>Ga0265294_10001009_pt1 | contig 38243 bp, 34 predicted proteins | sample MunlanPumphouse3_FD_192504 | JGI IMG/M metagenome (GOLD analysis project Ga0265294, IMG submission 192504) | Groundwater microbial communities from a municipal landfill in Southern Ontario, Canada - Pumphouse #3 | ecosystem: Environmental > Aquatic > Deep subsurface > Groundwater | place... | reverse complement strand
GTTATGTTGGTAGGTTTTGTTTACTTAGAAATTCCAACTTTTACTGAACCCAAAGAAAGTTATGCAATAAATGAACTGGATAATAATTCTTTATCAAGTGAAAAAGAACCACTTTCTTTTGCCGTAGCTTCAGATCCTCACTGGGGTAGTGAAAGAAGCAACAAAGAAGCAAGACAACAAATATTAGAAACTATCGGCTCATCAAATTATGATGCTTTCTTATGTTTGGGTGATATTTCTGAAATGGGGTCAACCGAATCTTATTACACAATTGCAGCAAAAGAATTTCAGGACAACTTAAATGGAATGCCTTTGCATGTTGTTTTAGGAAATCATGATGCATTAATCAATGGAACAGGTGTATTCAAAAAATATTTTCAAAAAGAGAAAGAAAACTTTTATAACAGAATTGACATTGGAAATCTTCACATAATAACTCTAAATCTTCTTTGGGATGCTGATGAATTTGATAAAACTCAAAAACAATGGCTTATTGAACAACTTGAAGAAATTCCACAAGCTGATATGACAATCGTTTTATCTCACTGTTTTGGCTATAGCTCGGGATATTTTGATCAAGATACTGGAAAAAATTGGTTTGATAATCAAGATATAATTGAAAATGTGGATTCTTTAATTGAAGAATATAACGTTGAACTGATGATTAGTGGTCACAACCATCTAATGGAACTTTTGAAACATGAAAATACTCATTATAGTATTATTGGAACGATGGGAGGAATTCTTGACAGTACATCAAATTACACCTCCCCTCAATCTATTTGGATGGACAATCAAACCTATGGATGGCTTGATATTCAAGCCTATGAAAATTATTTAGAATTGACTTATAAAGACCAAAATGGAAAAGACCTTTATAAAGCAACGATAAATAATAATTAAACAAAGGACTAAAATGAAATTTATTAATACCTTTAAAGAAGGTGATAGGGTTAAAGGAATCTATCTCTGCAAAAAAAGACTTGCTGTTACAACAAAGGCAGGTAAAAGTTTTGAAATATTAACATTACAAGATAAAACAGGTTTAATTGAGGCAAAAATCTTTAATCCGACAAATCCCAATTTTAAAGAATTTAAAGCTCTTGATTATGTTTACGTAACTGGAGATGTAAATATTTTTCAAGAAGCCTTACAATTCAATCTTCAAAGAGCACAAAAAGCTCCAGAAGGGTCTTTTGATCCTTCAGATTTCTTGCCTTCTTCTGAGTTCTCCCTAGAAGATATGTTCTCTCAGCTTTCTTCTTTTATTGAATCTATTAAAAATCCATACCTTTCAAAGGTTCTCAAATCACTTTTTTTTGAGAATGAAGAATTTATAAAAACTTTCAAGCACCACTCTGCAGCAAAAACGATTCACCATAGTTTTATTGGAGGACTTCTTGAGCATACCTTGGGAGTAACTAAACTTGCAGATAATTTTGCCAAAAATTATCCCTTTTTAAATAGAGATTTATTAATCACTTCAGCAATTCTTCATGATATTGGAAAAACAAAGGAATTATCGCCTTTACCAGAAAACGATTATACAGAAGAAGGAAACCTTTTAGGACATATTGTAATTGGAACAGAAATGATTGAGAAAGAAATCAGTAAAATTGATAATTTTCCAAAAGATTTAGAATTACAACTTAAACATTGTATTTTATCTCATCATGGAGAGCTCGAACATGGGTCACCAAAGAAACCAGAAATAGCAGAAGCAATTGCATTAAATTTTGCTGATAACATGGACGCAAAAATGAACGCAGTTAAAGAAATATTGAAAGGTGAAACTTATAAAGGCCAATGGTTAGGGTATCAAAAACTTTTTGAAACAAATTTTCGAAAGACTACTAATTAACCTTATTTTATTGGTAGAAAAGCTTAAAAATGTGATTTCTTAAAAAAAGTGTTTGTTTTAGGGCTAGACAGAATGGCTCACAATAAATAGAATGTCTTTGCTAGAGATCATAGCTCAGCTGGATAGAGCATCAGATTGCGGATCTGAGGGTCAGAGGTTCAAATCCTCCTGGTCTCATTTATTTTGGAGAGATGTCCGAGTGGTCGAAGGAGGCGGACTCGAAATCCGTTGTAGTGCATTTGTACTACCGAGGGTTCGAATCCCTCTCTCTCCGACTATTTTAGCATTTTGATTTTTATATTCTTAAAATTAGGAGAGATGTCCGAGAGGTCGAAGGTGTACGATTGGAAGTCGTATGAGCTCAAAAGGCTCCGAGGGTTCAAATCCCTCTCTCTCCGTTTACTGGAGGCAGATTCTGTGCAACTGGTTTTCACCCAACTCCGTCAGGACCGGAAGGTAGCAGCGGCAAGTGAAATACTTGTGTGACACAGGGGATTTGCCTCCTTTTTTTTAACCAAAATTTTAGATTGACATTTTAATATTCAGCATTTAGACTTTAAAACATATCGGAATATTAGGAGAATCCAATCATAGAATATAAAATAATTGACAAAACCCATCTCATTAGTCTTTGGACTGACATTTATAACAATGAAGGTCGTCCCGACTGGTCTCATATTTTACCCTACTACGATGAAAATATTTTATTTAAAGACACTGTGCAAGAAATTCATGGAAAAAAAGAATTTCAAGCTATGACAGAACGTCTTACTCAACGTTCAAAAGATTTAAAAATGAAAATTAATCATGCTTGTGAAGAAGGGAATATAATCCTACTTGAGTGGGAAATGACTTTAAGTTTCAAGAAATATCCAAATTCTTCCATATTTGGATTAAGTCGAGTTACCCTAAATGAAAATAGAATGATAATTGAACAAAGAGATTATTATGATTTATGGGGAGATATTTTTGATAATATTCCAAGATTTGGAAAAGCATACAGAAAATTTGTAAAAAAGAAGTTTGGATAAAAAAATGAATAAATACCTTAAAGAATATAAATGGTCAAACATTGGAGAAATGATAAAGAACGACAAAAGAGAAGCAGAAATTTGTGATGAATCTTTTTCTGGAAAATTAGTCGTGATATCTGGAACCACCTCTGGAATAGGTTATTCTACTGCAAAATTATTTGCTTCCCACAGAGCTAATTTAATCATTATTAATAGAAATGAAGAAAAATCAAAAGAACAATGTGAAACCTTTTCAAAAGAGTTTAATATTTCTTGCAATTATATCATTACAGATTATACAAACATATCTGAAGTCATAAATACCGGGAAAAAGCTCTCTACATTGGAAAAAGATATTGATGTTATTATTCATAATGCTGGAGTATTTCAAACAACAAGAACCTTTACAAAAGATGGTCTAGAAAAAGTCTTTCAAGTAAACTATTTGAGCTCTTTTATTCTAAACTATATGTTAAAAGAAAAATTAGCTTCTCAAAAAACAGCTCGAATCCTTTTTGTTAATTCCGAAGGCCATAGATTTGCTATTGGAGGATTAAGACTTGATGACTTGGATTGGAAAAAACACCACTATTCAGGCCTAAAAGGATATGGATCTGCTAAAACAGCTCAATTACTTTCAATGATACCGTTTGTCAAATATTTCGAAGGAACTGGTGTTACAATTAATGCTATGCATCCAGGCAATGTCAAAACTAACATGGGGGAAAACAATGGAAAATTTTACCGCCTCTCTAAACATCTTTTTGTAAATCCGTCATCAAGGTCACCTGAAATATCAGCTGAAGCATTGTATTACCTAGGAGTATCTAAAAAAATTGAAAAAAGCAATGGATGCTTTTTTAATCTTACAACCAAGGAAATTCCTGCCCCTCATGTTCTTGATAATGACATGGCTTGGAAGCTTTGGGAAAAATCTAAATTAATGGGAAATTTACAATGACAAAGAAAGATAAACAAATTGTTATTGTAGGAGCAGGACTTGCAGGGCTTACAGCAGCTGCTTATCTTTCCAGAGAAGGTTATTCAGTCCTTTTGCTAGAAAAAAATGAAAACTGTGGAGGTTTAATAACTTCCTTTTCACATGAAGGTTTTGTATTCGATGTAGGAGCAAGATCAATAGAAAATTCTGGTGTTATAAAACCCATGCTAAGAGATTTGGGAATCGAAATGGAACTTTTAAAAAGTCCAGTATCATTAGGTATAGGTTCTGAAATTCTCTCAATAACAAAAATGGAAGATTTAACCAAATATAAAGGCCTATTAATTAAAAATTATCCAGAAAATAAAAAAGATATTGATAGAATTTTCAAAGTTATTTATAAAATATCAAAAAGTATGGAAGTTATTTATGGCTTTGACAATCCAATCTTCAAAAAAGATTTTACACACGATAAAGAATATTTAATTCATGAAATTCTTCCATGGATTGGTAAATTCATATTTGCAGTAATGCACATGAACAGAATGAACGAACCTATTAATGAATTTCTAGAAAAATATACTTCAAACCAATCTCTAATCAACATAATTAGTCAACACTTTTTCAAAGAAACTCCTACGTTCTTTGCTTTGGGTTATTTTTATGTCTATCAGGAATATTTTTACCCAAAAGGTGGAACAGGAACTTTAACTCAAAAATTAGCAAATAGAATAGTGGAAAATGAAGGTAAAATCCAAAATAACACCATAATTCAAAAAATTGATCCTAAAAGAAAAGTTGTTTTTGATAACCAAGGGAAAGAATATAAATATTCAAAGCTTCTTTGGGGAGCTGATTTAAAGGAATATTATTCAATTTTAGATATATCCCAACTTAGTCAAGAAATAAAACAAAAGACTCAAAAACAAAAAGATAAAGTTATGGCAAGCCGTGGAGGAGATTCTGTTTTCTCCCTTTACTTAGGAGTTAATAAATCTTTAGAATATTTTTCTTCTATCTCTAACGGCCATTTTTTCTTTACACCTCAAAATACAGGGTTAGGAGAAATCAACAAAAAAGAACTCACTCATATTTTAAAAGATTTTGAAAAGCTTCAAAAAAAGGAAATACTAGAGTGGATAGATAAATACTGTAAATTAAATACTTTTGAAATTTCAATACCGGCCTTAAGAGATCCAAGTTTAGCTCCACAGGGAAAATCTGGACTAATTGTAAATCTTTTTTTTGAATATGATTTAGTAAAAAAAATAAAAGATGCTGGATGGTATGATGAATTCAAAAAAGAATTAGAAAAAATAATGATTGAAACTTTAAATAATTCAATATATCCAGAATTGAAAGATAATATTATTTTCCAATTTTCTTTTTCTCCTTTAAGCTATCAAAATAAGGTTAGAACTGCAGAAGGAGGAATAACCGGATGGACTTATCAAAGACCTTCTCCTGCAATAAGTGATTTGAAGAAAATTGCAAAATCTGTTAAAACAACAATCCCTGATATATATCAAGCAGGTCAATGGGCTTATAGTCCCGCTGGTATACCAACTGCAATTTTAACTGGATGGTATGCTTGGGATGCTATCAACAAAATTTTAATTGAAAAATAATTTCCTTATTTTAGTCTTTTCCAAACCAAAGGAAAGACAGGTGAGACTTTTTTCCTGTACCAGTTGTAATCTTTGTATTTTTCACGGCTAATCCCCTCAGTAAAGGAAACAGATCCAACAAAAAGTAAGGTCAAAAGAACAGGTCCAATAATAGTTAAGTTAATTAAATCTCCAACAGTTGAGCTACATAATAGATAAATAGACCACCAAAACCCTAATTCCCCAAGATAGTTAGGATGGCGACTAATAGAAAAAAGCCCAGAAATTCTAAAACCCAAGGTATAGTCTTTAGCAAACTTTTCCTTTTTTAAAGTCCTTCCATATTTTGACTCTTGAAAAACCCATTGCTGTTGATCCGCGACCGTTTCCAGAACCAAAAACATGATTGCTAATAAAGCAAAAATGTAAGTAAAAGTATTTGATTTAACTTCACTTTTCGAGATTAAAAAGAGAGGAGAAGTAAAACCAACAAAAAGAGCCTGTTGGTAAAAAGCAATAAAGAACAAGCTAAATATTTGCCAAACAAATCCTGAACCCAATTTTTTCCTCAAATAAGCCCATCTATAATCCTCTTTCTCATTATATCCACCTTTTCTTGAGAAGTTAAAGGTAAGACGAATACCCCAAATCGTAGCCAAACCAGCTGTAATGAGAAGAACTGCGTTTGGAGTCTTAAAATAATAAATCCATGCCATAAAAATTGGCAAAGTACTCCAAAGTCTATCAGTCCAAGAATATTCCTTTGTAAAAACGTTGAATATAAAAGTCAAACAAGCTGAACAGAAAACTATAATCGAAACTGCAATTAATGCATTCTCTGAAATCCCGTATAACCCAACGCAAAGCCCGGCTATCAAAATGAAAAACAAAATTATCTGTCTATTTCTTTTCATAAGGAAGACTATACCAAATTTTTATATATTTTTTCAAGAAATTTTGTTTTTTTCTGATAATGTTTGACGATAATAAATGCTTAGGGTATCTTGTAATTATGGATTTTTTAAAAAAAATATTTAAAAGTAGAAAAGAAACAAGCCTAAAGGACCCTAATGAAAAGGCCCTTGTTGTTATACCAACAAAGGTTGAAATCAAAGAAAATCCTGAAGAATCCTTAATTGATAAGGAACTTATGAATCTAGATTTTTCCATAAATGAAATTGAAATTCCAGAGAAAAAAGAAGGCTTTTTCTCATTTTTTACAGGAATAAATGATACTATCAATGATATTTTTGATAAAACCAAAAAAATAACAAAAACAATCAAAATAATCGGAAAAACAGTTGATTCCCTTTCAAAAAACAAAGAACTTCCAGAAGAAATTCAGAATTATATTATTATTACTTATAAAAAACTATATGATCTTTTGCGTGGTTACATTGCTGATCAGCTAAAAAAGATGAAAAGACGCTCTTTAGAAAATAGTATAGTAAATCTTGGAATTTTTTTTATTGCTATAGTTTTTCTTACTGAAAACAATAGTCTTTCAATTTTGTTGGCTTCTATTTGTTTAATTATTACTTTTTCACGTTTTTTATATAGCATAATCAAAACGCTCCCTTCTATTTTCAGGTTTTTAAGCTGTTGGTTCAAAGCTGGTTTAAAAAATTTAGATGAAGGGATTTCTGTCTACCTTAAAAAAACTTACCAACCCCTAAAAATTGCAGAAGAATACAAGTCAAATTATAAATTTTTAAGTGGAATCCCAGGTCTACCAAAAATGGTAAAAGACTACAGAGAAGGCCTTAGAGGTGAGATCTTAAACTTTTTCTTGACTTTAATTATTGCAGGGGTTCTACTTTGGGTTTTTAGAAGACTTTTGTTAATAAGTGCAACAGATTTAACCTTTTGGCAATTATTAGCTTCGCCATTTACTAGAATATTAAATCTTTTAAAAATTTAAAATTTTTTAAAAAAATAACCACAGTGTTTGTTTTATGTAGTATATTTATACAAAAGGGGAAGAAATATTATGTTGTTAAAAGGAAAAGGTGTATCTGGAGGAGTAGCACTGGGACGAGTCTATGTTTATAGACCCTTTTCAATAGAAGTTAATCCAGCTTTTTTCAAAGGAAAGGATGAAAAATATATAGAATTGTATGAAGATGCAAAGAAAAAATCTGAAAAAGAACTTGAGGCTTTGGTTTTAAGAGTTAAAGAAGTAGATGAAACAAAAGTCGAAATTTTTTCAGCTCATCTAGCTATCCTACTTGATGAAGATATCGACCATCAAATAAAAAATGAAATAACCGTAAATAAAAAGCTTCCTTCTTATGCAGTTGAAAGCGTTTTCAATAACTATATTGATACTCTTGAAAAACTACAAAATTCTTCTTTTAGAGAAAGGATTTCTGACATTAAGGATGTAAAATTTAGGTTTTTAAGAAATCTTTTCGGGGGAAAAGAACAAAGTATCTCTTATCTTAGCGAACCAGTAGTAATAGTTTGTCACGATCTTTTGCCTTCTGATACTGTAACAATGGATCGCTTAAATGTACTTGGAATTGTTACTGAAATTGGAAGTAGTACTTCACATTCGGCAATTATTGCAAAAAGCTTTTGCATTCCAGCCGTACTTGGTGTTCCTAATTTAATGGAAAAAGTTAAAAACCATCAAGAAATTATTCTTGATGCAGACGAAGGGGATGTCATTTTAAAGCCTACAGAGCAACAAATGATTGAATATTCAGAAAAACATACTAGATTTATGCTATTAAAAGAAGCTCACAGAAAATATTTAAAATGTGGCACTTTTACAAAAGACAAAGAAAAAATTGATCTTGGATTAAACATTGGAAATGGTTCTTTATATGAATGTGAAAAATTCCAATATGTTGATTTTATTGGCTTACTTAGAAGTGAATTCCTCTACATGAATAATGATTCTCTTCCAACCGAAGAAGAACAACTTGAAGAATATAAAAAAGTCCTTGTTTCTGCTGAAGGTAAATCTGTAACAATTAGGACTTTAGATATTGGTGGAGATAAAACTTTAGACTATCTTTCTTTGCCAATAGAAACAAATCCATTTTTAGGAATAAGAGCAATAAGATTTTGTTTTGAGAATGAAGAAATATTTAGAACTCAATTGAGAGCTCTTTATAGAGCTTCAGTTTTTGGAAATTTAAAAATTCTTCTTCCCATGATTGAAAGTCTTGATGAAATTCGAAAAGTAAAACGAATAATAAATGAAATAAAAGAAGAACTTGACTCCGAAGATTATCATTATGATAATAATGTTGAGCTTGGAATAATGATTGAAGTCCCTTCAATTGCAATAATGGCTGATAAAGTTGTAAAGGAAGTTGATTTTGCTTCAATTGGAACCAACGACCTTTGTCAGTACCTACTTGCTTGTGACCGAGGAAACCCTAAGATGGTAAACTATTATCAAAACTTTCATCCCTCACTATTCCGTTTAATTGACTTTGTTTCTGAAGTATTTAACAAAGAAGGAAAAAGTCTCAGTGTCTGCGGAGAATTAGCAGGAGATATTCTTGCTTCTTTGGTAATGGTTGGAAGTGGTATTAAAAAACTTTCTATGAGTATAATTAGTGTAGTGGAGATTCGAATGAACTTAGAAAAATACACTATGAAGGAACTTAAAGAAATTAGAGACCATGTAATAGATTTATCTACTGAAGAAGAAGTAAAAGAATATCTTTCTAGATGTCAAAAAGAAAAAGACAAAGTCTCTATTGAGTAAAAAAATGGCACCCTATAAGGGTGCCAAAACATACAAAAGGAGGTATGAAAAAATTTGTTGCTCTATTAGTAATATGCAACTATCATGCCAACCTTAGAAGCCGTTATTAAAGCCTTATTAAAGCTTATTAAATTATTTTAGATGTGCAAAAAATGCTCACCTTCCTTTAGCGTGAAATTATTACTCATCTAAAATTCTAATTTTTTGAAAATTTTTATAAATTTATAAAATCTTTTCAAAAATGTAAAAAAAAGATATAATAATTAAAATAGTTAAGAAAGGATGTAAAAATGTTTTATACAGGTTTCGCCGATGAGGCAGCAACAAAATTAGAGGGACAGATTAAAGCTGTAAAGCAACTAGGTTGGCACGACATAGAATTGAGGACTATTGAAGGAAAAATGGTTCACGATTTATCATTAAAGCAACTTGAAACTGTCAAAGAAGAGATGGACCAAAACTCAATAACCTGTTGTAGCTTAGGTACTTCAATTGCAAACTGGGGAAAATCTATAACAGAACCTTTTGAAGAAACAAAAACTCTTGTATTAAGATCAATTAATACTATGAAATTGCTTAATATAAAATATGCTAGAATTATGAGCTATAATGTAATTAAAGATTCTTCAGGACGTGTTAGCGAAGATCAAATGGAAGGGGAAAGAATTAAAAGACTTAAATGGATTTGTGATTCTTTTGAAGATAATGGAATGATGGCACTTCATGAAAATTGCTTCAATTTTGGTGGGCTTTCATGGAAAAATACTTTAAAACTGATTAAAGCCGTTCCAAACTTAGGATTAATTTTTGACACTGGAAATGCACCAATGACAATCGACATCTCAACACCTTTTCCTTATGGCTATCAAAATTCTTTAGATTTCTACAATAATGTAAAACCTTTTATTAAGCATGTTCATATTAAAGATGGCTATAGAAAAGAAAATGGCACCGAAGTTTATACTTTCCCAGGTGAAGGTGGGGGGCAAGTTAAAGAAATCCTTTCCTTATTAAAATCTTCTGGATACGATGGTGGATTAAGCATTGAACCTCATATGGAAGTTGTTTTCCATGATAGTAGCGTAAAAGCTAATGAAAACGATATGAGAGATAATTTCATTGAATATGGAAAACGTCTTGAAGAAATGTACAATTCTCTTTAATTTCTTTTTAAAATTAAACCTAAGATTTCATTAACAGGTAGCAACGCCGCACCAAGGGCTGCTGCCTGATTGTTTAAAGTAGCTTTAACAATAAAATCTGGTAAAACTCTAAAACTAAAAGGAATTTTCATTATTTCCTTTTGAAGCAAGAAACAAAAATATTTACTACTACAACCTAAGGTTCCCCCAATTATTAAATGCTTAGGATTAACAATATTAATTAGACTTATCATCACATAAGAAAGATTTCTTGCCATTTCAGATAAGCTTTCAATTATAATAGGATTATCCCTTTCCTCTTGTGACCAAATTAATTCCATTGTAAGATTATTCTCTTCAATAGCTTTCCAAATAACATCATCTTTTAGACTTTTTCCTTCTTTTATTTGGTCATAATAGGCTTTTTCAACCTTTTCCATCAATCGTTCTGTTGAAACCTCAGTTTGTAAACATCCCCTCTTTCCACATTTACAAAGCCTTCCTTTTGGATTAACTATACAGTGCCCAAGTTCCCCAGCAGCATAATCTTCACCTTGAATTAATTTTCCATTTGAAATTATAGCAGCACTAATACCAGAAGATATTCCAATAAAAACACAATTTTCAAAATCTTTCATATTGCTGAATTTATACTCTGCTAGGCCACTTGTTTTATGACGATTCATAATAATGGAATCCCAACCCGTTTTTTCTTTAATTATCTTTTTAAGAGGAATGTCTTTCCAGCCTTGGTCAGCTGCTTGAATAATAATTCCACTTTTATTATTTACAATTCCAGGAACCCCCAAGCCTATTTTAGGAAGAAGTCGACAATGACAATCATCGACAGCAATTTTTATTCCTTCAAAAAGCTTTTCAAAAACATCATCACCATTAATTTCTTGAATGTAATTATAGACCACTTTTCCATTTAGATTTGTTACAATAAAGTCCCAGTGATTATTCATAAATCCAATTCCTAAAGAATGCCAATAGGTACTGTTAATATATAGGGGAACTGCAGGTCTTCCACGACCATCAATATTAGCTTTCGCTTCTGATATTAAATTTGAATTTAAAAGATTACTTACAATAAGAGAAATTGTAGTTTTACTTAAACCTAATCTCTTTGCAAGAGTAGCTCTAGTTATAGAAGGAATCTCTTCAATCAAGCTGAAAACATTCTTGTAATTAATTAGAGAATCTTGAAGTTTTATTTTCATGTTACAAATTGTATCATTATTTTTTTGATTTTACCAGTTTTTTTGTATCAAAGTTCTCATAAGCTTATTTATAGTAAATACTAATAGATATGTAATCTATTGAGATTTTCCAATAAACATTGTATAGTTTGTACATGAAAAAGAATATTAAGCAAATATTGCTACTAACTATATTATCTGTTATTTTGCCTTTTTGTATTTTTGCAGCAGATCCTGTTGTTAATTATTATCCAAACACCTCTAAATCTTGGGAAGTTGGATATAACGGCCTTCATACAAGTTATCTTACATTAAAGCTTGGTACTATAGGTATTCAAATGGGAAATAATGATGGGTATAATCTTCTATTGACAGGACTAGGGGAATTTACTTATTTAAATGCAATTGGAAAAGACAGATGGAATGCTGTAACACAAACAACAACTGCTAAACTCGTTGCCTTTACAAGTATTAACGGAGCAACTACTGAAACATTTATTTACTCTGGAAGCAATAACGATTTTCCTTATCTTTTAAACGGACAACAACATCTAAAAAACAAGAATATTACTATTGACTTAGTTGTAATTACTTATAATCTTGCTTCTTGGTTTTTAGCTGATTCTCCAATTTCGTTAAGTACAGATCTTCAATCATGTAATGTTGCCTTTACTAATAACTCAAATAGTAGTATATGGGATTCAAGTAATTTTAATAATTTTGAATTTAATTCAGGATCTCTTCCTAGTGATGATGAACAAGCTGATATTTTTAACGGTACTGGTGGTGGTACGGGAACCGCTGGCTCTGGAAGTGTGGTTGAAATTCCTTATGGGAACAGTAGCACTAGTGCGAATGAATTTTATTTAAGTAATAATACAAGTCCTATTTCTTCTTTAAACAACGCAGTTGGACTTTTGAAAGAAGAGGCTGGAAATTTATATCTTACAGTAGTAAAAGGAGTTGCAGATATTACAATTTTGGTTAAAAAAGCTGATAATACTAGTTCAACCCTTGCTTTAAAACGAATTGATGGAACTGAAGAAATCCCTTATGTTCTTTACTTTGGAAGTGAAGGTCCTCTTTCTGTTAATAATACTTTTGACTGGTACGAAAATACTCTTGGATCTTTTCTTAAAAAAATATATGTTTCTGGAATTAATCAAAACACATTAAATACTACCCATGCTGGAGAATATAGCGATACTATTGTATTAGAAATTATAACAAGCAATTAAAGTCTATTGGTCTGCTTAACAAAATATGTTATATTAAAAAATGAAAGGAGGCCATAATGGCTTACGAAGTAACTGCGACTAGAAAAAGGCCGCAGCAGTTTGATGCTCTTATGGGGCAAGACTTTGTCAAAGCAACAATTACCAGTGCAATTTCAAAGAATACCATTGCCCACGCATACCTATTCAGTGGCCCTAGAGGCGTAGGAAAGACCACAAGTGCCCGGTTACTTGCCAAAGCATTAAACTGTGTACAAGGTCCAACAACCACCCCTTGTGGAGTATGTTCAAACTGTGTAGAAATAACGAAAGGTTGTAGCCTTGATGTAATTGAAATTGATGGTGCTAGCAATACAAGTGTAAACGATATTAGAACAATTAAAGATGATATACAGTTTCCACCACAAAACTCAAAATACAAAATATATATTATAGATGAAGTTCATATGCTTTCTACCAATGCCTTTAATGCACTTTTAAAAACAATTGAAGAACCACCTGAATACGTTATCTTTATATTTGCAACTACAGAAACAAACAAAGTTCCTGCCACTATAAGATCAAGATGTCAACAATTTAATTTTCAACTCCTACCCCTTGAAACGATAAAAAAACTTTTAAAAGAGGCCTCAGATGAAATAAACATCAAAAGTGATGAAGAAGCTTTATTTTGGATTGCAAAAGAAGCAACTGGATCTATGAGGGATGCTTATACTCTTTTTGACCAAGTAGTAGCATTTTCTGATGAACATATTACTATGGAGAAGATTAAGAATAAACTTGGTTTAACAGGAACTGATAGTCTTAATGATATTATGGAATACGTTGTAAAAGAAGATGGTAAAAATGCTATTCTAGCCACAAAAAAATTACTGGACCGTGGAGTCAGTATTGAACAGTTAATTAAAGATTTTGCACAGTATTTTAGAAGTCTTCTTTTAATCGATAATAATATTGATAATGAAACAATTTTGGGTGAAAATAAGAATAGCTATTCAAAGAAGGTAATTTCGGCCTATTCAAAAAGACAAAAGGAAGAAGCTCTTGATCAATTCTTAAATCTTTACAGAGATATTCGATATTCACTTAATCCAAGATTCGAAATTGAATTGGCTATAAGCCGCCTTTGCTCTTTGAAGTATTTTAGCACTCCTTCTTTACTAGCAGAACAAATTGCAAGATTGAAAAATGATCTTATTAATGGAAAAATAACTCCATTAAATCCAGTATATCAAAATTACAAAGATATAGAACCTGCAAAGACGGACCCAATTATAAAAGAAAACTTAGAAACACCTAATACTTTAATACCGGAAACTCCTGTACAAGTTGAGGAGAAACTAGAAATAACTTTAGGCAATCTTATTGATATAATTCATCAAAATCTTCCAAAACTTAATATTGCAATTAAGCAAACAGAAAAACTTGTTGAAACAACAGACAAAATAGTTTTTTATTTTAAAACAGAGTTTACAAGAAAAAATATGGAACAAAATAGTTCGGATTTGAAAAATATATTAGAAAAGTATTTCAACTGCAAAAAACAACTACAATTTGAAGTAGAAACAAAGAAACCTACCATCAAAGAAAATATAAAATTTGATGAAACAGAACAAAGAATTCAAAAGATTCTTGGAGGACGAATAAAACAATGAATATGAACCCTTATGACTTAATGAACAATTTAAATAATCTTCAGCAGAAAGCAAAAGAAATTCAGGAAAAACTAAAAAATATTTCCTGTACAGGTTCTTCCGGATTAGATATGATCCAAGTAACAATGACAGGAGATTTCAAAGTCACAGAAGTTAAGATTGATCCTAAAGTTCTTGAAACTGGAACACCTGATATGCTTGAAGTATTAATTTCCTTTGCAGTGAATTCTGCAGTTGATAAAATCAAAGAAAAAATAAAAGAAGAATCACAGCAAACCTATGGAATAAATATTCCAGGCTTAAACCTTTAGGAAGAATAAATGAACTCACTTGAACAACTTACAAAAAGTCTATCAAGACTGCCAGGAATTGGTCCTAAAACTGCAACTAGACTATCATATTATTTGATAAATAGTCCTAAATCCTATAATCAAGATTTGGGGGAACAAATTTCTTCTATTCAAGATAAGATTTTCAAATGTTCTATATGTGGAAGTTTCACAGAAACTGAACCCTGTGATATTTGTAGTGATCCAACCAAAGATAAAACATTACTTTGTATAGTTGAACAACCTCAAGATGTTGTCACTATTCAATCCAGTGGGGTTTACAACGGACTTTTTCATGTGTTAGGAGGAGCTTTAAATCCTCTTGAAGGTATTGGCCCCAGAGATTTATCTTTTGGAAAACTTAAACAAAGAATTGAAAAAGGAAATTTTAAAGAACTGATAATCGCAACTAATCCTACTGATGAAGGTGACACCACAGCTGCCTTTATATATAGCTTATTCAAATCACAAGAGAACCTCTCAATTACAAGACTAGCAAGTGGTTTACCTGTAGGAGGAGATTTAGAATATGCAGATCGCTTAACTCTAACAAGATCTCTTAATGGAAGAATCAAGTTTTAATAGCTTCCCACTTATTTTATATTTCTAACTTTTTTGATTTTTCCATAAGCTTCATTAATTGCTTGAAACTTTTGGGTTGCATATTTTGTAAATTCTTCTGGAAGTCCTTTTGCTACTACCATATCAGGATGAAACTCAATACTTAGCTTGTGATAAGCTTTTTTAATTTCAGCTTCACTAGCATTTTCTTTTAATCCAAGAATCGTATAAGCCTGAGTTAAATCACTGTCAGCAAAGCCATATTGTTTCTTAAAATTATCAAGAGTAGCTCTTGAATAACCAAAAATACCACCAGCAGAATAAATCAAACGTTCTTCATTGCTTGATAAGGAGCCATCAGCGACTGAAACTCCAAACAAAATACCAATCATTGTTTGGACCAATGCTCTATTTCGACCAAAATATTGATAAAACTGCTGAGCAAAACTTTCAAAAGAGTAAGAGGTTTTTAAAGCCTCCTCAAATATTTTATGGGCAAGTTTTGAAGATTCCTCATCAAGTTTTAAATTATCTCTAATAAAGGAATCAACTTTTTCTTTGGATTTTTCATTTAAGCTTCCATCTACCATGCATAATTTTGCCAACATTGAAAAAACACTGACAAAATAAACCATCTCTTGTTGATTTCGTCTGGTTTCAAAACCAGGTCTAGACCGCTGCGGCGAATAATAAAATCGTTGATTACTTCGATTTGAATCATCTTGACTTATATTTCCACTCTTATCAATCATATGGCCGAAAACTAATCCAGCTACCATACCAATAGGTCCACCCAAGGCGAACCCAAAAAAACCACCAATTACAGTTCCAATCCAACTCATTTTTTACAACTTATCAATTAACATAGAACACTTACCACTAGGAATAGGAAGCGTCTTTTTCTTTTTTTCATCTAGGATTTCAATAGTAAAATAATACAATTTTTCACTTTCAAGTCTAATTTCCCACCCTCGTACATTTTTATTACTTAATATGGTAATGAAGTTTCTTTTAAGTGATAGATTTTCAATACCCATCACCTCCAGACTCGGAACAGTCCAATAAACAGTCTTTCTAGGAAGAGAAATTTCAAATCCAATTATATTTTCAATCATAAGGGTAATTGAAAGGAGACACACTTGTGAAAGGTCTTTCTTCACAGGAAACCCTTCTTTTTCACCCTTAACCCAATGAGGAATCCCTTCTTTATCTGAAAGATAAGCTCCCCAAACGTCCCCATTTTTATCTTCTTCAGGGCTTAAAGTATCAATGACAAAATACAAAGTTCTAATTGCACATTCACGAGCAAAAACAGCCTCTCCATATTTCTCAAGCCCTTTAATAACCATATAGGTAAAAGCCGGAATAACAGAACCGGTATGACCATTGCCCTTTTCATTGTAACATACACTGTCAGCACTTACACAAGGGAAAGGATTATCAGTTCCAAAAAATTCAGGGTCTTTTAGGTACTTGATTAAACTAGCAGCTCTTTCATCATTAGGAATCTCTGCAAGCATAGTCCAAAAACATCCAATATGCTTAAGGTCTAATTTATTTTCAGCTTTATCAAGATCAAAATAAAACTTCTTCTCTGAATCCCACATAAGATTATTAATTCTTGTTTTAAGAGCAAAATACATCCTCTTAAATCTAAAACTAAGTTCCTTATCATTAAGGATGTCCCCAATATAAGACATATAAAGTGCATTCATAGCAAGTTGAGCATTAAAATCTACCGGATAAAATACATCATCTCTAGGTAAATTTCCTAAATCCAACGCCTCTAAGGGGACACTGAATAAACCGTTTTCCTGTCTAAAAGTAGCTTTTATCCAGTCAAAATACTTTTCCAACTTTGGTACAATTTCTTTAAGTCTCTTTTTATTAGCAATTTTATGATAAAAGAAAAATTCTACATAGGCCAACAAGGGAATACAAATTCCTTCAGGGTTTTCTTCAGTCAAAACTGGTAATCCATTTTCAAGGCTGTAATCACATCTAATAGCTCCATCTTCTTCTTGTCTACTATAAAAATAGTCAATCATCGGAAAGGGAGAAAAAGTCTGGTTACTATAATTCAAAAAAAGAGAACTTAAACAATTCTCATAAAGATTAAAAGTTGTTTGTCCTTCACAGCCCAAATAAACTCCTTCAAACTTATTAGTTTGAGAACCTTCTTTTCTGTTATCTAAAATCCTAACCCAAGATCTATCATATAAATCAATGAAATCTTGGTCATAAAAATTAATTTTTGGTAGTACTTCATTACTCAAGAAAATAAACTCCTTAAAAAAACACCCAATTAACATAAGCCAATTGGGTTCATATATCATAATACATTATGTTTTGGATACAGTCAAGGATTAAAGGAAAAAATTTTTTTTATAACTCTTGATACTGGAAATAATTATTTTTTATCAAACATTTTTTTTCTTTTTTTTTAGTAGAAACTGCTTACTCAACAAACTATAAAGATTAAGCAAACTGCGGGGAACTTAAAAGTTTTATAGACCCTTGGTTCAAAAATAATTCTGCTTTTCTTATGCTTCTTGAAATCTCCTCTCCGTCAACATGAATAGGAAGAGTTCCGTTTAGTGCTTCAATTTTGACATGAATACATCGCACACAACAAAAATTAGGAAACTTCAATTGTGACCCATTTAAGAATTTCAAAGCATTTCCAAGAAGCTTATTTTTGGGAATTTCATTCTTAGTAAAAACGACATCAAAAAGACCGTCATCTATTTCAGCCTCTGGTCCCATATAAAAAGCACCACCCATTCTTTTGCCATTACAGATAGATATTTGTTGCGTATTAATTTCATAGAGTTTTTCATCCAAAAAAAGATTTAGTTTAACAGCTCTAGGAGAATTAAAAAGTATCTTTATTAATGCACATACATAACTAAAAACACCACTTATGTGTTTATAATCACTTGCAACAAAATTGACCAAGGGCTCAAACCCAAGCCCACATCCATTAATAAAATATCGACTTTTTTTAAGATCTTCACAAACTAAAAGTCCTGAATCAATTTTCCTAATAAAACCATTTGCAATAACGGCAACAGCTTCTTCTATTTTTATAAGAAGCTTTGCCGAAAAAGAAAAATCATTTCCTCTTCCAATGGGAAGAACCCCAAAGGCACACATATCTTTTTCTTCAATAGAATAATCCTTCTTTGCTTGAAGAATTCCATGTACGCATTCGTTACAGGTTCCATCACCACCAGCAGCAACAATGACTTCCTCTTTATTAATTACTGCATTATAAGCTAGCTTAATTGCATCTTCTTTCTCTTTAGTTAAAATCAAATTGACTTTGATTCCAAAAGAAGCAAATTCTTGAAGAATCTTTTTTTTCATTTTGATTGCTTTTCCCTTAGCTGCATTAGGATTCAAAATTATATAAACTGAACGTACTTTCATGGTAACTCCCAAATAAATATACGGTAATGATATCACAGAAAAGGAAAAATAAAATCAATTTTTATTTAAAATATTCAACATCAAACCCACAAATAGCTCCAAGTTTCTTTATATCTTCGATATGATTCCCATAAACCATGCATAAATGGTTACCATATAGACCTTCAGCTTGTCTTTTTCTAAAGTTTCTTACACCACCTTTTACGTAAAAATAACTCTCAGGACTACAGTAAAGTTCTTTAAATTCACTACCAAGAATTTCAGCTTCTGCGACTAAAACTCTATCGCCATGTCTATTAAATCTGGCCAAAGTAACGGTCTTCTGTGGAGCATCTTTGTAAAGATCAACCTGCATCTTTGATCCAAAACCTTCATAGGTAAAGTGACCCATTTGATAAGGAAGATTTTCTTTATCGTATCCAGCCATTTTTAAAGAAGGTACTGCATGGTGAATTTCAAGAACATCTTCGTCAAAAGTCATAGTAGGATCAAAAAGAAGCTTCGGCATTCCAAGAGTATTTGTAACATCACTGTCTTTTTCAACAAGAACAGAATTTCCCATATAAACTGCACTATTTGTAAGATAAGTCAAAAAAGTCATTGTAAGTAAAGCTCCAATGTCTTCTTCACAGGCTGATGGTATTTCTTCATCTTTTAACAAGGAATGACAAAGACAAGGGGTAATTTTATGGGAATAGGGTAATCTTGAAGCACAAAGTTCCTTACATGAAATTGTAAACCCATTGCAATCATAATCTTCCATCATTGCTTTCACAGCTTTATAGAATTTTACATCACTAGAGACAAACTCTTTCTTAATTGTATTTTTTGTAGAATCAGAAAGAATTTGATCGGCTTTTTTTTCAATATCTTCAGTCATTTCCATATTGTCCATTAAATCAAAGATATTTCGAAAAGTGACTCTGTTATTTCTTATTCCATAACGTTTAAAAAGATCCAAAAGATCTGTTGGGTTAGCATAACCAGTAGCGGTAATTTGTTCTGTGGCTGAAAGAATCAACCACTTTGTACTTTTTACTGCTTTTTGTACTTGGAGAAGACGAAGTCTTTCATTGTATTCCTTATAATCATGAGCAAACCAAGAATCTAAACCAAGATCAATATAGTAGGGGATTACATCAAGAGGTGTAGGCCCTTTATTTATCATTGTAACAGGTTTTTGGAAAATATCTAAACCTGGAACTCTGTAAGTAATTAAGAAAAGGTCAGTTTCTTGATTATCTTCTTTTACTTTATCCAATTCTTTTTGAGGAACCACAAATTTCTCATCAAATTGCATGTAAACAGGTTCAAGAACATTAGCATATTTGCTATCAATATTGTCCATAAGTTCTTTTTTCCAAAGCTTAAATTGTTCCTTCCCGGTCCTTACTTCAAAGATTGGATCAAGTTCTTCCTTTGTTCCAACCCTACAGGGCCCTTCCCATATCCCAGTATGTACCATATTACTGAAAACTGGTTTTACATTAATTCTTACATCAATTGCTTTCTTCACTTTATTCTCCTATTTGAAACTTGGGTTTCGTCTATTACTATTTTCAAAATTTTATTTATACTTTCCATTCTGTGTTCATCAAGCAAACCTACAACTTTTATACTTTTCATCAACAAGAATTCTGAATTATTGACTTCTTCAAAAGAAGCTTCTTCATATATTTCTTTCATTGCAACTAAAAGTCCCTTAAGAATTAAAGAATCACTCTCAACTTCCATATGAATTTTGTTTTCCTTTGACCAAACTTTAACCCAAGCTTTCGAAATACAACCTTCAATTAGATATTTATCGCTTCTAGGGCCTTCTTTAAACAAAAAAGCTTTATTAAAGAAATAATCAAATTGCTTCAACTCTGTATCCAAAGAATCAAGTTCTTTAATAATTTTTTCTTGTCTACTTATTAAGGTTTCCATTTGCTCACCCTTTCTTTAATTTGTCGTAAGCTAGAAATCAAGAAATCTATTTCTTTTTCTGTGTTAAGAAACGAAAGTGAAACACGCACAAGGCTTTCTACATCAATTCGAGCTAACAATGGTTGAGCGCAAAGTTTTCCCGAGCGCACACAAATTTCCTTTGTTGCAAGAAACATCGCAATATCATTTGAATTTATACCTTCCATAGAAAAACTTACAATTGGTGCACTGTTTTCTTTCCTAGAAAACATTTTTACTCCTTCAATTTCACTTATCCTGTTAAAAAGATAGCTTTTCAAATTCTTTTCTCTTTCTTCTATATTTTTTAAACCTTGTTTTTCCATCCATTGAATAGCTCCTCCCATTCCAACAATTCCAGCTAAATTCAACGTTCCAGCTTCAAATCTACTTGGAAGGGGTAACCATTCTTGTTTCATAACATTTAGAACCATATCTCCACCAAATTTTGGAGGATTAAGGCTTTCCATTATTTCCGATTTTCCATAAAGAACTCCAATTCCTGTTGGTCCATAAATTTTATGACCCGAAAATACTGCAAAATCACAATTAAGTTCTTGAACATCTAATTTTCTATGGGCGATATACTGAGAAGCATCAACAATGACAAAAGCACCTTTTTGATGTGCTTTCTTAATAATGTCTTTTAAATCAATAAAATCTCCTGTAACATTTGAACAAGCGGTAATAGTTAATAAGCCTGTTTTTTCATCAATTAAATCTAAAACGCTTTTTATTCTTAATTTTCCATCTTTTTCAGAGGTAGCAATTTTAACTTCTGCTTTTCCCATAATCCATGGAATAAAATTAGAATGATGTTCTAATTCAGTTGTAACTATATTTTTTCCTTGAAAGTCCATTGAACAAAAAAGGCTTTTAGCAATTAAATTGAGACTTTCTGTTGCTCCAGAAGTAAATATTATTTCTTTCTTACTTTCAGCATTAATAAAACTCTTTACTAAAGCTCTCGCTTCATCAATTTTTCCTTCAGATCTAAGACTTCCTTTATACCCACCACGGTGAATATTAAAGCAGTCCTTTTCATAATAATCTGAAGTCAAATCAATACAGGTTTTACAGGTTGGTGTTGTGGCTGCATTATCAAAATATGTTATTTCTTGCTTTAATAAGGGGAAGTCCTCTCTTAATTCTTTAAGATTCATTTACTTCCCCTTTTTTAGAAAACTCAACTAAATCTTCAATGTCACTACATTTATCATATTGATCATCGTTAAGATGAAATTTAAATTTCTTTTCTATTGCCATTACCAGCAAAGCTTTTTTTTGGATTATTGCATTAGTATTATGGCAGTCAACTTTTGTTAGAGAAAGAAGTTGTTTTGAATTAATTTTCTTCCCTTGCTTTGCTAATAATTGGTTTTTAAAACTAATTATTACAAGTTTTTCAAGATTAGTTTCCTCTATATCTTCTGGTAAAGATAACAGGTAAAAAACCTCTTCTTTAATTTTTAAATTTTTCTTTTTTCTCATAACAAAATAAAGTATAAACCTTTATTTCATATATTTTTCTAACTTATTCTCTTTTTTTTTGCAATTCTTGGAAAATTCAATTAACACAAACCAAAAATGATGTTATACTTTCAACATGAATACACTAAATAAACTAGAAGAAACAATTTATGCTGATTACGATATTCAGCATAAAATTACTAATTATAATGAAAAGTTCTGTTGCCATACGCATAAAGATTTCGAAATATTCTTTACCAATTGTGAAGGTGTAGTGGGGACCATTGGTCAAAAAAACTATACTTTGAAAAAAAACACTGCTGTACTTTTAAACACATCTGACTCACATTGGTTTGGTTGCACAAGAAAAAGTGATTTTGATAGGTATGTAACCTTATTCAAACTTGAATTTTTGAACCATGTCTCAACCCAAAATACAAATCTTTTAGATTGCTTTTATTACAGGCCTTTTCCTGATCCACAGATTTTAGAACTTACAGAAGAAGAAGCAACCAAGCTTATTCAACTTCAAGAAGCCATTATAAAAGTTATTAACAGAAAAAATCCTGAAAGCTTTGGGAAAGATTTAGAAATTGTAATTAATTATGCTGAATTACTTCTTCTTGTAAACAGGATTTATCGAAAACACCATCATATTTATTCAACAACCACAATTGGAAAAGAACATAAACTTGTTTATCAAATTATTAATTATATAAATAGAAATTTCTTTGAAGAGATAACATTAGATAATCTTGCAGAAGAGTATAGTATTGATAAATTTACCCTGTGTAGAATTTTCAGCAAGGTTACTAGTGTTTCACCAATAAAATATTTAATAAATTGTAGGCTTAATAAGGCTAAAGAACTTCTTCAAACAGATATGACTATTGAAAAAATTTGTTTTGAATGTGGTTTCAACAATCTTTCAAATTTCAGTAAATCCTTTAAGGCGCATTACTTAATTTCTCCGAAATCCTACCAAATGAATGCCCGAAAAGAAAAACTAAAAGCATAAAAGGAGCTACCAATGGAATACGGTTATTGTACAGGTTTCGCAACTATACCTCTATGGGAAATTAATAAAACTCTTATTCAGGAAATTTCTAAAGCAGGTTACGATTTTGTTGAATTTCCTTTAATGAGCTTAGTGGAGCTTTCTGATGAGGATTTTAATGAAATATTGGTGTTAGTAAAAAATTTAAATCTTAAATGCAATTCAACTTGTAATTTTTTTCCTGAATCAATAAAGCTTCAAAAACCAGAATTTAATGAAAAAGAGTTTATCTCTTATCTTGAAAAGGCTTTTGAAAGAGCCGTTGCTTTAGGTGCTGATAAAATAATTTTTGGAAGTGCTGCAGCAAGGAAAAGGGATGAAAAAAAGACTTCAAAGGATGAAGCAAAGCAACAAATAATTAACCTTTTAAAAGATTTTATTGGCCCAAAAGCTGCTCAAAATAACATTCATATCCTTATTGAACCTATGAGTTATTCAGCAGGAAATGTCATTAATACAATTCTTGAAGCAGACGAAATCGTAAAAAAGACGAATCACCCAAATGTAAAGCTTATGATTGATTTACTTCATATGCAAAATAATAATGAAGCAGTGGATACTATTTTAGACGTTTTAGTAGATGTAGAACACATACACGTGAGCGAGTTAGAAAGAGGCCTTCCTTCTGAGAAAATGAATCCGTTCCTTCTTAAAGCTTTTAAACTTTTAAGAAAAAACGGATATAACAATACAGTTTCTTATGAAACAGTAAGTGGATCCTCAAAAGAAATGGCAAAAGCCCTTAATCTTCTAAAGACCCAAATTCTTTAATACTCAACTTTCACACTAGTATGAGTTTCGGAGCTTTTGTAAATTGCTTCGATAACTCTTACTGACTTACTAGCTTCCATACCTGTAATCAAAACTGGAGTTTTATCAACAATTGCATCAACTACATTTTGGAAACATTTTTGGTGACCAGAAGAATCAATTGCTTTAGGATCTGCGGCTCCGCCTCCAGTTGTAGTAACATTTGAATACTTTTTGAGTAGAGCTTCGTCCTCATCTGTGCTATCTAAAAATTTCCAATAATTTAGATTCTCTTCTTCAATTACAGCACTTCCTTGACTTCCACAGATTTCTATTTTCTTATAAAAACCCGGATAAACAGAAGTTGCACCTTCAATAGTACCCAGAGCTCCTGAAGCAAATTTTACAACTGCTACAGCTGTATCTTCAACTTCAATTCTCTGATGAGCTAAATTCCCTGTATAAGCCATAACCTCAGTAATTGGTCCTGCTATCCACTGTAAGAGATCAATTGCATGTATGCTTTGGTTCATTAAGGCACCACCGCCATCCATAGCCCAAGTTCCTTTCCAAGAACTTGAATCAAAATACTCTTGAGATCTATACCATTTTACAAAAGCACTACAAAGTGTAATTTTTCCAAAACGACCATCATCTACTGCCTTTTTTACGATGTTAGGAACCTCATGATATCGACTCTGAAAAATTCCAGCAAGAATTACATTATTTTCTTTCGCACAAGCAATCATGTTATTACATTTTTCAACTGTAATTGCCATTGGTTTTTCAGTAATTACATGTTTTTTATGTTTCATAGCTTCAATCGCTAATTTATCATGTGTTCCAGAAGGGGTAGCTATCGTTATAACCTGAATATTTTGATCTGAAAGAAAAGCTTCAAAATCATCATATCCTTTTACTCCAGTTTCTTTGCAATATCTACATAAGGCAGCTTTATTTGTATCATATACAGCAACGATTTCGGCTCCTTTCAGCTCTTTTATTGCTGAAAGATGAAACCTAGCAATCATGCCTGTTCCAATAATACCAAATCCAACTTTTTCCATTTTATTTTCCTTCTTGTTTTTCGACTTAACTAAGCCGATTTTTTCTTTTTAAAGATACTATTTAAAATTCTAATAAATGTTTTATTCTGACCTAAAATTAGAACAAGAATAAAAATAATGAAAATAATTGATATAGGTCTAGTAAAGAAACTTCCCCAAGACCCATCATGAAGAATCAAAGATCTTCTCAAATTTTCATCTGCCATATTTCCTAAGATTACTCCCAACAGCATAGGCGCTGATGGAATCCTAATATACGCCATTCCAACTCCAATTACTCCAAATACAATCATCATTTTAATATCAAAAAGCCTGTTATTTACAACAAAAGCACCAATAACACATAAAATGAAAACTATAGGCATAAGAATTCTATCATCTACTTGAAGAATTTTAACTGTGTACTTTGAAATAATATTTGCTAGTAAAAGCATTACAAAAGAAGCAAAAATCATAAACACTACAACATAATATAAGAATTCTGGAGTCTCAGTCATCAAAAGAGGACCAGGCCTATAACCATGCATCCAAAAGGCAGCCAATAAAACAGCTGCAGGAGCACTTCCAGGAACAGCAAGGGAAAGAACAGGAATAATAGCACCACCAATAGCAGCATTATTTCCACATTCAGAAGAACAGATTCCATCATAGCAACCTTTTCCCCATAATTCCGGTGTTTTTGATTTCTTCTTCTCAGCCCAGTAAGAAACCCATCCTCCAGTATCTTCACCTACTCCTGGGATAGCACCCATACTCATTCCAAGTATCCCACTTCTTAAAATGTTAAACCAGTTTCTTTTAAGAATATTATTTCCATCTTTAATTTTATATTTTGTAATTGGTTTAGGTTTGTGTTTTGCCGAATTAAAAGCATTTATAACCTCAGGAAAACCAAATAAACCAATCATTACAGGAAGCAAGGAAATACCGGAAGTAAGATTAATTTGCCCAAAGGTAAATCTTGCGAAAGAATCCATTGTATCTCGGCCAACAAGAGCAATAAGCAAACCAAAAAATCCAGAAATCCAACCTTTAATTGGATCTCCTCCACTGGTAAGGTTCCCACAAATAACAACACCGAAAACTGCAAGTAAAAACATTTCTTGTGAGTTAAACTTCAATGCCAAACTTGTAAGTAAGGGTGTAAATAATACTACACAACAAATACTTATTAAAGTTCCATAAAATGAAGAAGAGGTTGCAACAAAAATCGCCAAACCACCTTCACCTTTCAAAGCTAATGGATGACCTTCAAGAGCCGTTGAAGCAGATGCCGGTGTTCCTGGAATATTTAAAAGAATAGCTGACTGGTTTCCACCAGAAATAGCTCCAATATAAATTCCAAGTAAAACAAGTATTGCATAAGGACCTTCAAAGGAATAGGTAAGACCGGTTAATAAAGCCACACCCATTGTAGCAGTTAAACCAGGTAACATACCAAAGATTAAACCAACCAATACTGATAAAAAGAGACAGCCAATTCCTAAAGGAGAAAATACAACTGCCAAAGACTGTGTTAAATAACTTACAAACATTTCTTCCTCCTAAGGCATTGGTACGTTAAAAACGTACTGGAAAATCACAATAATTAGAACATCACCCAAAGCCGCTATAATAATGGCTTTTATTATGTTCTTTAATTTATACTCTCGACAATTAAATATCAGTAAGGCTGCAAGACCAACAAAGGTAGCAAACCAGAATAAATATTTTCCCAGAAGAAAATAAACGTAAATAATACATATTAACAATCCAATTATTGCTCTATGAAAATTCTTACTTTTAATCGTCCTAATAAATGCATCTTTAATTTCAATATTTCTTTGTTTTAAACTACTTTCTTTTAATGAGTTAAAAAAAAGTATTACAGATAAAACGAGAAGTACTCCTGCAATAATAATCGGCAGAAAACCTGCAGAAGCATAAAAGTCAATTTTCTGTTCTCTCCAATAACCTATACTTGTAATTATAGTGGCTACACTCATTACAAAAAGAATTATGGCAGTAATAAAGTCCAAATGTCCGATTGGTCGTTGTTTTTCTTCACCCACAACGTCCTTAATTTCTTCATCATCCATATTTTTTTCCTTTAAATTTAAGAAGAGGTGTCAAAAACATGACACCTCATTCTACTGTCAACAAACAATAAACTAAGGACGTGAATAACCAAAGTCAGCTGGTGACTTCTTTGCAATTCCTGCATCCAAAAGAATATAACCTACACTAGCAGCTTCTGTATCTCTAATTGCATTAGATTTTTTAACATCCATATTCTGCAATAAAATAACACCTTTCTGGTCAGCAAAATCTTTTGCACTTTGAGTTGTACATGCTTTTTTGAAAGCATCTTCAAGAATAGTTTGTGCCTGTTCAGGAATATCAGCTGGGAATAATAACCCAAAAGCATCTCCACAAGGAAGAACAGCTTCTGTTTCTGGAATAAAATTCTTGATTGATGGAATTACATAAGAAACACCAGAAAGTGCTAAGTCCTCTTCAGTATTTGCAGCCAAAGCAATTAAATCTCCACTTCTAAGAAGGTCAATCATTTCATTAGAAAGCTGAGGAGTAAAGTTAACTTCACCAGCCAAAGTAGCTGTTACAGCTGCAGAACCACCAGAATATGCAATATGTTTATAATTTCCCATTTTTGCATCTGCTGATTTTAGCTTTTCCATTGCTACAAATCCAGAAGAACCAACACCAGCTGTTGCTGCTGTAACATCAATTGAAGGATCTTGCATAGCTGCATACAAAGCATCAAAAGTTTTGTAAGGGCTATTCTTTGGTACTGCAATAATACTTGGAACATAATAAGCTGCCATGAAAGACCAATCCTGTGGAGCCCAATCAGCTAAACCAAGAACTCCGTGATTGTATGGAGTTGCATTTGCAATCAAAGTATAACCATCATGTGGTTTGATAAAACAATCGTTCATACCAACTGTTCCTGTAGCACCAGGAGTATTAACAACACTGATTTTTACTCCCATAGTCTTTGCCATGTCTGCTGTAAGAAGCCTACCAATTAAATCTGAAGAACCACCAGCATTCCAAGGAACAATCAAAGTGAGATCTTTACTAGGGTAATTAGCAGCATCTTCAGCTGTTGCTTGTGCAAAAACTGTTGCCATTGCCATTAAAACGACACATAAAATAATCGCGAATTTTTTCATTTTTTTCTCCTTATCTTTAGAATCAATTAAAGTCTAGCACCTATATCATAGCATTTTTTGCAAATTTTGTAGGGATTATTTAGCTATATTGTAAAGAAAAGTTAAAAATTTGTTATTCCTATATGTCTTTACTATAAATTGATTAATTTAATTCAACTTCTTCCTTTCTTTTAAGCTTTAGTATAAAATCAAAAAGAAAAGAGGAAAAAATGGTTTCAAGAAAAGATTTTTTACCAACCAGTAAATTAGATTTACAGGAAAGAAAAATTAAAAATGTAGATATACTTTTTATTACTGGTGATGCTTATGTAGATCATCCAACTTTTGCTGCAGCTCTTCTAGGAAGACTCCTTGAACATCAAGGATATACAGTGGGAATTATTGCTCAACCACGTTGGGACTGCCTTGATGATTTTATAAAACTCGGAAGTCCAAATCTATGTGTTATGATATCAGCAGGTAATATAGATTCTATGGTTTGTCATTATACTTCAGCTTTAAAGATAAGAAGCCAAGATGCCTATTCTCCAGGGGGAAAGGCTGGATATAGACCGGATAGAGCTCTTATTACATACTGCATGAGAGCAAAACAAGCTTTTAAAGATGTTCCTATAATAATAGGAGGGATTGAAGGATCCTTAAGGCGTTTCGCCCACTATGATTATTGGCAAGATAAGGTGAGAAAAAGTATTTTATTTGACAGTAAAGCAGATCTTTTAGTTTATGGAATGGGAGAAAACCAAACTTTAGAAATAGCAAAAAGATTAAAGAATGGTGAAAATATCAAAGATTTGACTAATATTCTTGGAACAGCTTATTTAAGACATAAAACAGATATTGATCAAACAAAAGAATTTCCTCAAATTTTTCTTCCTTCTTTTGAAGAAGTAAGTGAAAGAGATATAAAAAGCAATACCCCTACTGAGGAAGGTAAAAAAGCTTATGCTTTAGCTTTTCAAAAACAAGAACAATATGAGAACCCCTTCAAACCTGTAGTAGTTGTGCAAAATTGTATGAAAAGTCAAGTAATAGAAAATCCACCAGCTCTTCCATTAACTGAAAAACAAATGGATAGTCTTTACAATGATTTATTTTTTACTCGATTAGCTCATCCTGATTACGAAAAAGATGGAGGTATTCCAGGTTTAAACGAAGTTCAATTCTCAATAACTTGTAACAGAGGTTGCTTTGGTGGATGTTCTTTCTGTGCAATAACTGCCCACCAAGGGAGAATTATTCAAGCTAGAAGTACTGCTTCAGTAGTAAAAGAAGCAAAAGAACTTTCAAAACATCCTAATTTTAAAGGTTATATTCATGATATTGGAGGACCAACAGCAAACTTTCTCGCTCCAAGTTGTGATAAACAACTTAAAGATGGCCCTTGTTCAAATAGACAATGTCTTTTCCCTACCCCCTGTCCTAATATTAAAGATTCCCATGAAAAATATCTTGAAATGTTAGATCAAGTAAAAGAACTTCCTGGAATTAAAAAAGTTTTCATTCGTTCAGGAATTCGTTTTGATTATTTAATGTTAGTTGCAAAACCTGAGATGCAACGTCGCTTTCTTGATTCACTGGTAAAAGATCATGTTAGTGGACAACTTAGAATAGCACCAGAACATGTAGTGGATGAAGTTCTTGAAAAAATGGGAAAATGCCCTGTTTCAGTTTATGAAGATTTTGTTAATGCTTTTAATGAAGCAAATAAAAAGGCTGGTAAAAAACAATATGTTCTTCCTTATTTAATTTCTTCCCACCCAGGTTCTACTTTAAAGGATGCCATTGAGCTTTCCTTATATTTGAAAAAGCACCATTTTATACCAGAACAAGTCCAAGAATTTTATCCAACACCTGGGTCAGCAAGCACTTGTATGTATTATACTGGACTGGATCCACGCCTTGGTAAAAATTTTGAAAAAGTATATGTTCCAAAAGGAAGAGAAAAGCACCTACAAAGAGCTTTATTACAATTCAACCGTCCCGAAAATAGACACCTTGTAATTGAAGCTTTAGTAAAAGAAAAAAGAGAAGACTTAATTCCAGTATTATTAGGAAAATAGAACCTTTCTTATTTTTAAATTTTACAAAACGAAAGCAAAAGAAATCTTTTATTCTTTTAATGGCTTTTTTTCATTATTATGATATCATTGTTGTTGGAGGAAACTTTATGAAAAAATTTCTAATTATTCTAGTTATTTTGTCGTTGTTCACAGGTTTTGTCTTTGCTGAAGCTCAGACAGAAAAACAAACATTTCCTGATCCTGAAAAGAATTTTAACATTGTTGTTGGTTTCAGTGCTGGAGGTGGTACAGATTTAATTTTCAGAGCCTTTGCTGAAGAATTTAAGAAAGCCACAGGTCAAAATGTTATTATTACAAATATTCCTGGTGGAAGTAGTGCTATTGGTACAAACGAATTGCTTAATGGTGAAGCAGATGGTTATTCTTTATTGGGTGCAGGAACTCACACAGTTAGTGCAACTCTTCAAGGAACAACAGAAGGCTTTAAAGAACTTGATCATATTGCAAGTTTGAACTGGGATCCTTTCATCATTGCAGTTAATAAAAAAAGCCCTTATAAAACTTTTCAAGAATTAGTAGAAGCAGCTGAAAAAACTCCTGGAACAATTGTTTTAGGAAATGCTGGTCAAACAGGAGCAACAGGAGTTGCATCTATTGGAATCAATTTAAATTTTGGAAAAACTTTTAATGTAACATCATTCAATGGTGGTGCAGAACTTATCCCTGCAGTTCTTGGTGGACATGCAGAAGCTGGTATTTTCAGCCAGAGTGAAGTTATTAACAACCTTGATGGTTTAATTCCTCTTGTAATTCTTACTCCAGATAGAAGTATTAAAGCAGAACTTAGTGATGTTCCAACTCTTGAAGAATGCGGTTACGATTTTACAGTTCCAGGTGGTTCATTTAGAGCTATTTGTGTAAAGAAAGGAACAAGCGCAGAAATAGAACAATACTTGGCTGATATGGCTGAAAAAGCTTTTAACAGTGAAGGTTTCCAGAGTTTTATGAAAGAAAAAGGACTTATTCCATTCTTTAAAAAACTTGAAGATTACACTGCTTATGATCAGACTCTTATCGATGCCTACACTCCTATCTTAAAGGAAGCAGGCCTCTACAAAATGAAATAATAGGAACTTCCAGATGTTTAAAACTCGAAAAATTACCCCTTTTGCCTTTTGTGTTTTTTCACTTGTTTACATTTTTTATGTAGTACAACTTGGTGATAGTAGGATGCTAGGTGATAGCATTGGAGGAGATCCAGGTGGAAGAATAATTCCTTTGGTTCTAGGAATATTTATGTTTATTTCTTCTTTTTATATTTGGCTTACTGACAAGAAAGTTAAAGATGAAAACGTAGAAAACAAACTTAATACAGTCGAAAAACATCTGTTAATTTTGACTATTGTTTTATCATTACTTTATGTATCTACGGCACGTATTTTTGGTTTTATCCTAAGTACGAGTTTGCTAATTTACATTTTAACTTTTGCAAATCTTACTTTAGGTTTGCAAAAGTCTAATTTAAAAGCCTTTTTTTCAGGAGCTATAATTTCTGAAATCATTTTAATTGCTGTTTATACAGCAGGAAGAAAACTTACTAGATTCCTTTTAATAAACGGAAGAAAACAATTGATTCCAGCTTGGTTGGGAAGCAGTGTTGCAACTTTGTTATTAACCATTCTTCTTGTGAGTGTTCTATTTTTTATATTCAATATCCTAATTAACAAAATTTTCAAAAACAAAAACCTTTTTACTCAAGTAAAAATGTCAGGGGCTATTTCAGTCTTAACAACTGAATTTTTATATTTAATGTTTAAGCAATTTTTTCTTGTAGAATTAATAAAAGGTATCATCTACTGGTAGGAGGAAGTTATGGATTTTTTTCTTGCAGGCCTCTCCCAGGTCTTAAATGTGTCAACAATCGCTTGGATGGCAGCCGGTTCAATTCTTGGAATTTTACTAGGAGCTTTACCGGGCTTAACAGCAACGATGGGAATAGCTTTGGTAATGCCAATTAGCTTTCAATTACCTACTGCAACTGGAATAGGATTATTACTAGCGGTTTATTGTGGAGCAGTATCAGGAGCTTCAATTCCAGCAATATTATTAGGAATTCCTGGTAATCCTAATGCAATAGCAACTGTTATTGATGGGAAAAAAATGACAGATAAAGGCCTTGCTGGGCAGGCCCTTGGTGGTGCAGTAATAGCTTCTTTAATTGGTGGAACAGGAAGTTTAATTTGTCTTATTTTCTTTTCACCTTTAATCGCCAAAGCAACTTTAGCTTTTGGTCCAGCTGAAAAAACAACTTTGGCTTTAGTGGGACTTGTAATTATTGCTTCTGTTTCCGGAAAATCTTTGTTAAAAGGTCTCTTTATGGGAGCTTTTGGAATGATTCTTTCTTTTTTGGGTGCAGACCCTTTTAGTGGAGCTTTAAGAATCCCCTTTGCTCAATATTTATCTCAAACTCCTTTTACCAAAGGTTTTGATTTAACCAGTTCTCTTATTGGACTCTTTGGTGTTTCTCAAGTTCTTTATGAACTTAAAAATATTGATAAGCCAAAGGAACCAGTCAAACAAGTTGAAATAAAAAACCTTTTCCCTCCTTTTAAGAAAATTAGATCAATGTGGAAAATAATTTTAAGTTCTCTTGGCATTGGGACTGTTGTAGGAGCAATTCCTGGAACCGGTGCCAGTATTGCAGTCTTTATGTCCTTAGATTCGGCTAGAAACATTATTAATGCTTCTAATGGAAAACTTGAAGAATTGGGAACAGGATGTCTTGAAGGCGTTTTTGCTCCAGAAGTTGCAAATAATGCTGTTACTGGTGGTGCTTTAATTCCAGCCCTAGCTTTGGGAATTCCTGGAGATAGTGCTACGGCAGTATTAATTGGTGCTTTGATGATTAAAGGCATTGCTCCTGGATATCAACTTTTCCAGCAAAACATGAGTCTTGTCTACGCGATCTTTATTACAATGTTCATTGCAAACCTATTCATGGCATTGTTCCAAATTGCTGGAGTAAGGATATATCCAAAAATTTTAAAAGTCCCAGGAGGAATACTTTTCCCAATCGTTCTTGCTTTAAGCTTTATTGGATCTTATGCAATTGCCGGACAAGCAACTTCTGTTGGTATTTATAATATGGGAATTGCAATCTTTATGGGTTTAATTGGATATGTCTGCAAAAAAGATGGCTACCCTATTTCACCTATTGTACTTGGTTTAATTTTAGGCCAAATGTTTGAAGAAAATTTCAGAAGAGCAGTTAAACTTGCTGCTGGTAATTATTTTACCTTCTTCACCAAGCCAATCTGTCTTTTATTTATCCTTTTAGCCATTTTGTCCATTGTTTATCCAATAATAAAAAAGAAAAGAGAGAAATAAAATGGATTTAACTTTTTTGGGTTATCAAGGTTCTTTACAATCAGCAGAGTCTTCAAATACTTCGTATGTTTTAAATAGCAAGGGTAAGCTTTACTTATTTGATACAAGTTCTTCTCCTTGTCAAGAATTAAGAAAAGCCAATCTTGATCCTTTAAATCTTGAAGCAATATTTTTAACACATGCTCATATAGACCATATTTATGCATTAGTTTCTTTATTACATAATTTATGGCTTCTAAAAAGAAAAGAGCCTATTAAGATTCTATCCAACGAAGCAACAATTTTAAAAGCAAAACAACTGTGTGCTTTATTTGAAATTGAGAAAAAGAAAGGTATTTTTCCAATTGAGTTTATTGTATTAGAAAAGAATTCAACAACAAAATTGAATGGCCTTTCTTTCTTTTCTTTTGAAGTAGAACATGGAGTAGAAACTTTTGGATATGCTGTTAAAGAAGAAAATGAAACAATGGTCTCTTTCAGTGACTGTATTTATTCCAAAGAAATTATAGAAGAAACTAAAAAATGTTCAATTTTAATTCATGAGGCAGGTGGAACTCATCAAGATGAAAAAAGGTTAAAAAAAGGCGGCCATTCAACTGCTGAACAGGCCGCTTTAAAAGCTAAATCTTTAGAAGCTGGAAAACTTTTTCTGGTTCATCTCCCACTTTCAAAAGAAATTCAAAGTTCCATTGAACAAGAAGCAAAAAAGATTTTCCCAAATGCTTTTATTCCGGAACTTTTTAAAAGTTATGAAGTCTAAATTCTCAAAGAAAGATTATAAGCTGATCTTGTTGCTTCAAGGACTCTTCCTTCTTTAAAGCTATCACCAACATTATAAACTTCATCAGCAACATGTTCTGCTTGGCTTGCAAAGAAAAGACTCTCATCAGCTTTTCCACCAAGTGCCATTACAACCAAATCTGCATCAAGCGCTTTCTTTTCAACTTCTTTTCCCAATTTCTTTGCAAGAGGGTTAGGAATATTGGCAGGAAGAATAGGTTGCCAACAGTTATAAGGATTTGGAACATTTTTAGAAGTATTCTGTTCAACAATAACTTTGTTTTTATCAAAAGATACTACTTTAGCACAATTCATAAGCTTAATGTTTTCTTTTTTCATGTAATAGAGTAAATAACCACGATTTGCAGTACAAGCTCCTTTCATGAAATAATCAAGCATTTCAACAACAGTAACTTCTTTTTTTAATTCTGTCTTTAGATAGAAAGCAATTTCACACCCAACAACTCCACCTCCAACTACAACAATTTTCTTTGCTTTTGCACATTCCTCTGGATGTTCCAGTAAAGTAGTTGCCTGAACTGTTTTAACTTTCTCAATTCCTGTAATAGGTGGGTTAATATCCTTTGTTCCTATAGCAATAACAACTGCATCATACTTTTGCTCTTTCAAATAGGCAGTATCAACATTAACACCTTTTTTCAAAGTAAAATTACTGCTTTTTTGAGCTTCTTTAACTTGATCGTTAAGATAAACAAGATAGTTTGCAATATCAAATTTGATTTTTGGAATACTACCGGCATTTATCTTTCCACCAACTTTTTCAGTCTTTTCTAATAGTTCAACAATGTGTCCACGTTTTGCTAAAGTCAAAGCTGTAAGAATTCCACCAGGGCCAGAACCAACAACTCCAATTTTTTTGATTTTACTTGCTAAAGGAAGAGTATCAGGAAGCACATCTTCAAAGCCTGTTCTAGGATTAACAGCACATTGTGGATGCCCACCTTCAACAAACTCATTAATACAGCCTTCTTGACAACCAATACATGGTCTTATTTGTTCAACTTTTCCACTATAGGCTTTAAGACACCAATCAGAGTCTGCAAGTAGCGGTCTACCGAGCATTATCATGTCGCATTTTTCATCTCTAAGAGCTTTTTCTCCTAAATCTGGATATCCAAGTTTTCCAACACCAACAACAGGTACTTCAACACCTGCATTTGAGATAATCTTCTTTTCTTTGAAATGTTTTTTTACAATTTCTGAAACATCCAAGAAGCATCCTGCTGGCATTCCTTCAGGTGGATGTGGAAGCCACCAGTTATCATAACACCCAAGATCCACGTCAAAAATATCAACTCCACATTTTACAAGATTTTCCATATATTCAAGAGTCTGAGCAACGCTTCTACCTTTTTTGAATTTATGAAGAGGTTTTTCTTTCATTCCCTCTTCACCATAAGTTTCATTTAATGCAAGACTTAAATCAATTCTATACATTATAGGATAATTAGGACCAACTCTTTTTCTTATCTCAGTAATTAAATCTAATCCAAATTGCTGATAATTAGCGTATCTTCCCATTTTTCTTCTGTTAAAAGCTGGGTTTGTGCACTGTTCTAATAGATATCCTTCATGCCCATGAAGATAAACTCCATCCATTCCACAGACCTGAGCATCTGCTGAAGCTTGCCCTGCGTTGGAAATAATTTTTTTCATATTATGGTCTGAGAGTCTCATACATGGGATTTGAGAAATATAATAATTTGGATTATAAGAAGCAGAAACAGGAAATTTTTTCATTGTCATAAGACACTGCGGGTTTCCAACTCTTCCCAGTCCTGGAGTTAATTGAATAAAGATTTTACTTCCATAGGCATGGCAACCTTGTGCTAAATCTCTCCAGCCTTGATAGTTTGTTCTACTTCCATCAATTCGTGGAAAATAAGAAAGATTGTGTGGTTCTGTAACACTATGATCAATTCCATGACTCACTGGAATTAACCCGGTTGTTAATAATCCTACACCACCTTTGGCTCTTGCGAAAAAATACTGTAACATTTTATCGTTTGGACGGCCTGTTTCCTCACACATATCAATGTTTCCCATAGGTGCCATTACAACTCTATTTTTAATTGTAGTCCTATTGATTTTAATAGGAGAAAATATTTTATCATAGGGGTAAAGGTCTTTGGTCATTCTACCTGTTCCACCAGCTACATTTTCACAATCTTTTTTTACCCAAGATCCGTAGCCGTCAATTAATTCTTGAATCTTTTTATCAGTTTTCATAGAGCCTCCTAACTTTGTTTTTATACTATCACAGTTATATTAAGGTGTCAAAAATATTAAAGATGATAAATCGTTCTATTTTCATTTATTCAACAACTTTAGAACCTCTTTTTCTACTTCGTTTTTAGGTTGGAAAGAGCTACTGTGAATTAATTTTGTGATTAATTTTTTTCGAATTGGAATATGTCTTTTTTTAGCCCATAGAACATATCCACATTCTTTGGGCAAGGCTTTTGAAAAAATCACTCTAAAAATATTAACTCTTCGACATCTTTTCTGTTTTTTAAATCGATAAGAATAAACACGACATGTGTTTGTTTTTGTATCAAAAAAACCACAAGAAGAATCAAGATCAATAAATAAAAATTCTTCTGTAATGATCTTTTCATAACAGCAAAGGCCACATCTTTTACATTTGGCTTCCCATTTTTTCATTATTTTGAGATAATTTTAACTATTTCACCAAAAAACATTCGATGATAATCTTTTAAAGGATAAATCTTATTATCAAAAGAAGGATCATCCATATTTTCAGGTCTTACATCTGTATGAAAAACTTTTTTACAAACTATAATCTTTTCAGCCTGTTCAAACGCTACACTTTTTTCTATAGCAAAAGGTGTTAAATGACTTAAAGAGACTTTATCAACTTCATTTCCATGAAGGGTCCCACAAAGATTTATTGCTTCTTTCATAGTTTTTGGTAAAAAAGAAGCTGTAAAATATTCATTTTCATTAAAAAATCCGTAAGAATATCTTGTATCTCTTACATAAACCACAAGACTTGGTTTGCTCCAGAAAACTCCAAAATTCCCCCACCCAGCTGTCATAGTATTAAATTTATTTAAATTTCCAGCTGTAATGAGAAAACCTCTTTTTATTTCATCAAATTTTGGAAATTCAAAATCTTTAAAATTTACGTCTTTAAAATTATTATTCATAAAACACTCCTTATTTTTCTTTCTGATGATAGAGTAAAATACCACCTAATTGAGTATTTAAAAAATCTGCAATTACTTGGCATTTGGCTTTCAATAGAAAGTAGATATCTTTATTTTCCTCTGTAAGAGTTTCCAAGTTTCCTTGGCCCTTAGAGATTATTAAATCAGCTTTGTTGTATAAATCAAGAAATTCTTTGCTAGTTTTACTTATTATTGTACCAGGAGCATTACTTCCACTTTCAATAATTTGAGCATATTTTTCAACCCCAGAGGCTATAGCATCTTCTTTTACAGCATCATTTATTATTGGATTACTTCGAACTGAGTAATAAATCTTTTTTCCCTTAAGTTCTTTTAATAAAAACAGATCAAATACAGTTTCTCCTGCATTATCAGCTATAAATAAAACAGTTTTAGCTTTTTTTATATCTTCTTCAAAATCCTTAATATCCCATATTGGACAATTAGAAGTAAATTCATTTTCAAGAACTTCTTTTAATCCGGCATCTTTGATAATTGCAGAATCAAGCAAATTACCAACCACGGAAAGTTTTATTGCAGATTCAATAGTGTTTGGACTTTTTTTAATTAATTCTTCCATTCTTTTATAAAGAGATAAGGCCAATTTAATATCACGCTCTTTAATTTCTTTATAAGGGTCAGCATTTTTGGAAATTCTTTTTACAATTGTATAAA
>Ga0265294_10001008_pt1 | contig 38254 bp, 36 predicted proteins | sample MunlanPumphouse3_FD_192504 | JGI IMG/M metagenome (GOLD analysis project Ga0265294, IMG submission 192504) | Groundwater microbial communities from a municipal landfill in Southern Ontario, Canada - Pumphouse #3 | ecosystem: Environmental > Aquatic > Deep subsurface > Groundwater | place... | reverse complement strand
TAAAAGGTGCTGGAAAGCAAATTATACTAACAGCTGATAAACATCCAAAAAAAATAGGTGGTTTAGAAAAAAGACTTCAAAGTAGGTTTGAATGGGGATTAGTTGCAGATATACAACCTCCTGAGCTTGAAACAAAAATCGCAATTATCAAAAAAAAGTGTGAGATTAACAAAGTAAAACTATCTAACGATATCATAAACTATATAGCTACTGTTATAGAGAGTAATGTTCGCGAAATAGAGGGAATTTTATCTAAACTCCATGCTTATTCACAACTTATGCATATAGAGATAGATTTAGCTTTTACAAAAAATGTTTTAAGAGATCAACTTCAAGAAAACAGAGCTAACCTAACACTAGATATTATAACAAATAGTGTTGCAAAAGATTTAAATATTAAACCAACTGAGATTCGCTCAAAGGGTAGAAGTAAAAATCTAGTATATGCTAGAAGAATTAGCATCTATCTATGTCGTGAACTAACCCAAAACACTATGCCACAACTCGCTCAATATTTTGGAATGAAAGATCATACTGCTATTAGTAATACTATCAAAAAAATAAATGAACTTATGAAAAATGATGAAGATTTCAGAGTTAAAATAGAAGAATTAACCAATAAGATAACTTCTGTATCTTAAATGTTATATTTTTGTTTAAAAAAAAGATATAATCGTAAAAGTGAATAGATGTGAGTAGAGTTACTTTGGTTCATCACATCCAAAAAGCTCTGTGAGTAGGAGTCAAAAAGTGATATTCACATAATCACTCTCTCCTACTACTACTTACTAAATATTATATAATAATAGGAATTCATATGAAGATAACAATCTCTAAATCAATCATAGAAAACATACTAATAAATGCTCAACCATTTTTAGAAAAAAAAGATACTTCTCAAATAACATCTCATGTCTATATAAATGTTGATGAAAAAAATCTAACACTAAGAGCAACTGATCAAGAGATAGGCTTTGAAGTCTCTACTGAACTTGTAAATATTATATCTACTGGTAGTATTACGGCTAATGGTAAAAAACTTTTAGATATTATAAGAATACTAAAAGATACAGAAATAAATTTAGAAGTAAAAAATGAGATACTCTATATTTCACAATCTAACTCAAAATTTAAATTACCAACTTTTTCATATAATGACTTTCCAACATTTCCATCATATGATGCAAAACCTAGAATATCAATAGATTCTCACTCCCTTATAGAATCCCTTAAAAAAATAACTCCAGCGATTGATACTAACAATCCTAAATTTGAGTTAAATGGTGCACTTATAGATATAAAACAAGATAGCATCAACTTTGCATCTACAGATACTAGAAGATTAGCAATTGTTACCATACCAAATACAAGTGATAATGAACTATCTATAATTATTCCAAAAAAAGCTATAGTAGAGATTCAAAAACTTTTCTTTGATGACATAGAAATGTACTATGATGATACGAATCTCATTATTCATTCAAAGCAATACACTTTTTTTACAAAACTTATAAATGGTAAATTTCCAGAATATACAAGAATTATTCCAAAAGATATAAAAAATTCTTTAGTCCTTCCAAAAGCTAAAATGATAGAGTCCATTAAACAAATTACTACTATATCTTCTGATGTTAAAATCAGTTTTTTAAATGATTTGATAGTATTTGAATCTTTAAGTGATGATAATATAGAAGCAAAAACAGAGATAAATTTCACAACAAATTTTAGTGAAGAGTTTGTTATTGCTATAAATTCAAGATATTTATTAGATTTTTTAAATAGTATAAATTCTTCAGAATTTACTATTGGGTTAAATGAAGGAAATCTTCCTTTTGTTCTTATAGATGCTAACTTTAAAACAGTTGTAATGCCAATAGTTATATAAACTTCTTATAAGTTACTTCACCTTTAATGAAGTAACTTCTCTACTAAACTCATAAAAATAGCACATAAAACTTTATTTTAATAAAGATTAGATAAAATGCTTTTAATTATGTCAAAATATTTTTTTAATAAAAATAATTTTCTTGTGACTATATATGAAATTTTTGTAGTAGGAAGTAAAGATGGATAAAAATTACGGTGCTAGTAATATTAAGGTTTTAAAAGGCTTAGAGGCTGTTCGTAAACGTCCTGGTATGTATATTGGTGATACTGGTCATCGTGGTTTACATCATTTAGTTTATGAAGTTATTGATAACTCTATTGATGAAGCAATGGCTGGTCATTGTGATACCATAAATGTAACACTTACTAAAAATAATAGCTGTATAGTTAGTGACAATGGTCGTGGTATTCCAACAGATATCCATCCAACTGAAGGAATTAGTGCTGCTACTGTTGCTCTAACTGTTTTACACGCTGGTGGAAAGTTTGATAAAGATACTTATAAAGTTTCAGGTGGACTTCACGGTGTTGGTGTTTCTGTTGTAAATGCCCTCTCTTCTGAGCTAAAAATGACCATCAACAAAAACGGTGAAAAGTTTGAACAAAATTTTGAAAAAGGTATACCTCAAGAAGCTCTCGCTGTTATAGGAAAGAGTAGAAAATCTGGAACTACAATTGAATTTAGTGCAGATCCAAGTATATTTACAGAGACTATTACTTTTGACTTTGATTATTTAGCAAAAAGATTTAAAGAACTTGCATATCTAAATCCATTTATTACAATTAATTTTAAAGATGAGAGATCTAACGTTAGTGAGTCTTACCATTTTGAGGGTGGTATAGCTCAGTATGTAGAAGATATGAACAAAAAAACTGCAGTAACTGCAGTTTACTCTTTTAGTACAAAGATAGAAGATATAGAGTTTGATATAGCTCTGATGTATAATGATACTTATGAAGAAAAACTTGCATCTTTTGTAAATAATATACGAACACCAAATGGTGGTACTCACGAAGCTGGTTTTCGTGCAGGACTAACACGTGTTATATCAAACTATAACTCTAAAAACAGCTCTGCAAAAGAAAAAGATGTAAAAATTTCAGGAGATGATACTTCTGAGGGACTTATTGCTATAGTTTCTGTTCGTGTTCCAGAACCTCAGTTTGAGGGACAAACAAAAGGAAAACTTGGTAATACCTATGTTAGACCTCTTGTTCAAAAATCTACTTATGAACTACTATCAAAATACTTTGAAGAAAATCCTATTGAAGCAAAAGCAATTGTTGGTAAAGCACTTATGGCAGCTCGTGGCCGTGAAGCTGCTAAAAAAGCAAGAGAACTAACACGCCGTAAAGATGTTATGAGTGTTGGAACTCTTCCTGGTAAGCTAGCAGATTGTCAAAGTAAAGATGCAAGCATTTGTGAACTCTACTTAGTCGAAGGTGACTCTGCTGGTGGTTCGGCTAAGATGGGAAGAGATCGTGTTTTTCAAGCGATATTGCCACTTAAAGGTAAGATTTTAAATGTTGAAAAAGCAAGATTAGATAAGATTTTAAAATCAGAAGAGATTACTAATATGATAACAGCTATGGGTTGTGGAATTGGTGATGAATACAATGAAGATAAACTTCGTTATCATAAAATCATTATTATGACCGATGCTGACGTTGATGGTTCTCATATTCAAACTCTACTTCTAACATTTTTCTTTCGTCACTTTCGTGATGTAGTTGAAAAAGGATATCTTTACTTAGCTCAACCACCTCTTTATCGTTATAAAAAAGGTAAAAAAGAGATTTATTTTAAAGATGATAAAGAGATGAATAGCTTTTTGATTGAAAATGGTATTGAGGTTTTAGAGATGCAAGGTGTTGGACAAAATGATCTTGTGGAATTTTTTAAGATGGTAGATCACTATAGAGGCTCACTAGTTTCATTAGAGAGAAGATATTCATTAATAAGTCTGATTCGTCATTTTATAGAAAATCCTGATCTTATAGGATTAGATATAAAAGCTATGTATGAAGAAGTTGAAAAATTTTTATTATCAAATGGAAACAATATATTAACTAAGAGTATAAATGAAGATTCTATTCATCTTTATGTTCAAACAAAAGGTGGAATGGAAGAGTTACTTATAAACGATGATCTCTTTGGAGCTCCACACTTTAATGAAGCTAGTTATGTCTTTAAAAAGATTCAAGAGTGGGATTTGACGTTTGATGAAGATATATTAGTTGTTTTAGAAAATATTAATGAATATGCTAAAAAAGGTTCATATATCCAACGCTATAAAGGTCTTGGTGAGATGAATCCTGATCAACTTTGGGAAACAACAATGACACCTGAAAACCGTGTTTTACTTCAGGTAACCATAGATGATGCAGAAGCAGCATCTGAGGCATTTGTCCTCTTTATGGGTGATGAAGTTGAACCTCGTCGTAACTATATAGAATCGCATGCTAAAGATGTTAAACATCTAGATGTCTAAAAATAATATATGCTACTTCCTGAGATAAAAGAGAAAAAACCGTTTTAAGCTAGCACTTAGAATGGGATTTCTTATCTTTTATCTCTATTTTTCACAAATCTATAACTAATTATAAAGCTATGGATACTATATTTTATATAAAAATGCTTATATTTTTTATATTTAGAATACTACCCTCAAATAAAAAAGTATAATAAAATGCTACAACGCTTAAAAAATATGGGAATATAAATAGTTATAGATAGAGTTGGTGTTATTCACGCAAGCTTTTTTATATTTAAAAGATATAGATATAGTGATATATGACTCATTTTATATAAAAGATAGACAATATTTAGACATTATAGAGATTTTTAGCCTTATAGTACATAGAAAAGGTGTAAAAACTTAGATAAAGATGATAGAATCTTATGAGATTTTACAAGAATTAAAAGATTTAGATATAGATTTCTTTCAGGAAAATTAGATTCCTGATATAAAACATAAGGAAAACAAATATGAAATATGGTGAAAAAATTGTAAATGAATTTGATGTAGAAAAAGATTTAGAAATATGGCCGAACCAATATAAAAGAAATTATCTTATAAAAATGACACTTCCAGAATTTTCTTGTTTGTGTCCTAGAAGTGGATATCCAGACTATGCAACTATATATTTGGAATATACTCCAGATGAGTTTGTAGTAGAACTTAAAGCAATGAAGCTATATATAAACTCTTTTAGAGAGAGACATATCTCTCATGAAAATAGCGCAAATGAGATATATGAAACACTTGAAAGTAAAATAAAGCCTAAATACATGAAAATTATAGCCGATTATAACCCTCGCGGAAATGTTCATACAGTAATAGAAATAGATAGTTCAAAAATTTAATAGATAGAAGGTAGATATGTTTTCAAATATGTTAGGTAAAATAGGAATCTCTACAAATGATAAAGAAAAGATGCATAATGAGTTAGTTGAGAGGATTTCTAGGATGAATCTAACAGATATGCGATCATATATCAACAATAGAATTTCAGATTTACCTGTGAGTGAAGATGGTTTAAAAGAGATTTTAAAAAGACTTCTAGAAGTAGATGAAAAAACAGATAAAAGATATATAGATATAGAAGATATGGATAGCAAGATAAGAAAAGGGCTTGACTTAATTATAAATATCTTAGCCAATAAAAAAATTACTATAGAGGCTATAGAAGTGGCAATAGAGCTCTTTGAAGCCTCAAAAGAGATTATAGAAAAGTATGATAATGATAATAAACAAATATATCACTCTAAGATAAGAGACTCTTTAAATAAAGCTATTGAAACTATGAATATGAAGAGTGAAATACAAAGAAAAATGGGTGTTATTGGTAGTTAGAAAGATAGTTTTTTAACCATTTTAACGCTTCATCTCTAGTAAAAAATTCTTCTCTCATTTGAGCTTCATAGCTTGCATCTAAAATATTTGAAAAGTCAGTTGATGGCTTTAGACCTAATAAAATTAAGTCCCTTCCCATTAAAATAGCTTTTAATTTTTTATCTACTACCCCTAACTCTTTTGCTCTTAATTTTACAGCTTCTCCAGTGCCAAATAGAGCTTCATTTAAAGTACAAAGATTTCTAATGTTTACTAAGCTCGCTAGTTTGTAAATATCATAATTACTTATTTTATTATTTGCTGCGCTAGAAGAGAGTTCTAAAAGTTTTGGGACAAAATGAAGAAGAGTTAAAACCTCTTTTAAGAGAAACTTATCATCGCTTAAAGATATAACAAACTCTTCGATTTTTATTTTATTAAATCTATAACAAAGAATTGCTAACATTAAAATCTCATTAGTCTTAGCATTGGTGGTTTTCTTAGATGCAAATCTATCTAGCGCCTCCATGATAAGATGCCAATCATCTAGAGTTAACAAATCTAAATTTTTAAAATATTTTAGTGCATCTAGTTCTCTTAAGAGTTCAAACCCAATAGAAGGCTTAGTAGATCTGAGTAGGATTTTTTTAATCTCTTCATAGATCCTTTCTTTTGGAAGTTCATGTAGCGCATCTTCTTTAATCATGTTAAAACATAGACTAAACAGCTCTTTGTGCATAGCAAAATTATATCTTGAGCAAAAACCTACAGCTCTTAACACTCTTAGAGGATCATCTACAAACGTCTCTGCATCAACCATTTTAAGGATTTTATTTTTTAAATCATCGAGTCCATTAAAGGGATCAAGTATAGTTTTGGCTCTTACATCAAAACCAATAGCATTGATACTAAAGTCTCTTCTTCTTGCTGCATCTTTAAAATTAAGCCCTTTATCTATCTTTATATCAAAGCCCAAATGTCCAGATGCTACTTTAGAATCAAGTCTAGGAAGAGTAAAATCTAAATCATAACTCCCCATCTTTAACTTACAAACTCCAAAGCTTTTCCCAACTATGTTTATTTCTCCAAACTCTTCTAAGATATTTTGCAACACATCAAAGCTATCTACATTATAAACTTCAATATCAATATCGATTGAGTCAAACCCTAATAAAGTATCTCTAATATACCCACCAACTATAATGGCTTTTGCATTTTCTATTTTTAATTTATCAAAGATTTTATCTAAAAAGTTTGGATAATCAATCATATTTCCTCTTATCATTTGGTTTTAGTAATTTTTCTCAAAACTAATATTTATAGTAGTAAATATCTATTTTAAGAGTATATTTTGAGATATTATAACAATAAAATGATGATTTATTTTAGATACTTTAAATTTCATAACAGTGATTGGCGAAAAATAAAGCTTTTTTTAGATATAATCGCGAAAATTTTTCCATCTTAAAAAGTAAGCTCTCTACTGCTTCTTTAATACTAAAATTTGGAAATATCAATGGAGAAAAATTGATGCAAAAGATTAGAAATATTGCAGTTATTGCACACGTTGACCATGGTAAAACTACGATCGTTGATGGCTTGTTAGAACAATCAGGAACATATGGAACTCACGAACACCACGACGAACGTGCAATGGATAGCAATGCTATAGAAAAAGAGAGAGGAATCACTATTCTTTCTAAAAACACGGCTATTCGTTATAAAGATTATAAGATTAATATTATCGACACTCCGGGCCACGCTGACTTTGGTGGAGAAGTTGAGCGTGTTCTTAAGATGGTTGATGGTGTTTTAGTTTTAGTTGATGCTTATGAAGGTGTTATGCCACAAACAAAGTTTGTTGTAAAAAAGATGCTAGCACTAGGTAAAAAACCTATTGTTGTTATAAACAAGATTGACAAACCTTCAGCTGATCCAGAACGCGTAGTTGATGAGATGTTTGACCTATTTGCAGATATGGGCGCAACAGATGAGCAACAAGATTTTCCAGTTATCTATGCAGCAGCTCGTGATGGTATAGCAAAACTAAATATGGAAGATCCAGATGGAAATTTTGAGTGTATTTTTGAAACCATTTTAAAGCATGTTCCTGAACCTGAGGGAGATAGAGATAACCACACACAAGCACAAGTTTTTACACTTGACTATGATAACTATGTAGGTAAGATTGGAATTTCTCGTATATTTAATGGAATCATAAACAAAGGCGACAATGTTATGCTTGCTAAAGCTGATGGAGCACTTGTTAAGGGAAGAATCACTAAGCTTATAGGTTTTCACGGACTTAATCGTATGGAGATTGAACAAGCTGAAGCTGGAGATATCGTTGCATTTGCAGGGTTAGAAACTGTTGATGTTGGAGATACTATTTGTGACCCATCAAATCCAGTTCCACTAGATCCTATGCACATTGAAGAGCCAACTCTAACGGTTGTATTTTCTGTAAATGACTCACCACTTGCAGGTCAAGAGGGAAAACACGTAACATCTAACAAAATAAAAGATCGTCTTGAGTCTGAGATGCAAACAAACGTTGCTATGAAATTAGAAGTAGTAGGCGAGGGTAAATTTAAAGTTTCAGGTCGTGGTGAACTTCAAATTACAGTTTTAGCTGAAAATATGCGTCGTGAAGGTTATGAGTTTGGTGTATCTCGTCCTGAAGTTATTGTTAAAGATATAGAAGGCGTAAAATGTGAACCATTTGAGCATCTAGTTATCGACGTACCTGAAGAGTTAAGCGGTTCAGTTATAGAGAGACTTGGTAAGAGAAAAGCTGAGATGAAGTCAATGTTACCAATGGGACAAGGCTTTCAGCGTATAGAGTTTGAGATACCAGCTCGTGCACTTATAGGTTTTCGTGGTCAGTTTTTAACAGATACAAAAGGTGAGGGTGTAATGAACCACTCTTTCTTAGAGTTCCGTCCGTATTCTGGAGGAGTTGATTCAAGAAGTTATGGCGCTCTAGTCTCTATGGAAAATGGAGAAACACTATCTTTTTCACTCTTTGGTATTCAAGATCGTGGAGTTCTTTTTATAGGGCCACAAACTAAAGTTTATGAGGGGATGATTATTGGTGAACACTCTCGCTCAAATGACTTAGCAGTAAATCCTATTAAAGGAAAAGCACAGTCAAACGTTCGTTCTTCTGGCGCAGATGAGGCTATTAAGCTTATACCACCTAGAGGTATGTCACTAGAGCGTGCGCTAGAATGGATAGAAGATGATGAGCTTTTAGAGATAACTCCTCTAAATATTCGTATTCGTAAAAAGTATCTAACTGAAAGCGAAAGAAAAAGACATTCTAGAGGGGCTAAATAGCCTCTTTAATGAAGGGACACCCTTGTCCCTTACAAACCCTTTAATATGGAGTATGCCATTGGTTAGCATACCTATATTATGGAGTATGCCATTGGTTAGCATACCTAAAAATTACAAAAAATTCATTTTCGAGAGTAACAAAGTATCTTAGATTAGAAACGATGTAAAAACTCTGTCATATCTTTTATACATAGAGGCTGTGAATAATAGTAGCCTTGAATAAAATCACAGCCATTTTCTAGCATAAAGTTTTTTTGCCCCTCATTTTCAACTCCCTCAGCAATGACTGTAAGATTTAAATTTTGGCATAAGCTTATTATTGTTTTTGAAATAGCTGCATCTTCATCATTATAAGGCAGATCTTGCACAAAAGACCTATCTATCTTTAGCTTATTAATCGGAAGACTCTTAAGATATGAAAGGGATGAGTAGCCAGTTCCAAAGTCATCAACAGCTATAGATATTCCTAGTGCACTAATTTTTTTAAGTGCAGTGATAGACTTTTTTTGGATTTTGCATGATTTGACTCTCTATAAGTTCAAATTCTATCTCTTCATAATGGCACTTACAAGTGCCTATCATCTTTCGCAAAAAATCTAAAAAATCTGTTTCTTCCAGCTGCATAATTGCTAGATTCAAGGAGAGCTTACCAGGATTTAACCCGCTATTATGCCACTCTTTAAACTGTGATAGTGCTTTTTTCATCACTATTCTATCTAGCTCTACAATCATTCCAGTAGCCTCAGCAAGGGGTATAAATTTATCTGGATTGATGATCCCCATAGTAGGATGTTGCCACCTAACAAGAGCTTCCATTCCTACTAGTCTGTTCTGTTTTGCATCTATTTGTGGTTGGAAGTATACAATTAGTTCATCCTCTAGAAGGGCTTTTTTTAGTGCAGTTTGCAAAAAAACTCTCTCAAATGCTTTTTCAGTCATAGCCTCATCATAGAAAGAGTAGGTATTTCTTCCATCACTTTTTGCTTTATACATTGCTGTAATAGCATTTTTTAAAAGAGATTCTGCGTTATCACCATCATTTGGGTAAATGGAGATGCCAACACTCATACTAATATATAAGGTGTGTGCATCTATATAGGTAGGTGCACTTAAAATTTGCATTTTTTTAGTAAGAAGTTCTGTAATGTTTTCAATATCATCGATATCGTTTAAAATAATACCAAACTCATCTCCTTCAAGTCTTGAGAGAGTATCAGATATTCTCATCTCTTTTTTGAGCCTTTTACTCAATTTTAGTAAAACCTTGTCTCCAATATTGTGACCTAAAGACTCATTTATCTCTTTGAAGTGATCTAAGTCTATAGATAAGACTGCTATTTTTCTCTTATATCTTTGTGCTAGGTTTATGGATTGTTCTAGTCTATCCATAAATAAAATGCGGTTTGGGAATGATGTGAGTAGATCATAGTGTGCTTTATATTCTAACTCTTTTCTTTGCTCTTTTAATATTTTTAAGCTTTTTTGTAGTTCTTCTTGTGTTTTTTTGAGGTCTGTTATATCCCGTGCAGTACCAATAGTGCCTATAATATCTCCATCTGAATTATAAAAAGGTTCTTTGTATATTTCTAAAATTAAAAGTTCTCCTTTTATGTTCGCAGATTCTTCTATCTTTAGGGGCTTTTTATTTAGTATAACATCTATATCAGAGCTTTGGCATAAACCCCCAAAAGTGTGCCAATTTGGGATATTTTTATATTTTTTCTGCTCCCTTAGAGTAAAAAAATTATCATTTTTTCCTATGGGCTCATTGATATCTTTTGCCAGTAAAAATTTGTCACATAGAGCTTGATTTGCATAGATATAATTTCCTTCTAAATCTTTAACCCATAACAAGTCATTTAAGTTTTTAGTAAGTAATTTAAGTAACCCAAAACTATCAATATTAAAGTCTTTTAGCTCAAATGCCATAAAATGTCTCCAAAATATCTTTAAAAACATTTTACACTAAAAATGATAAATGGTAAGAGAAATTTTACTTAAAATCTTTTTTTATAACTATGACAATATGGAAGTGAGCCTTTTTTCTTATAGTAGTTTTGATGAGACTCATCTGCCTTGTAAAATTCACTGCTATCTAAAATCTTTGTAGCGACCTTGTAACCATTTGCTTCAAGCTCTGCTATTAGTTTTTCTATAATTTTCTTTTCATTTTCATTGCTTACAAAGACTGCAGAGAGATATTGTGAACCAATATCTGGGCCTTGTCCATTTGTCTGTGTTGGGTCATGTATCTCAAAAAAAGTCTTAGCTAGCATCTCGTAAGAGACTTTGTTTTTATCATAGATAACTTCAACAGCTTCTAAGTGACCAGTCCTGCCACCTACAACTTCTCTATAACCTGGATTTTTAACATGTCCGCCCATAAAACCAGAGTGAACTTCTTTTACGCCATCGAGTTTTTCTAAGTAGTACTCAACTCCCCAAAAACAGCCGCCTGCAAAGTAAGCATAAGAGAGATTTTCATCTTTTTTCTCTTTAGTCTCATCTAGTTTTATAGAGATAGAATTTACACAGTGTCTAGTATTTTTAGGAGTAAATCCCTCGCCAAGAAAAACATGACCGAGATGCCCACCACAAGTCGTACAAACTATCTCAACTCGTCTTCCATCAGCATCTGGTACTCTTTTTACTGCACCCTCGATGGCATCATCAAAACTAGGCCAGCCACAGTTTGAGTCAAACTTATCATTTGACTTGTAAAGTGGTGTATCACAAATCTTACAAGTGTAGATGCCATTTGATTTTTCATTTGTGTATTTGCCACTAAATGGTCTCTCTGTACCTTTGTTGATAAGCACTCTTTTTTCTTCATCACTAAGTTGTTCAACTCTCTTTTGATACGGTTCTAAATTCATTGCATTCATAGTAGTAATTAGCAGTATGAAAGATAAAAAAAACTTCATACGCATCTCCTTTATATCATTTATTTTGTCACACAAAAGGAACGAGTCTTTTTGTTGCGCTAGGATTACCATTATATGAACTTACATATTAAAATGACTCACAAAAAAAACTACAGTTTTTTGGCTCAAGCAAAGATTTAGTTTCTGATTTTTAGATTTATGAAAACAAAATCTTGAGATGGTATAATCATAAACTTTATTCAATATAAGTAGGATCACATGAAAAGAAAAAACATATATAATCCAGATTCAAAAGAAAATGTAAACGATAGAAAAGTATTTGGCGGAGACCCAACGGGTATTTTTGAGCTAAATAACATTAAATATCAGTGGGCTTATAATCTTTGGGAAGTGATGCTAAACAACACTTGGTTTCCAAAAGAAGTAGATATGACTCGTGATGTAAATGACTATAAAAATCTAACAGAGCATGAAAAAGTAGCTTATGATAAGGCTCTTGCACAGCTTATATTTATGGACTCACTTCAAACTAACAACCTTATAGATAATGTAAATCCTTATGTCACCTCTCCAGAGATAAACCTTATTTTAGTTCGTCAATCTTTTGAGGAAGCTCTTCACTCTCAATCTTATGCAGTTATGGTTGATAGCATCTCAACAAATTCGGCTGAGATTTATGAACTATGGCGTCGTGATATGATGCTAAAGGGTAAAAATGATGCAATTGCAAAAGTTTACCTAGAGCTTGCTGCAAACCCAACTGAACACAACTTTGTAAAAGCGTGTTTTGCTAACCAAATTCTAGAAGGTATCTACTTCTATAGTGGTTTTACATATATCTACACACTAGCACGCTCAGGTAAGATGCTAGGATCTGCACAGATGATAAGATTTATCCAAAGAGATGAAGTGACTCACTTAGCTCTTTTTAAAAACCTTATAAACACTCTTAGAAAAGAGAGAGCAGACCTTTTTACTCCTCAGTTAAAAGAAGAAGTTATAGAGATGTTTAGAGAAGCGGTAAAACTAGAGAGCGACTGGGGCAAGTACATAACTCAAGGTCAAATTTTAGGGCTAACAAACGACATAGTTGAGCAGTATATTCAGTTCTTAGCAGATGATAGACTTGCATCTGTAGGTTTTGACAAGCTTTACAATGTTAGTAATCCTATAAAATGGGTAGATGACTTTGCAAAGTTTAACGACCAAAAAACTAACTTTTTTGAGGGAACTGTAACTAACTATTCAAAAGGCTCTTTAAGCTTTGATGATGATTTTTAATCACCCCGTTCACATTAAGTAAGATATAAAGGAAAAAAAATGCATCGCATCCGTAACTATGATATAAAAAGATCCAGCGCACTTCCAAGAAGTTTTTCAATGAGATATGTGTTTGTACTACTATTTATGTTTTTTGGAACCCTTCATGCAAATGAGTATAAAGCTATATTTGACTGTAGCTCGGGAGATGCTAACTACATAAAAACTCGTATGTGGTTAATTGGTAAGACCATGAGCATGGTAGAAGAGAGCGGAGACAAAGCGAACTTTGTCATCACACTTCATGGCTCATGTGTACCTATGATTTCAAAAAACTATGATTTTATAGTTAAAGAAAAAGATGTAGCAAACACAAAACAGGCGCAAGAGCATCTTAGAGAGTTAGCGCAAAAGAGAGGAGTTAAAGTTATTGCATGTGCAATGAGTTTGGCTTCAAATGCTATAGATAAAGAGGATGTACTTGAGTTTGTCCACATCACTCCTAACAGCTTTATAGATACTATTGCTTATCAAAACAGCGGCTATGCTATTATGACATTTAAGTAAATTTAGAACTAATGATAGCTAACTATTTAAAGGCTCTTTAAGCCATAATGATTTTTAATTTAGGAAAATATAAATGCAAGTAAACTTTACAAAACTATATAGACTTTGGCATCTACTAACAGCTGTTAGTATTTTTGGTATCTTTATAACATACTACGTGGGTTATAACCAAACACTAAATGTTTGGTCTGATGCAATGTTGGGTGTCCACACCATTTTTATAATAATGCTCTTAGCTGGTGTTATGACTAGACTCTACATGGCTTTTACTGGGATAAACAGCGTTCCGCTAATGCACCTTATCCGTGCAAAGTCACTAAAAGATGCAAGCATAGCTATAGTTTACATAGCTATGTGTACAGCTCTTTTAGTAACACTACTTAGTGAGATATATATACTTACAGTACTAGGTAATGCTACCATGACATGGGTTCATGAGCTTAGAAATAACACTCAACCCATCTTTGTTTTGTTAGTAGCATCTCATATAGCTATAGTTCTTTACCAAAATATAATCAACAAAAGTGGGACTATAAAAAAGCTTATAAATGCTAGCGATAGTTAAGAATCTATAAACTATGAAGAAGCTTGTCTCACTACTTTTTGATACACAAAAAATAGACTATGAAAAAAATCTAAGCACTCTTTTAAAACTTATAGAGCAAAGAGATGAGGGATCTATCATAGTAGCACCTGAAGTCTGTTTGACAAGTTATGACTATGAAAATTTTGAAAAAGCTTTAGACTTTGCAGATATGGCTGATGATGCTATTAAAAAAGTATCTAAAAACAAAACCATCATACTAACCATGATGCAAAGAGATTTAGATGAAGTCTTTAACTTTGTAAAGATCTACCATAACGGCGAAATAGTCCATAAAAGGGCCAAAACAAGGCTCTTTCGCTTTGGAGATGAACACAAGTTCATAAGCGAGGGAGATGCTAAAGATATAGAGATAGTTGAAGTTGATGGCATCAAGATAGGCATACTTATCTGTTTTGAACTTCGTTTTAAAGAGCTTTGGCAAAAACTAGAAGGGGCTGATATTATAGCAGTTCCATCGTGGTGGGGAGTCTTAAGAACTGAGCATTTTGTTAGTTTAACTCAAGCACTAGCCATTATGAACCAGTGTTATGTGGTGGCGAGTGATTCTAAAGATGCAGAGTGTACAAAAATGAGTGGCATCATAACTCCCCACGGAGTTGTAGATAGAAACCTTGGCAAAGAAGCACTAGAGATAGAGTACTCTAAAAAAGAGATAAGTATTATGAGAAGATATATGGATGTAGGGATAAAATAGTTGGACAGAATAACAGCAACAAAAACGGCAAGATTAGCAGATGAGTGTCATCAAAAGTTCGCACTAGATGCGAGAGTAAAAGAAGCAATAGCAAATACCAACAGAGAGAAGTTTGTACCAACAGGATTTAAGCATAACGCTTACAAACTTGATGCGCTTCCGATGGGCTCAGCTCAGTGGATAAGCTCGCCACTTACAGTTGCAAAAATGACACAATATTTAGAGCCAAAAGGTGCAGATAGAGTCTTAGAGATAGGTTGTGGAAGTGGTTATCAAGCTGCAGTGTTATCGCATCTCTTTCGTGGCGTTTTTACCATAGAGCGTATAGAATCCCTGATGCTAGAAGCTAGAGTTCGCTTTAGAGAACTCAAAATTGGAAACATCCACACAAGACTAGATGATGGTCAAAATGGCTGGATACAATATGCTCCATTTGATAGAATCCTTTTCTCAGCATCAACAAAAAAAATCCCACAAAAACTCTTCGATCAGTTGGCTGATGGCGGAATTTTAGTAGCTCCGATGGAAGTAGCTAACAAACAAGTCATAACAAGTTATAAAAAAAATGGCTCATCTATCCAAGTTAAAGAGCTAGAAGCTTGTGATTTTGTGCCTGTTCTTGATGGGGTTCAGAAGTAGTTTTTTTAGCAATTTAGTTTTAAATATGTAGGTTTTAAAGTTCAAAGCAGTTTGAGAAACGATGCCTTTAGGAATGCTAGCCAGTGACATTCTCCACGATGAACTTCGCACAGTACATCTTTAAAACTAAAGTACGCTTTACAAAACCCTATCTACGAGGTTAGAACCTCGCTTCTAAAAAAGATGTGAGGTTTAAAACACTCTTAACTCTTTTGGAAGCTAACTATATGTAAAATACCACTAACTTAAAAAGGGTGAAGTTATGGAAAATATGTATGGTATAAACTACTCAAAACCAGAAGTTACTCTACTTCAAGAGACTGGCATCGGAGTGGCTGAAACGGCCGCTAGGACTTGTTATGACTCTTTTGCAAATAGTGAAAATGAGGCCATAAAGTTCATCGAAGATGCTATGCCAGATGCTCTTATTTGCAAAGAGATAAATGAGATAGAAGATTCAAATCTTCTTGATGATTTGGCGTGGACATATTTTCATCATAGTATTTTAGAGCATGCAAATCTTAGCTTTTTGGTTCGTGGAACTTCAAGAGGAGTTTTGCAAGAACACGCTCGTCACCGCATCCAAGCTATAAGTGTAAGAAGTACTCGTTATACTATGAGCTCCATCATCAACGCTTTTGTGGCATCTAGTGGTGATAGAGAGTTTTTTATAACTAAGATTTTATCTTTTGATATGTTTGTAACTTGTGATGAAGATTACAACAGGCTTGAAATCTCAGCAATGTTTGATAAACTATCATATCAGCAAAAAAATCTGCCAGACTTTAGTGAGATAGCCATAGCTAAAAGTTCTTTGGGTTTTTTAGAAGAGTTCAAAGATGATGCAGAGGCTATGTTTGAAGCTTTAGAGTTAGGCAAGAAAAAGCGAAATGTTGGAGATGCTTTTAAGCACATCATTACTGACAATGTAAAAGTAGATATGGTTGTGACTTTTAACCTTAGAAGTCTAAAAAACTACTTTACTCTTAGAGATAGCGGTGCAGCATTTTTTCAAATCCGTTGGTTAGCACAAGAGATGATGAGAGTAACACCTATGAAATATCTAAATCTTATAGTAAAAAAGAAGTAAAAATGTATAAATATTTAATCCTAGCAACGCTTATATTTGGTGGATGTTCTAACGTGACATTTAACGCAAGTATGTGTGAGCAAATAGCAAAAGAACCAAATAGCATCATGCCTAAAGAGTGCATGAAGTATGATGAGCAAGAGGCTCAAAAAGCTTTTGATAATACAAAACATAACAAAGTTCAAAGCAAAGAAGATATAGTAGAGTTTAACAAAGAGTAGCCGTGAACAACTCCAAAGCCATTTCTCTTAACTTAGTTATTCCACTCCTAATTGCCGCTCTTTTTGCGGCGATTTTATACAATGCGCAGAAACTACCTGAGATTATATTTGACATAGTTGTTTATCTTTTTTATGGTCTAAGTCTCTTGGTTATCTGGGTTTCATGGCACTTTAATCGCAATAGATTTATATTTGTAATCATCCCTCTTATCTTGATTTATTTAGGATTTGAGTACTTTGGTGCCAAAAAAGCAACACATTTATTCTTGTATGCATCTATGCTTTATCCTCTGCATCTAATGTTTTTTTTGGTTTTTAAAGAGAGGGGACTCTTCTCTTTTTGGGGCATCTTAAAGATAGTCTTTGTTGCATCTGAGATAGCCTTAGTTCTATATTTGCTTTACTATCCAAAAGAGAGCATAGAGGCTTACCTGAGTCTGAAACTCTTTGCTGCAAACTTTTACCCACTTAAAGATTTTAGTATTGCCATTGGCATCTTTGTTTTGTTTGTTATGTTAGCTTTAGTTTTGTTTGGCAGATACTTGATGTATGCTACTTCTTTTTTTGCCCTTCTTTTGACTTTTTACGCAGGACTTTACTTTTTAAAGACTCCACATGCTACTGAGGTAGCTTTTTTAGCATTTACGACTATTATCTTTGTGCTTTTGATTCGTGAATCTTACAGGCTCGCCTTTTATGATGAACTTACAGCTCTCCCAGGGCGTAGGGCGATGGTAGAAGATATGGCAAAACTTGGAAGAAAGTACTCTTTGGCAATGTGTGATATAGATTTTTTCAAAAAGTTTAACGACACTTATGGGCACGATACAGGTGATGAAGTTTTAAAGATGGTGGCATCTAAGTTTAAAGAGGTCAGTGGTGGCGGGAAAGCTTATAGATATGGAGGAGAGGAGTTTGTGATACTGTTTCCATCCAAAGATACAAGCGAGTCTTTTGCTCATGTAGATACTCTAAGACAGCAGATTGCAACTACCCCTTTTAGTGTGAGAAATAAGAGCAGTACTAAAAAGATATATATAAATATCTCAGCTGGAGTTACTCAAAACTCACAAAAAGACAAGGATCCTTTTGCTGTTATGAAAAGAGCTGATGATGCACTCTATAAGGCTAAAAAAGCTGGAAGAAATCAGGTTATTAAAGGCTAAGAGTGCTATTTGGCTATAATTGCGATATTAATTTAAAAAGGTAAGATAATGAGTTTAGAAAAAGAGTTACAAAGTAGAAGTGGTGGTGTTTGTGAATTGTGCGGAAGTAGCGAGGGTTTAAGCGTTTTAGAAGTTGCTCCATCAGATGCAACTGCAAACACAGCCATCTATGTTTGTAGCAAATGCGCGCCGCAAATCCAAGATGCAAGCCTTCTAGATGAGGCACACTTAAACTGTTTAAATGACACTATGTGGAGCGAGACACCAGTTGTTCAAGTCGTATCATATAGACTACTAAATGCTCTTGGTCGCCAAGATTTAGTAGATATGATGTATATGGAAGATGAGTTAAAAGCTTATGCTGATGCAGGTTTGGTTGATGTAAGTTCGGCTAGTGATGCAGTTGTGCATAAAGATGCAAATGGTGTTGTTTTACAAACTGGGGACACTGTTGTAATCACAAAAGATTTAGATGTAAAAGGTACTACTTTTACTGCAAAAAGAGGAACAGCAGTTAGAAATATAGCATTAGTTCACGATAACAGCGAACTGATAGAGGGTCGTGTAAATGGAGTAAAGATTCAGATTTTAACAAAATTTTTGAAGAAATCTTAATGAAACCAAGTGAGCGATTTTACAAGATAGATAAGGATTTTAGAAATCCTTACGCAAGAGATAGAGATAGGATCATCCACTCTGGGAGTTTTAGAAAGCTAGAGTATAAAACCCAAGTTTTTTTAAACCAAGAGGGAGATTTTTTTAGAACACGTCTAACGCACTCTATTGAGGTCTCACAAATCGCTCGCTCTATAACTTCGCATCTAGGGCTAGATGAATCTTTAGCAGAAGCTATAGCCTTAGCTCATGACTTAGGACACACTCCATTTGGACATATCGGAGGCGATACCTTAGATGAGTGTTTAAGAAAAGATGGTTTTAAAAATGGGTTTGAGCATAACTTTCAAAGTTTTAGGGTTGTCTCTTATTTGGAAAAACGCTATAAAAACTTTGATGGACTAAACCTAACCTTTGCAACCTTAGAGGGAATTTTAAAACACTCATATCCTTATAAAAAAAACTTTTTGCCAGAGTGGATTGATGAGCAGTTTAACCTAGAAACACATCCTTCCATAGAGGCTATGATAGTTGACCGTGCCGATGAGATAGCATATATGAGTCATGATATAGATGATGGCATAAACTCAGGGCTTATAGACTTTGATGATTTAAAAGAGAGCGAACTTATACAAGAGATACTTCAAAAGGTAAAGTCTGAGGGTATTTTAGAAGATGAAGATGAGATGTTTCGTTACCGATTTAGTTCGCATCTTATAAACCATTTAGTCTACTCTTTACTAGAGTACTCAAAAGGTAAGATAGACAACAGTGAAGTTCTAAGTGCAACCATTGGTTCAAAAGATGAGATACCAGTTGGTTTTGCTCCAGAGCTAGAGACAAAGATAAAAAAGCTTAAAAAACTTCTCTTTAACAAACTCTATCAACATCAAAACATTGTTATAAAGATGTTTGCAGGTAAGCAAGCTATAAGAGGGCTTTATGGGGCTTTGATGCAAGAAGAGAAGATGCTGCCAAAATTTTACTATGAGTTGTTAGATAAAAAACAAAAGCATAGAGTTGTGGCTGATTACATTGCTAACATGAGTGATAGACACGCAATGAGCTTATATAATGAGATGTACGGGAAGCTTTAAAAGACTTTGTAAAAATAATAATTTAAAATTAAATGAGTGTATAAATATAGAACTTTTAAATCAAATATAGCTAGAAAATATTTATGTTGATTTTTCAGGATTTTTTATATGAAAGAGTTTGATTTTTAGTAGTGTAAGTAAAGCCCCAAAGGGCTTTAGCTTATTAGAGGCGTGATTCGTAGCGTCTCATCATAGGCTTTTTTCAAGTTTCTTAAAGTGTATAAAAACTTCAATCAAACCCCTTTACATTGGGCTTTTAACATTGTATAATAATAAACAAGTAAAATCAAGTTAAGTCTATTTCTACCCTCTTTAGGTAGAAATGAGGTAGAAAAATATGAGGGGTTTTTACAATGATAAAGACTAAAAAAACAGGCGTTTATTACAATACTTTAGAAGACGGTGATAAAGTCTTTTATTTTACCTACAACGACATAAACGACAATAAAAAAAAGAAGTGGGTAAAGGTCGGTAAATACTCAGACGGCATAAGAGAGATAAACGCTTTTAATCTTAGAGCCGAACAGTTATCTAAAATGCAACACGGTGAAGACATAACCGTAATTGCTACAAAAAAGAAAAAAGAGATAGTTACCTTTGATGATTTAGCACAAACATATTTCATTGATAAAAAAAGCACTCCAAACCGAATGAGTCGTTACAATACTCATATAAAGAATATTTTCGGTAACAAAGATATACACAAAATAAGCAAAATAAGCATAGAGAAACTTTTAAAAGATGTTGAAGCAAAGGGATTAGCAAACCAGACTCTAAACAGCATTAAAGAGCTTATAAGCACGATATACAATCATCATATAAAGAACTATGACTTAGAGATAATCAATCCTTGCATAAAAGTAGAGAGATACAAAGTAGATAACAATAGAGAGCGATATCTATCACTTGATGAGATTAAACAGCTCAAAGAGGTTATAAAAGATAATTTTTTAGTGAGTCTATTTGTTGAGTTAGCACTCCAAACAGGTGGGCGTTTTGAAACGATACTAAGCATACAAAAAAAAGATATTAACACTTCAAGCGGTACGGTAACTCTTAAGAACCACAAAACAAAAAGCACTTATACAGGGTATTTGCAAAAAGAGTTTTTGGAGTCTATAAGAGAGTATCTAAGGGAACTAAACATAAATGACTATGTAGTGAGTTTTGAAGATGCACACGATACGAAGTTAACACAAAGAAATTTACAACATAGAATCAAGCCGTTATTAGATGAGTTATTTAACAAAGGACTTGATACAAAAGATGCAAAAAATAGAGCCGTGATACATACTTTTAGACATACCTTTGCTTCACACCTTGCAATCAATGGAGTACCTATTTTTACAATCAAGGAACTGATGAACCACGCAAAAATAGAACAAACTATAAGATACGCAAAACTAAGCCCAGAGAATGGAAAAAATGCGGTGCAGGGGCTTTATAGATGATAGACTTATCAATTATTATGGTAGGATATACCAAAGAAGATGGTAATTTTCATTATGATTATAAACACAAAGTAGTATGGACTGATTTAGAAATAAGTAATAATAAATTTCAAACTGATATACCTTGCACTACTATTAATAAGGATGGAACTATTAAAGAGAGAAAATATCTAAAAACAACAACTAAAGAATTGATTTATGATGAATTAAGTAGTTTATTAATATCAATTTATTATATAAAGAAAGATAAATCTGATTTAAAATATAAAGATAAAATAAAACTAAAAGAGCTAAAAGCTTTAAAAAAATATTATAAGAAGTACTTAGATAAACAAAATCTAATAGCTTCAACATATACAAAAGAAACAGCAAAAAAGATGGAAGAATTAAATAAAATAAATTATATAAATAAAGATTTTAACTATGAACTTGTATTAAGTGTATATGATAATATTCTAAGTGATATAAATTCACAAATTAATAGGATAAATAAAAAAGCAAAAAAATACAGAATTAAACAAATTGAGAGAGATACATTTGAAAAAATAATTGTTTTATTAAAACAAAACTATCAAAAACAAAAAGAAGATTTTACATCAAAACAAAAAGAATTGAAAGAAAAAATTAAACAATATGATAGTTCATTTAAAGACAATAGTCAATTAAAGTATGAATTGCAAACTTTAACAAGAAATTATAAAACAATAAATTTAAGTGATTTTAGACAAAAAGCAGCATTTTTCCTACTTGAAAATGGAATAACTATCAACACTAAACACTAACTACTTACCTCACTTTTAAGTTTAAATTTATATTATATGTGAGAATTCAACTGTTTTAAACTTCCTTATACTTACAACAATTAAGAAATTGCAATTTGGATAATTTATTTTATCGCTTAATTAACGAGATGCGTGTCTCATAAATCAATCCACAAGGATAAACTTATGAGTAAATTATTAACAGATGAACAAAAAGAGCTTTTTAGCTTAATGTTACCCGTGTATGGTGCTATTGTAAAGCAAAATAAAACAGCTGAAATACTAAATGTATCTTTAGCGACTCTTTATCGTATGAGAGAGCAGGGAATAGGTGCAGGTTATAAAAAGCTTGATAGTAAATCCAAAAACGGCACGGTGGTTTATCCGCTCCAAGAGATTGTTAGATACTTAACTGAATCTAATATCAAAACGGCGTGAGGTGGTATTATGAAACTATCTAAAAGAATAAAGCAAGCAGTAAATCTAACAGTAGATGATTTTTACAGCTATGGATTTAGTACAAATGATACCGACAAAGGTTTAAAGAGCTGGTTATGCTCAGAACTTGCAAAAGATGAGAATATAGAAGATTTATACACTTATGAGATAACTATAAAAGTTTTAAAGATGCTCAATGCCCTTGAAATTGTAGATATGGGTAGTTTAATCGATATGCTCAATAATGACAATGAAGAGTCAGAACCAAGCTATACAAAACCATTTAATATGCCAGAGCTATGAAGATGCAAATAAATATCAGTGACTTAAAGTCAAGACTCAACCAAGATGATATTTTATCTATTCTTACAGGCTATGGATATGAAGTTTCAACACGAGATTATAAATTTTGTCTCAGAGATGAAAAAACTCCAAGTGCCGTTATAAATAAAGACGGAACTATTCACGATTATGGGAGTGATTTTCACGGTGATGTGTTTGATGTGTTGCAGGAGTTTCAAAACATAAGTTTAGTGGATGCTATAAAAGCAGTCTCAAGACACTTGAATATCTCAGTTGATGATAATATACCAACTAAGCAACCACAGGCAAAAAATAGCTATGTTTCTATTCTCTCAGATGATGTTTATAATCAAATGGTAAAAACTCTCAATTGGTATGACTCACAAAAAGAGTTACAGACTTTTAAAAATCCAGACTACAAAAAAGAAGCACTTGCAATTTGTCCTTTATGGGTGTTTCAACAAGCAAAACCAAGAGCGATAGAGTCATTCAAAAATCTTACTTCTTATGATGTTAAAAATAAAACTTTGGTTATCAAGATACATGATTATCAAGGTAAATTAATATCCTATAAAAGAAGACGGCTCAACGCTGGTAAATGGATAACAGCTAAAGATACACATCCAAACAAACAATGCTTAGTCAATAATAAAGCACTACAGGACAAAGAGAAAAACTTTTTAAATCATATTTACATAGTAGAGGGACACCACGACTTTTTAACAGCGGTGTTACTTGATATAGATGTGTTGATGATACCAACGGTAAATTATAAATCATTTAATGATTATGAAGTTTCTCTTTTAAAAAATAGAGATGTTATTTTCATAGCAGATTATAAAGAAGATGATATGTCAGGTGTTGATGCAATGAGAAATCTAGCGAAGCAAATCGGAGCAGATGCAAGAAATGCAAAAGTGTTTAGTTTACCACTCTTTTTAGAGAGCGAGGGAATAGCATTTGACAATGATAAACTAGATTTAAGTGAAGCGGTAGAACTTTGGAGTGATAAACTTGATTCGTTTGTCAATGTACTTGAATATGCAGCAGATAAAAACATATTTTATTTTAATGAGGAGATATTTTAAAATGGCTTATATAGATGATTTTGAAGATAAAGTGAGTATCGAGCAGATACCCACTAAGAAAAATGATAATACAAGTATAGCAAAACTTAATTTTAATGAGTATAAAAAGAATAATTGGCTGAAAGTGAATGACAATACTACTCTTAATAAAATAGACTCTTTAAACGGTGCTATATGGTTAAATGCAAGTGGCGAACTATGTTATAGATTTTCAGATAGTGAAGCAATAACAGTTAATACAACAGCGAAAACAAATATAGTCTTCACAAACTTTTTAAACAAAGATATCAAATTTCTCTCAGGAACAAAAGAAGTTAAAGCAGATGTAACAACCAGAGAGTTGTATATGATACAAAAAGATGAGTTTCGTCCTAGAATATTGCAAGAGTTTTACGAGTATAAATCTCTTTGGTATAGAAATGTATTTGTACCTACTCAATATTTAAAAATGAACCAAAAAGAGTATGTAGAACCAAGAGCGATATTATCTCTCATTAAACATTTAGCAAAAGACAATGAAGAGCATTATAGATATATTTTAAATTGGTTAGCTTATTTCTTTACAGGTTTAAAAAAGTCTCAAGTTGCTTTAGTGCTAAGAGGAAATCAGGGAGCTGGTAAAGGTGTATTGTTTGAGAATATAATAAAACCTCTCTTTGGTGCTAAGTATTGCATCCAAGTAAATGATAAAACTTTAAACACAAATTTCTTAGGTGGAATTGTAGAAAATAAGTTATTTTTCAATCTTGATGAAATCTCTCATAATGTAGCTGGTAACAAAAATATCAAGAACTTTTTAAAAGCTTTGGTTACAAACAAATCAATCACAGCTGAAAAAAAGAATATCAATATGGATAATGAGACTAGAATATATGGACAGGTATTGATCACTTCAAATGAACCATATATATTAGAGATAGAAACGAGTGATAGAAGATACACTGTTTTTTCTACAGGAGATGGATTAACAAAAGTTTCATATTTAGGTTATGGAAGTTATTCAAATTTAGCAAAACAAATCAAATCAGAGCTAGAAGATTTTAGCTTATATTTGAAATCCTATAAAGTAGATGAAGCTTTAGCAAATACAGCACTAGATACAGCAGATAAAAGAGCTTTGGTAAATGCTACTAATGATAAGTTTAAACTCTTTGTTAATGCCATAGAGAAAAAAGATATAGAGTTTTTTAGTGAACTAGAAGATAATAGTAGAAATCTATACAGCATCTTGATAGAAGATTTTAGTAAAGATAGAATTCAAAAGGAAAACCTCACAAATTATTTTAACAATCTCTTTGATGAAGATATAAAAGCAAAAGCATTAATACAAAGATTAAGAGCAGTTTCGCCAGTCATATTTGATGATACAAATGTATCTAAAAGCAATGGTAAGAGATTCTACAGGATAATTTCAACTTAGAAAAAAAGCCCTAAAAGTAGGTAAAAGCCTATATTTAGGGAATGTAAGAGGGCTTTATATAGGGCTTTATTATTTTAAAGAAGTCCTTATATAAATTATAGTCCTAAATATAGGGATTTAAAGAGGGCTTCAAACAGGGCTTAATCGAGGGCTTTAACACAAAAGTTTATCAGAGATAAATATCTTTGATTATTCAATCTTTACAGGAAAAAAGGAAACAATAAAATGAGAAAAAATATTCAAGAGTTTATAAAATTAATTGAAGCTCAGAACAATAGTATAAGTTTTGATGTAGATAGTTTTGAAAGGTAGGTTATAAGTGAGAGATTTAACAGCTAAACAAATTTTATTTTGTGAAAACTACATACTTACAAGAGATATAAAACAATCCTCTTTAAATGCTGGTTATAGTGAAAGTTACAGTAAATCAAAAGCTTATGAGTTATTACAAGATGAGAAGATAAAAAAGAAAATAGAGCAGTTGGAAACCGACCACAACAAAAACCATTTTAAAAGATTATCAATGGTAGCAAATAAAGAACTTGAAACTATCCTTTTAAGTAGTGATAATGATAGTACAAGATTAAGAGCTATTGAGTTAGTTTATAAGCTTAGTGGAGTCATACAAGATGATAAAGTATCTTTGAATATTCACAACACAAACAACAGCCAAACCAATACAAAGAGCCTTGATGATTTTTATAGTGAAGATATTACAAAAATTCAACGAGTGGTTATTGATACATTAGAAGACTTTGAAAAAGAGTATTAAATAGCCTTTTTTTGATGTGTAGGTAGAAATAGGGTAGAAATGGACTTTAAAAGCAATCCTTAAAGACGCCTCTAAAGCCCTATTCTATGTAGTTTTGTGAATATTAGAGTCTTGACTCGTAGCGTCTCATCATATAAAGACGCTTAAGCATTTTCTTACGAGATGCAATTTTGAACTTCTTACGCTTTTCTGTTTCAGTTTCATGGAAACGGCGAGCACGAGCTTCCGTAACGATTAAGTTACGGTCAGTCTGCTTCTTGAAACGGCGGTAAGATGCATCAAAACTATCATCACTGCGTAGTACGATACCTGGCATATCACATCACCTACTTTCTTTTAAATTTTCGAAAATGGATTGTATCATAATCTTTATAAAAAATAGGTTTTAAGTAATGTTTATCCTTGTAAATGCTTGATTTGAGTAATTTTTCGCCTTTTCTAGTCCTTTCTTGATATAAGTCAATGCCTGTTAACTCTAAATAGGATAAACTTTGTCTGATTTAAAAATACTAGAGCGTAATGCGTTCTTACCAAAGGATACAAAATGAAAAAATTCATTTTTCTTATAGCGTTAACATTAGGTGCTCTTCAAGCAGACAACACAGTACACTACGATAAGGTAGATACTAAAGAGCCGATAAGCAAACCTAATCATCCAAGTACAGACATCTATTAGTCTGATCTTATTCTTCCTCCAGTTAAATAGACTCTTTTGAGTCTGTTTAACATAAAACTCCCCCTAACTAACAGATATAACCTCAAAACATAAAAATTATAAATCAAAAACACGATAGAATTATATATAAAAATCAATATACAATAAACTATAGGAAAATAAAATGAGTGATAAAGCTTGTGATAATAAAAAATGTATAGATAGTCCTAAATGTGCTCGTCATGAGTGGTGGCTTAAGGGTTCTAAAAACTTTAAAACCTTTAAAGGTACAGAGAAGAAAGGTTGCGGAAAATTTATACCAAAAAAGTAAGCCTATACTTGATATAATCCTCTTATGATTACACAAGACTCTATAGATGCGCTAAAATCCAGACTTGATATTGTTGATGTGGTTGGTTCTTATATTGAGTTAAAAAGAGCAGGTGCAAACTTTAAAGCACCTTGTCCATTTCACGATGAAAATTCCCCCTCATTTGTTGTAAGCCCGTCTAAGCAGATATATCACTGTTTTGGATGTGGGGCTGGTGGTGATAGCATCAAGTTTGTTATGGAGTATGAAAAACTAAACTATCCAGAAGCTCTTGAAAAGTTGGCAGATAGCTATAACTTTACGCTAACACACAGCAATAACAAACATAACAAGCCTCGCTCACAAGTTATGGATAAACTTAGTGAGTGGTACCAAAATCTTTTAACTACAAGGCCAGATGCGCTGAGCTATTTAAAAGAGCGTGGCATCTATGAGAGTAGTGTAGAGAAGTTTGGTATAGGTTATGCACCTGATTCTAACTCTACTATAAACTATATAAACTCACAAGGATTTTTACTTAGTGAAGCTATAGATATGGGAGTTGTAGGCTTTGACGGTGGGAGAAGTTTTGCTAGATTTATAGAGCGTATAACTTTTCCTATCCACTCAGCAAATGGCTCTATTGTCGGTTTTGGCGGAAGAACTATAAGTGGGCATCCAGCAAAATATGTAAACTCTCCAGAGACAGCGTATTACAACAAATCTCGACTTTTATATGCTTACCATCACGCCAAACAAACACTACATAAAACAAAAGAGATAATCATAACAGAGGGTTATCTCGATGTTATCATGCTTCATCAAGCTGGATTTACTAATGCAGTTGCAACTCTAGGAACTGCTCTTACGCCTCAGCATCTACCACTTTTAAGAAAGGGCGAGCCAAGGGTTGTGATGGCTTATGATGGAGATAGTGCAGGAAGAGCTGCTGCACTAAAGGCTTCAAGACTTCTTAGTGTTAGTGGTTTTAGAGGTGGAGTTATTATATTTCGCGATGGAGAGGACCCAGCAGATATGGTGCAAAAAGGCGCCATAGATGAGCTAGCATCTATGATAAGGAGACCAAAACCTTTTATAGAGTTTGTTTTAGAGGAGTTGTTATCGCTTTATGATTTAAGAGATCCAAAATCTAAAGAAGAGTGCATGCAAGAGGGTATGGCTTACCTAAAAACACTCTCGCCAATCCTACAAGAGGAGTACAAAACTTTTCTTGCTTCAAGACTCGGTGGTTTGGGTGTTAGCCCATCTCTGCTAAAGTTTTCACAAAACACAAAGCAAAACAACGCACCTCTTATGCAAAAAAACACTCATAAAGATATGTGGGAGCTAACACTTGTAAAGACTGTTTTAGAGCGTCCAGAGTTTATAGACCAAATCCTTGATGTGCTAGATGCCTCACTTTTACAGTTTCATTCAAGAGAGTTTATGCTTGCACTTCAGGGAATGTTGGATGAGCCATCTCTAATGGCGATAGCAGTAGATGCTAATATAAAGGCGCTAGAAGATGAGGAAGCTCTAAAGAGCGAGCTGATACCTTTCTTGCATAAATACTATGAGAGAGAGCGTAGAAATATAAAAAACCGTCCAGATATTACATTTGAGAAAAAAGCTTTTAAAATTCGCAAAATTCTTGATAAAATCGACAAACTTAAAAAAGGCGAATTAGTCGCTTTTAAATCATAACAAGTTATTATAATGGTAAAATTATAAAAAGCAAAAAGGTAGCATATGAAAGCGATAGCACTCTTTAGCGGTGGACTCGACTCAACTTTGGCGATAAAGCTTATCTTAGACCAAGGCATAGAAGTCTTAGCCCTAAATATCTCCACAGGTTTTGGAAGTACAAAAGATAGACAAGAGCATATGCAGAGTATGTGTGACCAAGTTGGTGCTGAGCTTATGATAATAGATATTGAGAGTGAGTTTTTGCAAGATGTACTCTTTAGTCCAAAACATGGATATGGAAAAAACTTTAATCCTTGTATAGATTGTCACGCGAAGATGTTTGCAGTCGCAAAGAGAATCATGGAAGCAGAAGGTGCTAGTTTTTTGATAAGCGGGGAGGTTTTAGGTCAACGCCCGATGAGCCAAAACAAAGATGCACTCCAGTTAGTGTTAAATGAGAGCAACTGCGATGGACTACTTTTGCGCCCAATGTCTGCAAAACTCTTAGAGCCAACTATCGCTGAGACAAAAGGTTGGGTTGATAGAGAGAAGTTAGAGGGCATCAGTGGGCGAAGTCGTGATAGACAACTCCAACTTGCAGGTGAGATAGGGCTTGCTGACTTTGAGAGCCCGGGTGGTGGCTGTTTGCTCACAGATGAGAACTTTGGAAAAAAGATGCGAGATTTTATAAAGTATGAGAAGTTTGAGGTAAAAGATATTCCAGTTATGAAGTTTGGAAGACATCTTCGCTTACCTGATGGTGCGAAGCTTGTTGTGGGAAGAAATAAGGATGAAAATGCTTATATGCAAGAGATAAAAAATGATAAATTTTATCATATTAGAACTTTTGGAGTTCCTGGCCCGCACTCACTGCTGAGCAAAAATGCGAGCGAGCGTGACAAAGAGTTAGCTGCTAAAATAATCTTGACATATACAAAAGCGGAGAAGGATGCTACTTATACACTTCTTTTTGACAAAGAGGAGTTGCAAAGCTCGCCGTACAGCTCAAGGCAAGAGATAGAAGCTTTTACAATTTTGTAGATTTGGCTATACTACAAAGAGTTACAAAACCTGACTAAATTTAGGAGTTTTATTATGGCTGGTATTCACTTTCAATTTGCAGACTTTAAACAACTACTTCGTTTAAATATTGGTATAGCTCAGAGGCTTGATGAAAACAGAGCTGAGAGTTTTACTCTACTCTATTGCGACTTTTCTAACGCTCCAAAAGTCAATATCTTAGATACACTATCAGATACACTAAGAACATCTGATACCATTGCCAACTATAAAAAAGACTACTTTTTTGTTCTTCCATATACTGATAAATATGGTGCAGAGGTAGTTAAAAAACAGCTAGATGCAAAGTTTGGAGTTTTTTTAAACTCTTTTTTGATTAGTTATCCTGTTGATGGAGAAAACGCTGATGAGCTTGTTTCAGTGCTTCAAAACAGTGTAAAACAGTTTTGTAAAAAAGATATAGACTACTTAGATATACTAGAGTAGTCAAATTTATAAACCTTAGAATTTTTGTAAAATTCTATAGCCTCTGATATTTTCTGCTCTTTATAGATCTTCTTATCACAAACCCACCTACATCTTACCTTAGGATTGTCCGAAGCTTTTTTTGTTTCTATGCTCTGCTTTGTTTCAAAAGCAGAAAACTCAAAAAGTCTCCCTTTTTTATCCTCAAATGGACTTTGTGAAAACAGAAGAACTGGCAGGATTAAAAAAAATATCTTTTTCATAAACCTTATATCGACAAAATCATATATATTTTAAATCCATTTTTATCTCTTGGAATAGTTAATGCTAGATAACTATAAATCGCCCCAACAAAGGCAAGGAGTAAAAGATGATTGTTGTAAATGCAAAGAGTGATGCCAAAGCATCATCTCCTCTTGCAACTCCAGATAAAGAGCCAAGCCTATCTTTCTCACAGCTCTTAAAAGGTGTTGTAACAAAAGACAAACCAGCAAATGGTGCAATAGTTTTATCGTTAGAAAATGAAAAACCATCAAATATAGTCTCAAAAACAAGCTCAAAAAAAGAGTCACTTCTCTCTCTTTTAAAAGGTGATAAAGCTAAAGAGGGTGAACTTCCTACAAAGCTTGTAACTGAGCAAAAAGATGCCATAGAGCTAAATCCAAAACTTACCCAAAATATGACTCCTAAAGAGATAAAAGCTTTAGTTTCAGATGCAAAAGAGTACTTGAAATCTAAAATATTAGAGAGTGATGAGTACAAAAAATCACAAGTAAAAGAGCTACCAACAACGCTAAGGGGCTTAGCTACTATGGCTAAAAACTTTGGTATAGATGTTTCAAAACTCAGTTTAGAAGAGGTTAGGGTTAAGCCAGATGCAAAGAGTTCTAAAATCGATGCAAAATCACAAAATACCCCCACCATAGGTAGTGAACAAAAAACTCCGACAAAAGCAGACATGCAAAATGTAGTGGAGGAAAGAAAGCTAGACACTAAGTTAGATGCAAAGCTTGCTAGTGACATAACAAGTAAAACACCTCTGTTTAAAGCTACTGAGGCAAAAGAGCACTCAACTGAGCAGATAGTAGTAGCTAAGCAGTTTAAAATAGAGCAAAAAACACCAAAAGAAAAAGCGGATGAAACATTAAAGTTACTATTGCGAGGTGAAAAAGTTAAAAGTTCTACAAATTTTACAGCTGATTTCTCTGTGGCAACCGCTAAAGTTCTTGCTCCAACATCGACAACGGATGCGACTAAAAACTTAGAAAGACTTTTGCATGGTGAAACATCAATCAGCACAGAGCAAAACAACTCTAACTCAAAGCTAGATGGGCTAGCTCTAAAAACAGATAGTTTAGAAGTGAAACTAAATGAAGCCAAGCAGATGATAAAGTACCTCTCTCAAGATGTAAAGAGTGCTATAGAGGATTATAAATCTCCTTTTACAAGGATAAAAGTTCAGTTAAATCCACAAAGGCTCGGAGAAGTTGATCTTACCATAGTCCAAAGAGGTAAAAACTTACATGTAAATATCAGCTCAAACAACGCTGCAATTAACACGCTCTCAATGAATGCAAATGAGCTAAGAGTGCAGTTAAACAATAGTGGAATAAATAATGCTTCATTAAACTTTAATAACTCTTCAGGAGGCGAGCAACAAACTGCAAATCAGCAGCAAAATCGCCAAAATGAAAAAAGGGCTAATGAAGAGTATTCTTATTTTGAAAACGAAGATAAAAACGAAGAGATTTTAAGCTCACTAGAGATCGTAGTTCCAAACTACGCATAACCCATAAAGGAACCGTGAACTTTGTTCCTTTTACGGACAAACTCTGCCCTTAAAAAGGGCTAGCTTTAGTGGCCTCAGCGGCCTTAGCGAAGTAAAAGGGACTTGTTTCTTTTACGGACAAACTCTGCCCTTAAAAAGGGCTAGCTTTAGTGGCCTCAGCGGCCTTAGCGAAGTAAAAGGGACTTGTTCCTTTTACGGACAAACTCTGCCCTTAAAAAGGGCTAGCTTTAGTGGCCTCAGCGGCCTTAGCGAAGTAAAAGGGACTTGTTCCTTTTACGGACAAATAGATGAAGGACTTCCCTTCATTTTATGAAATAAAATTAAGGAGTATATTATGGCTATTAATGCATATGGTGACAATATCGCAACTCACGGCAAAGTAGATACTACACAGGCAGTTAAAGATAAAACAATTTTAGGCAAAGATGACTTTATGAAGCTTCTTTTAGTGGAACTTCAACACCAAGATCCGACTGAACCTATGGATAGTGAGAAGATTTTATCTCAAACTTCACAACTTGCTACTCTTGAGGCATCTGAGAATACTAACAAAGCTCTTGCTGATTTGGCAGCATCTCTTGGCGCTTCACAGCACTTCTCAACTATTGCTGCTATTGGCAAGACAGCGGATTTAGGGAGTAATGCTATAGCACATGACAAAGGCTCAAAAAGTACTTTTGAAGTCTATTTTCCACAAGATATAAAGGCTGGAACTCTAGAAGTTTTAAACAACGAAGGTAAAGTTGTTGGCACAATAGATATCGATATGAAAGATAAAGATGGAAATGTGTTAGCTAAAAAGGATGCAGGCGTACATCAGTTTGACTGGGATGGCATGTTAAGTAATGGAAGCAATGCAGAGAGCGGTATCTACTATGTAACAGCGAGTTACAAAAATGAAGCAGGCGAACCACTCACTACAAGACTAGGAACTTATCCTATAGAGGCAGTTAGGTTTGAAGGTGGTAAAGCACTTGTAAAAGTAGGCTCAAACTATGTTCCGCTTGACGATATTAGAGAGGTTTATTAAACGCCATGATGACTCAAGCCTTTTATACTGGTGTATCTGGCTTAAAAACACACCAAACAGCTATAGATATAGTATCTGATAATATTGCAAATATCTCAACTATTGGTTTTCGTGGCTATAGACCAGAGTTTTCTTCTCTATTTGAAGAGGCACTAAATACAACATCAGCAAAGCCGACTAATGACACTACAGGTTATGGTGTAAAGATAAATGCTACAGCTATGGATAAGGGACAAGGCAGTATCTTGCTCTCAGAGAGATCTACAGACCTAGCCATATATGGAAATGGTTGGTTCGGAATATCTGGAAGTGCCGAGACTATGTATACAAGAGCTGGAAACTTTACTTTTGATGAAGATAGTGATCTCGTTACTACAGATGGACACTATGTTCTAGGAACTATGGGTAAAAATATAAGTGATAACAATGAACTAACAAGCATCTTAGGAGAAGTAGAACTAGGAAACATTAACTCTCAAGAGAAGTTGCGTTTTCCAAAAACTCTTACCTATCCACCAGAGCCATCAACTGTGACAAAGTTTATGGGAAATATTGGAACTGAGGACGCAGTTCAAACTATAGGTGCAGGTGTAGTTGACTCACAAAACAATAAAAATCACCTAAAACTCTCCTTTACAAAGGTAGAGCCACAGATCTTACCTGGAAGTCAGTGGGATGTAGTAGCTACTACGCAGACACTTGATGGCGAAACTATTTATGATACACAAACGGGGACAGCTGAATTTGATGCGAGTGGAGGGCTTATCTCAACCACCCTAAGCGCCATAGATAACAATGGTACACAAGTTGCCATAGATTTAGGAAGTGGCTTTGATGGTATTGTAGCCATTAGCAATGTTGCACCAAGCGCATCAAGTGTCTCTGATGGAACCATAGGTGGAGAATTGAGCGGCTATAGTATCAGTAGAAATGCCGAAGTTATAGCTACTTTTACAAATGGTATGCAAAGTAGTGTGGGCAAAATTGCAGTCTATCACTTTGTTAATGAGCAGGGTTTAGAGCGAGCTGGTGGAGCAAACTTTTTAAAGAGCGACAACAGTGGAGATGCAATCTTCTACCAAGATGAAAATGGAAAAAATATTACAGGTGTTGATGTCGTAAACTACAAGCTTGAAAATTCTAATGTAAGAATGGATGTAGCACTAACAGACCTTATCATACTGCAAAAGTCGTTTGATGCAAACTCTAAGTGTGTAACAACAGCAGACCAAATGATACAAAAAGCTCTACAGATGCACAGATAATCATTAGCTCTAAACTAAGAGATAGTTTGAGAGTTGGAACATAAAATGCTCCTAATTTGTAAGTAAAAAAAGTCAAAGAAACAAGTTTCTTTAGCGTTAGCGTAGTAAAACGGACTTGTTCGTTTTGCGTTATAAATGAAATGGGATTAGGTTCCCTTAAAATTTATAAAATAAATCAAAGAGGCACAAGTGCCGAGAGCCTTGCGCTGAGCAAAACTTAGCGTTAGCGTAGTAAAACGGACTTGTTCGTTTTGCGTTATAAATGAAATGGGATTAGGTTCCCTTAAAATTTATAAAATAAATTTAAAGGATATAAGATGTTAAAGTCACTATTTTCTGGTGTATCAGGATTACAATCACACCAAATTGCAATGGACGTTGAGTCAAACAATATCGCAAACGTTAACACAGTGGGTTTTAAGTATTCTCGTGCAAACTTTTCAGATCTTTTGGCTCAAACACAAGCTATAGCTACTGCACCTCAAGGTCAGCTCGGTGGTAAAAACCCAGTGCAAGTTGGTCTTGGTGCTACTGTTAGCTCAATGACTCGTATCTTCTCGCAAGGTTCGGTTCAAAACTCTGATAAAAACACCGATGTCGCTATTCAAGGCGATGGTTTTTACATAGTATCCCCTGATGGTGGTAACACTTACAAATATACTCGTGCGGGAGACTTTAAGTTTGATGCTAAAGGAAACTTTGTAGATAACAACGGTTTTATAACTCAAGGCTGGCTAAGAGATCCAATCTCTGGTAAAGTTGACTCAACTGCACCTATTACAGATATCAATATACCACCAGGGCTTACAACTCCAGCTTTTGGCACACAAGAAGTGGTGCTAAAAGCAAACCTAAACTCAGGTCCTATAGTTGAGAGTATGTCACCAGCTTATAAAGTTGCAAGTTCAGCACCAACAAATCCGGCAACTAATGTAGGTCTATCCTCACAAACATCTGCGAAAGATTTAAATGATAATGATATAGCATCAGGTGATGCTGGTGTAATGTTTAATGAATCTGGAGAGGCCTTCGCTTTGCAAAAAGATCAAGGTGTATGGGTTTCATTTAGAGAGAGTAAAATAGAATCAACTGGAGCCGTGTCAGCAGGTGATGCTCAGGTTTTAGATATTTCATTTGAACTAGATGATGGTACTGTGGTTCCAATAACAACCACAACACCAACAACTGTTACTCCACCTCAAACAGCAACACAAAATGCACAAACATTTGCAACGGCAATAAATGCTAAGAGTGCTATTACTGGTGTACAAGCTTCCATTAGGGTAGTGGCTGGCGTTCCTTATATAGACTTAACAAATACAAATGCCGTTTCATCTGCTTCACACAATATTAGATTAACAGCAAATGCAGGTGGTAGTGGATTGGCAACAGCTGATGCTGTAACTGCTTATAGATATCAGTATGATGCCGCAGCTACAGGAGATACGGTAGCTGGTGCTGATAAGAAGTTTAAAACAATGGCTGATTTACGCTATGCACTAGAGACGGAAGCTCGTAATTATGATAGTCCTCCTAGTGATGGTGCCTATAGAAATGGAATAACAGTTGAGATAGATGAGCAAGGGAAAATTTTAATACAAAATCCAAATACTGATGATGATGATTATGATTTAAACTTAAAAATCACTGGGATGAACTCTAAAAGTGTTGCTGGTGGAGGTGTTACAGAGAATGTTCGCTTTACTAGAAATATGGAAGCACTAAACTCTGTTTTACCAACAGGTAGTGGTGGTAAAGCTTATTCACAAAGCTTCAATGCTGCAACGCACTCTAGCTCTATAGATGTTTTTGACTCACTAGGCTCAAAGCATACTCTTAGAATGGAGTTTAGAAAGACAGCAGTAGATGCATCAACTGGTAGTTTGTGGGATATGAGAGTAACTGTTCCGCCTCCAGCAACTATTGACACTATTGCGCCATATGATGAAAAAATAGGTTCTGTTCGTTTTAACAACGATGGCTCACTTGCGACTTATAATCCACCGAATATCTCTTTTAGTGGAAATAATGGTTCAGCGCCAGATCAGCAGATAAACCTGAGTTTTGGTAATGCAAACGCTTTTAATGGCATGACGAGTTTTGATAGTCGCTCTGCTACATCGGGGATAAGTCAAGATGGTTATACTGGTGGGGATTTAGTTGGGATTAGGATAGATCAGAGTGGTACTTTAGTTGGATCTTTTAGTAACGGTCGCTCTTTTGGTCTTGCACAGATTGCTCTAGCGAAGTTTACAAATAACGAGGGTCTCTCAACTGAGGGTGGAAACATCTTTATCCAAACAGCAAACTCAGGTGATCCTATCATCGGAACTGCTGCGACTGCTGGGCGTGGATTTATCCAAGCGGCAGCTCTAGAGGCATCAAATGTGGATCTCTCAAGAGCTCTAACTCAGCTCATTATCATCCAAAGAGGTTTCCAAGCAAATGGTAAAACCATTACAACCTCCGACCAACTCCTACAAACTCTCATAGGATTAAAACAATAAGTTTTAATCCTCTTCTAGGAAGCGAGGTTTTAACCCTATTTTTCGGAAGCGAGGTTTTAACCTCGTAGGGATGCTTTTAAGTTACACTATGCGAAGCTAAAGCATCGCTTCCAAATACCTCTGTTTTTTTCGGAAGCGAGGTTTTAACCCTATTTTTCGGAAGCGAGGTTTTAACCTCGTAGAGATGCTTTTAAGTTACACTATGCGAAGCTAAAGCATCGCTTCCAAATACCTCTAATGAATACAACAATAAGTTTTAATCCTCTTTTGATATAATTTCTTTTATAAAAATTCAGTTTTTTTCGGAAGCGAGGTTTTAACCTCGTAGAGATGCTTTTAAGTCACACTATGCGAAGCTAAAGCATCGCTTCCAAATACCTCTAATGAATACAACAATAAGTTTTAATCCTCTTTTGATATAATTTCTTTTATAAAAATTCAGTTTTTTTTCGGAAGCGAGGTTTTAACCTCGTAGGGATGCTTTTAAGTTACACTATGCGAAGCTAAAGCATCGCTTCCAAATACCTCTAATGAATACAATAATAAAAGGAATTATCTCAGATGCAATTCTCATCTCCTCTAAAATCAAACTCAAAAAAAGTAATGTTACTAGGTTCTGGCGAACTTGGCCGTGAAGTGGCTATTGAAGCTCAAAGACTCGGTCTTGAAGTTATCGCAGTTGATAGATACCCAAACGCGCCAGCTCATCAAGTCTCTCATCGCTCTTATGTTGTAAATATGCAAAATAAAGATGCACTTTTGGAGATTATAGAGCGTGAAAAACCTGACTATATCCTTCCAGAGATAGAAGCTCTCTCTATAGATGCACTCATTGAAGCAGAGGCGAAGGGTTACAATGTTATCCCAAACGCAGCAGCTGTACAAAAGACTATGAACCGTAAAAATATCCGTACCTTTGCAGCAGAGACTTTAGGTCTAAAAACTGGAGCTTATGAGTTTGTAACTACAGAAGAAGGTTTAAGAGATGCATCTGCTCGTATGGGCTATCCTTGTGTAGTAAAGCCTGTTATGAGTTCATCAGGACATGGTCAAAGTGTGCTTAAATGCAAAGAAGATGTCTCAAAATCATGGCTGATTGCAAAAGAGGCTCGTGGAGATGCTAGTGAGCTTATTGTTGAGGCTTTTGTTGATTTTGACTATGAGATAACGATGCTAACTGCAAGAAACGGCAAAGAGACAGTTTTTTGTGAACCGATAGGTCATGAGCAAAGAGATGGTGACTATGTCTTTTCGTGGCAGCCGATGCAGATGAGTGAAGTAGCAAAGCAGAAATCACAAGAGATGGCTAAGGCTATAACAGATGGACTTGGAGGAAGAGGGATTTTTGGTGTGGAGTTATTTGTAAAAGGTGATGAGGTTTACTTTAGTGA
>Ga0265294_10001007_pt1 | contig 38305 bp, 37 predicted proteins | sample MunlanPumphouse3_FD_192504 | JGI IMG/M metagenome (GOLD analysis project Ga0265294, IMG submission 192504) | Groundwater microbial communities from a municipal landfill in Southern Ontario, Canada - Pumphouse #3 | ecosystem: Environmental > Aquatic > Deep subsurface > Groundwater | place... | reverse complement strand
CATTGAAGTTTATATTCAAACTTTGCTTCATCTGGATGTTCATAATTTGCTGTATCAACATAATCAACTTTACATTTTGTACAAGCATCCATAATTGTTAAATCTTGATATGGTAAAGCAACATTTAGAACTAATTTTGGATTTACTTTTTCAATTAACTTAACAAGTTCATCAACACTATCTGCATCAACTTTAGCAGTATCTATCTTTACACCTTGATTTTTCAAAATATAATCTGCTATTGCATCGCATTTACTAAGCGTTCTAGAAGCTAATGTTATTTTTTCAAAAGTATCAATATTCATAGCGCATTTTACAGTTGCAACTTGACTAACTCCACCTGCACCAATTATTAAAATTCCTTTTTTACTCATTTTTAAAACTCCGATATTATTATTTTATGTTTAGATTATACAATTTTAAAATAAAAAAATTGATGAAACAAGTTAAATATTGAATTTAGTAACCATTTGATTACAAAATTAAATCTATTTTAATTTTATTAATATACAATACGGTTTTAAATTGGGGATGACTTGGTATCGATTAGAGCAGTGAGTATAAGTTGCATGTCGGCCTGAACATGCCGTTACGCGGTTCATTTTTTTTAGACGCAAATAATACTAATTACGCTCCAGCTTACGCAAAAGCTGCGTAAGTTTAACAACTTACTGACTCGGCCTTTGCGGCCTTGAGTCTTTGGAGACTGGCACTACAGATTCTATCTATGTAGGTAAATGCTGGTTCACAATAGATAGATTATCTTTGAGGGATTGATTGAACTTTGAAGAGAAATTCCAAATCTTAGCTTTATGATTGCCTGGGGAGTTGAGCTGTTGTAAAGTGAAATTATTCAACTCTGCTAAGCATGTAGACGCTTATATAATCTGTTTTAAGACTGCGGTTCGATCCCGCACATCTCCACCAATCTATAATTTAAAATCATTCAAAATAATCTAAGAAACACCATTTAAAAGGCTTTCAAAACCATTCATTGGTCTAAGGTAGATTAACTTAATATATCATCTTATGTTACTTTTAATGTTACCCTTAATATAATTTTATGTTACTTTATAATTTTACAGTAACATAAATACAAAAGAGGACTCTAAAGAATGCCTAAAGTACCTGCACCACTAACCGATACAAAAATATCAAGTTCAAAAGGGAAGAGTAAAGAATACACTTTAGCCGATGGGAAAGGTTTACATTTATTAATAAAACCAAGTGGAATAAAAGTATGGGAATTTGTATTTACATCTCCAGTAACAAAAAAGAGAAGAAAAAAATCTCTAGGTAATTATTTAAAAGAGGATAATTTTGAAGACCATACAAAAAAAACTGAAAAAACTGAAAAAATAAATTTTGATACATTAACAGATTTAGAAATATTAAAATTAAAAAGTTTCTCTTTGTCAACAGCAAGAAAAATAAGAAGTAAATTAATACAACTTATTCAAAGTGGTATTGATCCAATGGAATATGAAAAAGAACTTGAACAAAAAGAAAATGCGAATACCAATGGATTATTTCAAAACGTTATGAATGAATGGTTTGAAAGACAAAAAAAGATTTTAGCAGATGTAACATATATAAGAAAGTATAGTTTATTTGAAAGCTTTGTTTTACCCTACTTTAAAGATAAGCATATAAAAGATATTACTAAACTTGAATTAATACATTTATTAGAAGAAAAAGAAAAAACAGCTAAAGAAACAGCATCAAGATTATTTAACTATCTATCTAATCTTTGGTCATATGCAGTTTTAAAAGATTATTGTGAATATAACTATTTAGCAAATATAAATAAAAATGATGTTTTAGTAGAAAAAAGAAGAAAAAACAATTACGAAAAAATAACAGATGAAGTAATATTCAAAGAATTAGTAAATAAGATTTATAATTATAATGGATCCATATCAATAAAAAATGCATTAAAATTTGTTTTACACATACCTTTAAGAGCTTATAACCTTTGTTTTTTAAAGTGGTCTTATATTGATTTTGAGAAAAAGATCCTTACCATTCCAAGAAGTGAGATGAAAGTTAAAAATCATAATTTAACTGATTTTCAATTACCTTTAACAAGTGAAGTAATAAAAATATTAAATGACCAAAAAGCTTATTGCACTTTATATACAGATCTTAAAGAATATGTTTTTATTGGTAATGACAATATCAATCCTATAAATAGAGAAAGCCCTAATCAAGCCCTTATGAGAATGGGATTTACAGCTGAAAAAAAACAATCTTTGCATAGTTTTAGAGGCTCATTTCGTACTATTTCTGAAGAAAAACAACAAATTCATAACGTAGATATAAGAATAATGGAGAGTATCCTAGACCATCAAAAAGAAAGTAAAGTTGAGCAAGCTTATAAAAATAAAATAAACTATCTTGAATTACAAAAACCTCTTTTAACTTGGTGGAGTGATTATATTATGAATTTAATAGATATTAAATAAAGACCAAATAACTATACTCAACTTTGTATATCTTAAATAAAATTATAAAGAAATATACAAAGTGATAATTTAATAAAAGACTTATGCAGTTTAATTTACAGTCACATTTTTTAGGATATTTTAATTCATACTTTCATATAAATTCAATGCTTTCTCTACTTCATTTACTTGAAAAATAGTAACTTTTTGACTTATTTTAATTCGTTTTATTTTTCCTTGTTTTGTGTAAAGCCAAACTGTACTAAGCCCTATACCGAGATATTCAGCAAGTTCTTTTGGTCTTAAATATTTTGGTGTTGAATTTTTATCTCTCATAATTATATTCCTTTTGTTTGATGTAGTTGTCTTTGTCTGACTTGTATTATTATTCATATTGAAACTCCTAATTTAGACTTATCTGAGTTATCTTGACTATCTAAAAGCTCGAAAACTAATTTATTATTTTGATTAGTTATTCTAGTTGTCTTCCAATATTTATTTTTTCCATTTTGTATAATTTTATTTGCCTTATCTTTATTAAATCCGGCATTAGTAAGATATTTTAAAATATCACTATAAATAGGCTTATCTTCCTCATTTGTGATGAAATTAATAATTAGTTCTTTAATTTCCAGCTCATCTTTTGTCTCCAGTGCATAATCAACATCAACACGTGTAAGAGTATTATCTTGATTATATGTAAATGCTATATAATTAGATATATTATTTCTATCCTTAATAGGCATAAAAATATATGTTTGTTTATCCTCATTTTTTTTAAGTTCAAAAGCAAGAGATATATCTTCAAGAAAAGCACTACTACCTGCGAAGGCTGAATTAAAGTCTTTATTTAGCTTATTCTGATGGTGTAAAAATAAAATTGAGGAATTATTTCTTCTTAATATTTTCAATATATTCATAAAGTCACTTACATCTTTATGGCTATTCCTATCACCTATTATAAAATTCTTAATAGAATCAAAAACAATTAAAAAATCTGTTAGGTCTTTCTTTTTTAATTCAGAAATTATTTGAAATAAATTTGAACTTGATAGTTCAACAAAATAGTTTAATTTACTACCAAATTTTTCTTTTAGCAAATGAATATTTCTAGTTTTAATTGTAAGTTCAGAATTGTCCCCGTCAAGATATATAACTCTTTTGATTTTTTCTTCTTCTAGAAACATATTACATAAAGATATAGAGACAAGAGATTTTCCAATACCTGGTCTTGAAACTATCATTGTAATATCATTTTTTATGATGAAATTATCGTAAAGATATTCAATTCTTTTATCTTTTATTTTTTGAATATCTATATCTAAACTACTGATTAATTTTTCAAATTTATCATCTATTTGTTTTAAATTTTTTTTATTTCCAATATTTTCAAGCTTCTCTTTAATATCTTGTAACTCATTAACTTTTGAAAAATTACCTTCTTTAATTTTTGTAGCTACAATCATCATTTGTCTTTCGTAACTGTACTTTTTTAATTGTTTTAGATAATCAGTAATTGATGTAAGAGGAGTTGTTGTAATAAAATCAATGTAATATTGTTCATTAATATTTTGTTGATTTGATAAAAAAACTGTATTCTCATCAATTTTTTTATCACTCTTGTACATCTCAATTATAGTATTGTATATAATTCCATGTTGTAGATAATAGAAATCATTTTGTTCTATTATTTTTAAACTTTCATCAATTTTATCAAAACTATTATCAGCGATAAGTGTACTTAATATTGCTCTTTCAATACCAAGTAAACACTCCACGCTATATTTTATGTTATAATTCATTTTTAATTCCTCCCCGGAATTTTAAATATTTAGATCACCATAAAAATTGCAGTTTTTAAGGTGATCACCTTGACTCTGATTTTAAATATTTATACCTCCTTTTGTACTTGCTTGAATTATATTGGACTTTAACATAATGAATTCTTTCCACTTCGTATTGAAAATTATAAAAACTATTTTTTTCTGATTTTCTTTATAATTTCATATGAGTTATTATCTATAAGTATTATATATTGGGATTTTGTATCAAATTATATAATTTATAAATATTTATATTTTTTACAAATTTTTATGCAAAAATATAAAAATAAAAGGTTTTATAGTTAATTTTTATCTTTTCACATTAAATTCTTAAAATATATTTTTATCTTTTTTTGAAATCGTAATTTTTTTATCTCTCATCTTAATTAATATCATTTACATATATTAGGATTTTTTGAATAATTTTCATCACAAAATTTTGAGTAATTATTATCTTCATAGACGTAATTATTTTCATCATTTACAATATTTTCTACCTTATTACTGTTATTTTTATTTTTTAATTTCATAATTTCATAGTTAATTGTCATTATTTGATAATTTAACTCTTCATTTTTGGACTCAAGCTGTTCTTTTTCTTGAATTAGATTTCTACTGTTCATCAACTCATTTTCGGCGTAAGATAAAAATTTTATAAGATCAAATTCAAGATTATTTTGTATTGCTTGCCTATTTCTAAAGGCAGTTAATTGATCTAAAATATATTTTTGTTCTTCTATTTGTTTTACATTATCACTATGTTTATAGTTTTTTTCATTTACTGCTGATGTTAGCTCATTTATTTTAATTTGATCTAATTTATTTTTATAAATTAAATCATCATTTTGTTTTTGGAGTGTTTTTATTTTTACAATTAGTTCTTTTTCTTTTGATGATTGCTCTTTTATTAATTGGTTTCTAATAGCTTCTTGTTTTTGTTTTTCTCTAAATAATCTATGGTGTTGGTGTTTTCTTTCATTTATTTTTACTAGATTGCCATCTATATATATTTCTTTGTGAATAACTTCTTTCCCTCTTTCAATTGTAAGTATATATTGTTTTGATATTTCATATATATCATCTTGTAGTTTTTTAAGGTAATCTCTTTTCCAATTTCTTCTTACCATTACACCATTATTATTAACGTTGGCAAACAAAAAATGTGCATGTCTATTAATTACTTCATTTTTATTTGTATCCTCATGACCTTCATGAGTATGGTAAGCTATGTGAAGTATTGTTGTGTTATTATCTTTTTGAAATTTTCTGACAAAATCATTAAGTATTTTTACTATCTCATTTTTTGTTGCTTTAACATGGGTTCCAATTACTATTAATCCTTCTTCAACTATTACAGCATTACTTTTTAATGCTCTTTTATTTAATGGATTATTTTTATATCTACTTTTTGCTTCCTCTTCCCATTTCCTCCAGATACTATCTAACTCTTCTTTATCTTTAAACCTAATACTTTGAATGATATCTTTGCCATCATTAAGCCAATATGTTGCTTGAGTTAATCCTGAGTTATGAGCAAGATTTGAACTAGTTGGAATTTTATATATTTTTGGTTTTCTAATGATTACTGCATTTGCATTTGCCATGTTTTTTCCTTGTTAAAATTAACGCTGAATGAGTAACTCAATCATCAATAATATTAGTTATTTTTTGAATTATTACATGATTTAAATACTATGTCAATGGATTTTTTTGAGTTATTATTTTATACAAAATTTTATTATTACTTTTAAATACAACTAAATCTAATATAGTCTAAAGTGATACAAAAAGAAAATAGAAAGATTTAATATAAATTTTATAATATTGTTTTTCAGATGATGATTTTAGAAGATTTTTTAGTTAAAATAATAAAAAATTATTTACACAAGAGGAAATATTCATGGCAAATCCTAGAGCTTTTATCAGTTTTGATTTTGATCACAATGAAAGTGAAAAAAATTTATTTATAGGGCAATCGAAAAATTCAAAAACACCATTCTCAATTGAAGATTGGTCATCAAAATCATCGTTACCACAAACAAAATGGGAAAGTATCATTAAAGATAAAATAAATAAATGTAATATGCTAATAGTACTTTCAGGAAAAACAATGGCTAGTGCTACTGGTGTTTCAAAAGAAATTTCTATGGCAAAAGAACAAAATGTACCTGTATTTGGTATATATGTAGGTGGTGCCAATGAGTCAAACAATTTACCAAATGGTCTCCAACGGAATAGAACTATATCTTGGAATTGGGAAAGTATTGCACAAGCAATTAATCAAATGATGTCTGAAGGAAAAAACAAATAGGAACTATTATGAAAAAAGCATTGTTTATTGGTATAAATGATTATCCTACTGCTCCTTTAAAAGGTTGTATTAAAGATGCAACGTCGATTTCAACAATACTTGAAAGGAATGGTGATGGTTCACCAAATTTTTCAACAAGATTAATTACATCTTCTGATAAAACAATTACAAGGTCATTACTAAGAGAAGAAATTGAAAAACTTTTTAATGGAGATAGTGATATTGCATTATTATACTTTTCAGGTCATGGTTTCATAAAAAGTACTGGTGGGTACTTAGTTACAACTGATGCTAAAAAATATGATGAAGGCGTTTCTATGGATGAAATACTTGCTATAGCTAACAAGTCAAATGCTAAAAATAAAGTAATTATTTTAGATTGTTGCCATTCTGGAGCTATGGGTACGCCAAGGATAATAGAGAATAATATTGCCCAATTATCAGAAGGAATGTCAATTCTTACTGCTAGCAGGGAAACTGAATATGCCATTGAATCAAATGGTGCAGGAGTATTTACTTCTTTATTAATCGATGCATTGAATGGTGGAGCTTCCGATATAAGAGGTAACATAACTACTGGTTCATTATATTCTTATGTAGATGAAGCTCTTGGGGCATGGGAGCAAAGACCTATTTTTAAAACGAACATAAGTAGATTCTATCCCCTAAGAACTATCCCTCCAAAAGTCCCTTTTAATATTTTAAGAAACATAACAGATTACTTTCCTTGCCCTGAAGCAGAATATGATCTTGATCCTTCATATGAAGTAACTACAGATAAAGCTAATTCTGATAAAGTAAAAATTTTTAAAGAACTACAGATGCTTCAAAGTGTTGGATTAGTAATACCTATTGGTGAAGACTACATGTATTATGCTGCAATAAACTCGAAATCATGTAAATTAACAGCTTTAGGATACCAATATTGGAGACTAGTTAATGAAAAAAAACTCTAAATTCGAATCTGTAATATATAAATTACTTGGTAAATTAGTAAAAGATATTTCAAAGAATGTATTAACTTATACTCCTCAGTTATACTATATCGAAAAAGAATCTCGTGATACCGTACCTAAACCAATTGCAACAAGTATTCTTTATACTAGTGGAGTTAATTATTATTTAATAACTGCAAAACATGCATTTAATCATGAAGAAGAGTGGGAAATAGGAATATTAATTAGAAACATTTTTTATTCTTTAGAAGGTATTAAATATTCATCTGATGATAATAATATAGATCTAGTTGTATATCATTTAACTGATAGATTAAAAGATACATTAAAACCGTATTACCAATTTTTAAATTTAAATCAAATTGATACAAACCACTTGTTTATTAAAGAACGATACACAAGATATTTACAAGCTGGTTTTCCTATTAATAGAACATCTTTAAAAAAACATACTAAAACAATTAGTGTAAATCCATTTATATTGTTAAGTGATATTTATACAACTACAAATGAACATGCATACATAAATCTACCTAAAATAAAAAAAAGTTTTTTAAATAATATTCCAATAAGAACATTACCAGTATTAACTGGCTTAAGTGGTTCAGGTTTATGGTATATATCAAATTTCTATAATAAAAAATTTAAACTAGTTGGTATTATGATAGAGTGGGATGACATTGATAAAAAATATACCAAAGCAACCAAAATAAGTTTTGTTATAAATTTAATAAAAACAATTGAAACTAAAATAATAAGCTAATTAATTTAATTTCTTTACTATTTTACTTATTTGTGAGATACTTATTCTTATAAAGTTGTATTCATTAATCTAAAAATTATATATTTATCGACGATTGAGTAACTCATTCAGCGATAAATTATTTAAATATTGTTAAATCTCTTTTAAAATTGAGTTTAACAATTCATTTATAAAATCTTTTTTTATTTTCATCTGATAACTTTATTATGTATTTTAAATTTTTATTATATTATTAAATTAAATTATAAGGTTATTAAATTGGATGAATTAAAACAAAGGTTATCAAATTTTTTAAAAAAAGAAAAAAATATTGTAAACACATTAGGATCTTTTGAATTGAAGAAGCAACTAGGTCAAGGTGGAACTTCTGTTGTAAGAGCTGCATCTTTGAATGGTAGTACAAATTATGCAATAAAATTTTTAATTGAAAATATAAAAGAGAAAGAATCAAGAGCTTATCTTCGATTTAAACAAGCATATATCAATATTTTATCTATTCAGCACACAGGAGCAGTTTTACCTCAAATACATTTTGATATTTTAGAAATAGATGAAAAGACAACCATACCTTATTCAATTATGTTAAAAGCTGAAAAAACATTAAAAGACATTGTGAATAATAATGAAATTACATTTGAAATTTTTGAAAATATTTTTAAAAATTTAATATCAGTAATAAATACGATTCATAGCTATAAAATAATACATAGGGATTTAAAACCTGAAAATATTTTTTATTTTAATAAAAAACTCGTTTTAGGAGATTTTGATATTGCAAAATTTAATGATTCTGAATACATAAAACTTCATGAAACACAAAGAGGTGAGAGATTAGCAAATTATCAATTTTCTGCACCAGAGCAATCTACAATTAAATTTGATGAAATTGACGAAAGAGCTGATTTATTTGCATTAGGACAAATCTTATATTGGATTATCACAAAAACTACTTTACGTGGACAAGAAAAAATCAATCTAAAAAGATTTGATTCACAATATTCTAAATATGAAGACCTAATTTATAATTTACTGCAAAATGAAAGAGAAAAAAGGCTCTGTAGTATTAATGAAATAAATATTTTTTTAGATTCACAAAATAAAGCAAAACAAGAGATGGAAGAAATAAGTAATTCATTCAAAACGTTAAGATTATTTGAGGGAATAATAGATAAATTTACACATTAAAAAAGCTATAAAAGTTTTAAAAAAATTGATGATAAAAAAACAATAAACGAAATAATGTTTAATTTATCAAAAGAATTTAAAGAAATGCATCTTTGGTGGAGTCAGGGAAGAGCTGATAATAATATTGAAAAAATTGAGAAATTTAATTCTTTATCCTTTTGGACTAAAATTAAAGATAAATTTATAAATAATACTAAATGGATATTAGATAGTTTTGAGTTTAGTATAAAATCAATATGGATATATAAATATGACGTGGGAGGTAGTATTATTATCCTTGAAACAGAACCTTTAGTTCCTTTTGGTATATATAAAGAAAAGTATACATCAGAAGAAGTTGCCATATTTAAAAATAGATATATTCCTAGAGTACATTATGATAATGGATGGACTGAAATAAATGGAAAAAGAATAAAAATTGACTCTTCTTGTGAAATAAGAATACGTCCTTTATATAATGATTTATTCTTTATTATTCCCTTTGATGGCCCTATAATCGGAAATTACGAAACAAAAGTAGAATCAATATTAGATGATATAATTAAAAAATATAGAAAAGATTTAATATTAGATGAGAAATTATTACTACCACTAATGAATTTTAAAAAAAAATCTAAAATTGCCTTGTGGAGCTAATTACAATATACCTTTATAACCCTTATAATTAAATAGCCTAATATAAAAAATACTTGGCTATCTAGCCAAGTATTTAATTTATTTGTATAGTTCATTTTTTGAGTAATTTCAATAACACTGGCTACAGTCTTACTTCAAATATTATTTAAAATATATTTTTTAATTAGCACGTATCATATCAAAGAATTATAATTATTATATTCCTCCACCACTTTCAAAAGAAATTAAATCTTTTCCAATAAACTCATTTTTATCAGCATATTCAACTATAATTTTTGATATTTCTCCTGTTGATATTGCTACATAATGAGCTTCTGATGCAATTTTTGCATTTTCTTGAGTTTGTTGATCTAATTGATTTACTGCATCGTTAATTTGCTCAATTCCAATTAGTTGTTCTTTACTAGCATTTTTTATATTATCAATTAAACTCATTGTCTCAGAGATATTTAAACTAAGATTTTTGTATCCTTCAATCATATTTGAAGCAATTTCTTTGCCATTATTTGCTTTTTTTGTTGCATTTTCAACTATATTTTTAATATCTTTAGCAGCTTCTGCACTCCTACTTGCAAGGTTTCGCACTTCTTGAGCAACAACAGCAAATCCACGTCCTGCTTCTCCAGCAGTTGCAGCTTCAACAGCAGCATTTAAACTTAAAATATTCGTTTGAAATGCTATTTTGTCAATAATACTTATAGCATCGTTTATTAAATTTACTTGTGTATTTATCTCATCCATAGCAATTGTTGTTTGATTTGCTAAACTCTCTCCTAATGATGCAGACTCTGTTACACTATTTGACAAAGTAGCCATTTTCTCAATACTCTCTGTATTATTTCTAATATTTGAAGTTATTTGTTCTAATGATGCAGATGTCTCTTCCAAAGAAGCTGCTGCCTGATTTGAAGATACATTTAAAGAATCTACATTCGATAAAAGTACATCTGCACTATTTTTTAAAGTTAATCCATTTGTTTTATTTTCAATTAACATTTGTGTAATAGAATCACCCAATGTATTAACACCATTTGATAGGTTTAATAAATGCTTTTTCAAATTGTATGTTGGAATCTTATTTAAATAGTTATAATTACTATATTTTTCTAATATATTTAAAACACTATCAATATTGCTTTCTAAATTATCAGCCATTTTATTTAATATAGATTTTAGCTCCATCAATGCTGGGTTTTTAACATTTAGGTTTAATCTTTGACATAAATCACCTTGCTCAAACTCTCCTAAAACAGCTATTGTCTCTTCTATTAATTTTCTATCTTCTTCTATGCCTTTTTTAGTTTTTTCAATATTTTCATTTACAACTTGTGCCATTTGCCCAAATTCATCTTTTGATTTATCATTCAACAAAGAAACGTCTTGCGTTTCTCTATTTAAATAAGAAAAAAACTTTAATAAGCCTATTTTGAAGCTCTCTATAGAATTTATTATAGAACTAGAAACTAAAATTGAAAATAGTATAAATAAACTAATAGCTATAATCGCTAAAATTGATAAATCTATATTTAAAGAATAGTAAGCTTCATCTCTTAAATTAATTGAACTTTTATTAATTTCTAAAATTTCTTCTTCAAGCTTTAAACCAATAGTTACCATATTAGAGATTTTTTCTAAAATAACTTCCGTTTCAGATTTGCTGTTTATAAAATCTGCAATTCTCTCGCTTGAAAAACTTTCAAAAATTTCAATATACTCTTTTGTATGATTGATAATTTTATCACTCATTATAATATCACTTGGTCTTTCTAAACTATTTTTAAGATTTAATACATCTTTTATCAAATCATTAAAATTATTTATAACTACTTTTTGAGTCTGTTCGGTAGGATTTCTCAAGAATTGATATACAGATATTCTACCTTTTAAATTTTTCTGAACAATTAAATCTGTTGTTATTGCAACAGATGTTTTCTGCAATGCAGAATTACTAAAATAGATATAAACTAAAGCAGAACTTATAACTATAAATATAAATAAAATAGGAAACAAAAATAACTTTTTCCTTGTATTAACCATATTAAAATTAAACATATTACCCTGCTCCCTATTTTATAAATTTTATTTTATTACTCTTCGTCATATTCATATAACACAGTACTTAGATATCTCTCTCCTGTATCACATAAAATTGTTACTATTGTTTTATCTTTATTTTCAGGTCTATTTGCTATTAAAGAAGCTACGAAAACATTTGCACCAGCTGAAATACCAACTAGTAAGCCTTCCTCTTTTGCTAAGTTTCTAGATGTTTCAATAGCATCTTCATTTGAAATTGTAATAATCTCATCATATACTTTTGTATTTAAAACATCTGGTACAAATCCTGCTCCAATTCCTTGAATTTTGTGTGCTCCTGGATTTCCACCACTTAATACTGGTGAAGCAATTGGCTCAACTGCAATAACTTTAATATTAGGGTTATATTGTTTTAATACTTCTCCAATTCCAGTAATTGAACCTCCAGTACCAATAGCAGCAACAAGAAAATCAATTTTTCCATCAGTATCTTTTAATATCTCTTGAGCTGTTGTAACTCTATGAATAGCAGGATTATCTTTATTTTGAAACTGCTGTGGTATAAATGAGTTATCTATTGTTTTGCTTAACTCTATAGCTTTTTCAACTGCACCTTTCATCCCTTTTTCAGGTTCAGTTAAAACAAGTTTTGCCCCCAATGCTTTTAAAAGTCTTCTTCTTTCTAAACTCATTGAACTAGGCATTGTAAGAATTAGTTTTATTCCTTTTGCAGCACAAACAGATGCTAAAGCTATTCCTGTATTTCCGCTTGTTGGTTCAATAATTGTTGTATCTTTATTAATTAATCCATCAATTAAAGCTTCATTAATCATATTAAATCCGATTCTATCTTTTACAGAATGAGTTGGATTTAAAAATTCACATTTACCTAAAACAGTTGCTCCACTTAAACTTGCTTTTTTAAGTTTTACAAGTGGTGTATTTCCTATTAATTCAGTTACATCATTTGCATATTTCATCTCTTTTTCCTTTTTTTAATTTTAAATCTACTTTAATTACTGTCTAAATTCCAGCACCATCAATAAAAAAATCATCTAATAAATCAAAGTTAACACTTCTGTTATTTCTTTCTTTATTGATCTCTTTTAAGTTTTCACTGTTGATAATCTCTTTTTCTTCTAGTAATTTTTCTAAAAGTTCAATTCTTTTATTCAAATATTTGAATGCTTCTTTTTCAATATCTGGTAAGTCACTATGAGTGAATTTCCCTGATTTGTCATATCTTTTTATAATTTTTGCTGGAATTCCAACTGCTGTTGTATAATCAGGAACATCATTAATAACAACAGAATTAGCTCCAATTTTAGAACTTAAACCAATTGTTATATTTCCTAATACCTTTGCTCCACTTCCAATAACACTATTTGATTTAACTGTTGGATGTCTTTTACCTTTATTAAGACTTACTCCACCCAAAGTTACACCTTGATAAATTAATACATCATCTTCAACTATTGTAGTTTCTCCAATTACAACACCTATTCCATGATCAATAAAAACTCTTCTTCCAATAGTTGCAGCTGGATGAATATCAATATTTGTTAAAAATTGACTAATACCACTATAAATTCTAGATAATATTTTAAATCCTTTTAAATACAATCTATTTGCTATTCGATAGTGAATTATTGCCCAAACACCAGGATAGTTAAATATAATCTCAAAATTTGATTCAAGTGCTGGATCATTATTTTTTGGAACATTAAAATCCTCTTTTATTTGAGAAAATAGTCCCAAGCTCGAATATCTACTTTGCATTAAACAAATCCTTTTTACTTTTTTTCTTTATTTTTTAATACTCAACAATCTAATTCAAAATAGAATTTAAACAATTTATATTTTTCATCTATTGAATTAGTGAAATATTTAAAATAAAAAATAAACTGTGAACAAGTAGAATAAAATATTTGATTCTACTTGTTTTATAAAATTATCTAAAATGACTATTTTTAAACTCTTTTATTTTTTCAACTAAAAAATCTATCTCTTCTTTTGTATTATAAAAAGCAATAGATGGTCTAACAGTTGCTTCCACACCAAATCTTCTTAAAATTGGTTGAGCACAATGATGTCCAAATCTTAAAGCAATCCCTTTACTTGTAAGGTATTCCCCTACTTTTTGAGTATCAAATCCATCAAGAACAAAAGATAAAACACTTGTTTTTTCTTTTGCAGTACCTATTAATCGTAATCCTGAAATCTGAGTCATTTTAGAAATTGCATACTCTAAAAGTTCATGCTCATATCTATAAATATTTTCAATTCCAATTTTACTTACATAATCAATTGCAGCACCCAATCCAACTGCATCTGCAATATTTCCTGTTCCTGCTTCAAACTTATTTGGAGCCTCTTGATAAACAGTTTTTTCAAAAGTAACATCAGCTATCATGTTTCCACCACCTTGGTATGGATACATTGATGCTAAAATTTCTTTTTTACCATAAATTGCACCAATTCCTGTTGGTCCAAATACTTTATGTCCTGAAAATACATAGAAATCACAATCAATATCTTGAACATCAACTTTAATATGTGATATTGCTTGAGCTCCATCGATTAAAACTTTAACACCGTATCTATGTGCTATATTTGTAACTTCTTTTATAGGAACTATTGTTCCTAAAGCATTTGAAACATGTGCAACAGAAACAATTTTTGTTCTAGTAGTTATAAGTCTTTCAAACTCATTTAGCAAAATTTGACCACTATCATCAACTGGTATAACTTTTATTTTAGCTCCAACTTGTGATGCCCAAATTTGCCAAGGAACAATATTTGCATGATGTTCCAAATTTGAAACTATAATCTCATCATCTTTTTGAATGTTAAATTTTCCAAAACTTTGAGCTATTAAATTTATAGCCTCTGTTGCACCTCTTACAAAAATAATATCATTTAAAGATGGTGCATTTAAAAACTTTGCAACCTTATCTCTAGCACTTTCATAAGCATCTGTTGCCCTTGCAGCTAAAGCATGAGCACCTCTATGAACATTTGAGTTTTCATGTTCATAAAAATAGTTCAATCTTTCAATAACACTCTTTGGTTTTTGAGTAGTTGCTGCATTATCAAGCCAAATTAGGAAATTTTTTCCATCTACTTTTTCACTTAAAATTGGGAAATCTTTTCTAATTGATTCTACATTAAACAAATCAACCGATTTATTTGATTCTGGAACTATTTGAAAATCTGAAATAGTATTTGGTTTTACAAATGAGTTGTTAAAACTCTCATTTGTTAGCTTACTTTCAACTTCGTTTTTATCAAATCTATCTTGATAAAAACTTGTTTGTAAAACCTTTTCATAATCAAAACCATTTTTAATTTTTGCTCTATCTTGCTGATCAAACTCAGGGAAATAACCCCCTGATAAAATCTCTATTTGATTTCTAAAAAACTCTGAATCAAAGTTTGATAAATTATTGTGCGTAATCATAGTAGTTTCCTACATCTACATCTTCTAACACAGCAATTGCATCTTTTGATAAGATTACTGCTGAACAATATAGTGATAATAAATATGAACCAACTCCGTTATTATCTATTCCTCTAAATCTTACAGATAATCCACGTGATTGCTCTCCTGGAAGATTATTTTGGAAAAGTCCAACTACACCTTGTTTTTCAAAACCAGTTCTTACAAGTAGAATATTTGTTTTTCCAGATTTTGATTTTGGCTCTTTTAACCCATCTACAAAAAGTTTATTTGTAGGAATTATTGGAATTCCTCTCCAGCTTAAAAATGAACTACCAAATAAATTTATAGTTGCAGGTGGAACTCCTCTTCTTGTAGCTTCTCTTCCAAATGCTGCAATTGCTTTTGGGTGAGCTAAAAAGAATGATGGTTCTTTCCATACTTTTGAAATTAACTCATCTAAATCATCAGGAGTTGGACTTCCAGTTCTACTTTGTACTCTTTGTGAATCATCAATATTTTTTAATAATCCATAATCATCATTATTAAATAATTCACTCTCTTGTCTCTCTTTTAAACTCTCAATTGCAAGTCTTAATTGCTCTTGAATTTGCTCTGTTGGTGAACTATATAAATCAGATACTTTTGTATTTACATTTATAATTGTTGAAATAGAGTTTAAATTATACTCTCTTGGATTTTCTTCATAATCAACAAATCCTTCAGGAATTTTTGTATGAATTTTTTGAGAACATAAAGTATCAAGCGGTGTATCTCCTTCTTTTACTTTATTCAATCTAAAAATACCTGTATCTAAACCTTTCCAGTCAAGTAATCTTGTAACCCATCTAGGAGTTAATGAATCAAAAACTGGAGATGTTTTTGTAACATCTGCTAAATTATATGCCGCTTTCGCACCTAAACTTACTATTTTATTTTCTTCTGCCATTTTGCTTCCTTTTTTTAAATTTAATATCTAGCCATTGTGTAATCTATATCATTTGCCCAAGATGTAATTCCACCTTTAAGACTATAAATTTCACCACTATAACCTGCATCTTTTAGTTGTCTAATAACCTCTACACTTAAAAGTCCAATTTTACAAACAACTACAACTTTTTTTGAAGAATCTAACTCATCTTTTCTTCTAACTAATTGTCCAAAAGGTATAGCTTTTGTACCATCAATTTTTCCAATTTGTAACTCATGTGGCTGTCTAATGTCTATAATTTGAACACTTCTTTTTTCATTTATAAGATTTTTCAAATCAATAGCACTAATCTCTTCAACAACAGTCTTTTCATCTGGTCTTTTTAAACCACAAAACTCTTCATAATCAATAAGTTCTGTAACGGTTGGGTGCTCACTACAAACTGGACACTCTTTATCACTTTTTAGTTTTAACTCTTTAAACTGCATTCTTAAAGCATCAAAAGTCAATAACCTTCCACTTAAAACTTCACCAATTCCAAGAATTAGCTTTATTGTTTCATTTGCTTGTATTGTTCCAATAATTCCAGGTAATACTCCTATAACTCCTCCTTCTGCGCAAGATGGAACCAATCCAACTGGTGGTGGCTCTGGATATAAACATCTATAACAAGGACCATCATAAGCATTAAATACACTCACTTGTCCTTCAAATCTAAATATTGAACCATAAACAAAAGGTTTATTTAAAAGAACACAAGAATCATTTATTAGATATCTTGTTTGAAAATTATCTGTCCCATCTACAACAATATCAAACTCTTTAATTATTTCAATAGAGTTTTTACTTGTTAATTTATCATTGTATGAAACCACTTTTACATGTGGATTAATACCTTTTATTCTATCTGTTGCTGAAGATATTTTAGGACGTCCTATATCTCTTGTTGTATGAATAATTTGTCTTTGTAAATTTGATTCATCAACAATATCAAAATCAATTAATCCAATTGTTCCAACACCTGCAGCTGCTAAATATAAAATAACAGGAGCGCCTAATCCACCTGTTCCCACAACTAAAACTTTTGAATTTTTTATTTTAAGTTGTCCTTCTAGTCCAACTTCAGGTAAAATCAAATGCCTACTATATCTACTTATCTCCTCTTGAGAAAGCTTTTCGACACGCTCATGTTTACCATCATGTGCCATTAAATACCTCCCGCAATTGATGGTACTAATAAAATTTTGTCATTTGCACTTGTTTTTGTATTTAAACCATCAAGATGTCTAATATCTTCTTCATTTAAATATATATTTACAAAACTTCTTAATTTTCCGTCATTTGTAAATAAATGTGTTTTCAAATCACCATAAGTAGAAACCAATGAAGTTATAACTTCTGCTACATTTTCACCCTCTAAAATTACTTCAGATGTTCCATCTGTAAATAATCTTAACGCTGTTGGAATATAAACTACTGCCATTTTTTATCCTTTTACTATCTCTTTTTCAAATTTTTCTCTATCATTAGATAACACTGAAACAGTGAAATCAACTACTTTTCTATCATAAACTGAAACAATTAAATACGAATATACAGGTAATGCATGCTCTACATCAAAAGCAGATGGAGTAGCACTATGATCTGGATGGGAGTGGTAAAATCCCACAATATCTAAACCATTTTTTATTGCATAAAGTTCTGTTTCTAATATTTTCTTTGAAGGAATTAAATATCTATTATGACGATTCTCTTCTTCCTTCTCATTAGATATTTCTAAAACCTGTGTTACTGTTTTTTCACCATCTTTAAACTTTCCAAGCAAAATCCCACAACACTCATAAGGATAATCTCTTTGTGCATGCTCTTTTATCTGCTCTAATTGATTACTATTAATCTCAATCATAATTCCTCTTCCCATAAGCTATCACTTAAATATTTAAATCCACTATCACATAAAACTGTAACAACAACACTTCCTTTAGGTAATGTTTTAGCTAACTCTAAACTTGCAAAAACATTTGCTCCTGAAGATATTCCTACAAAAAGTCCCTCTTCTTTTGCTAATCTAAGAGTCATTTGCCTTGCATCATCAGTATCAACTAAAATAGTTTCATCAATTAGTGAACTATCATAAATACCTGGATTTATTGTTGTTGCCATGTGCTTCATTCCTTCTAATCCATGAAAAGGAGAATTTGGCTGCATAGCAACAGTTTTTATTTCAGGATTCAACTCTTTTAATCTTCTTGAAGTTCCTACAAAAGTTCCTGAAGTTCCCATTCCAGCAAGAAAATGTGTAACTTTTCCTTTAGTTTGATTCCAAATTTCTAAAGCCGTTGTGCTATAGTGAGCTTTCCAGTTTTCTTCATTGTCATACTGATTTGTATAAAAATACTTATCAGGATTTTCCTTAGCAATTTTTTTTGCTTCAAGCAATGAACCATCTGAACTTAAAAGTGGATCAGTCTCTATAATTGTTGCACCATATGCTTTTAAAATCTTTTTTCTTTCCATATTTGCATTTTTAGGTAAAGTTAGCGTAACTTTATATCCTAAAGCTGCACCAAACATCGCATAAGCAATACCCGTATTTCCACTTGTTGAATCAAGTAAAATTTTATCTTTTGTAAGTTTTTTTGAGGCTATAGCTTCAAGTAAAATCCCCTTAGCAGCTCTATCTTTAACAGAGCCACTAGGATTTAAATATTCAGCTTTAGCATAAATACTTACACCATCTAAATCTTTTGTTAAACTATTTAACTTTATTAAAGGAGTATTTCCAACTAAATCTAAAACTGAACTACTCACTTTATTTCCTATTTATATATTGAATCAAATGTTCCACCATCATCAAAGTGTCTTTTTTGTGCCTCTTGCCAATTAACAAATACATCATTTAATTTAACTAATTCTAAAGAAGGAAATCTTTTTAAATCTTCTTTATTAGCAAACTCTGCTTTATATGGTCTATAGTAGTGTTTTGCTGCTAGTTTTTGACCTTCAGGAGAATACAAATAATCTAAATAAGCTTTAGATACTTCAAATGTTCCTTTCTTTTTAGCATTTTCATCAACAACAGTAACAGGTGGTTCTGCTAGAATTGACACAGATGGCACAACTATTTCAAATTTATCTTTTCCCAACTCATTTATTGCCAAGAATGCTTCATTTTCCCAAGCAAGTAAAACATCTCCAATATTTCTTTGAACAAAAGTATTAGTTGAACCTCTTGCACCAGAATCTAAAACTGGAACATTTTTATACACTTTTCTTACAAACTCTAAAGCTTTTGCATCAGCTTGTTTAAATTTTTCAGAGTTTCTATCAATATTTTTTAAATCACCAAGTTCATTTTTAATTGCATATGCATAAGCTGCAAGGTAATTCCATCTAGCTCCTCCAGAAGTTTTAGGATTTGGAGTAATTACTTCAACACCCTCTTTTATTAAATCATTCCAATCTTTTATATTTTTTGGGTTATCTTTTCTAACTAAAAAAACTATTGTTGAAGTATATGGAGATGCATTATTCTCTAATCTTTTTTGCCAATCAGTTGGAAAAAGTTTTGTTTTCTCACTAATTGCATCTATATCATAAGCAAGTGCAAGAGTTACAACATCAGCATTTAATCCATCAATTACCGCTCTTGCTTGTTTTCCAGCTCCACCATGCGATTGTTTAATAGTTACATCTTGACCTGTTTTACTTTTCCAATATTTTGAAAACTCTTTATTGTAATCAGCATATAACTCTCTTGTTGGATCATAAGAAACATTTAATATTTCAATCTTCTTTTTTGCTGCCTCTGATGCTTTGTCATAGTCAGCCGAAAAGCTCAATGCTGGTATTAACAATGCTGCTAAAGTTAAGTTTTTTATAATTTTTTTCATTTTATTTTCTCTTTCTTAAATTAATATACACTAAATGTGTGAACTATTAAAGATTTAAAAAAATCTCACCTATTTTTTACTTATAATTTTACTTTTATAGCTATACATATCGCTCATCATTTTAATTCCTTGTGTTAAAATATATTATAGGTTTTAATTTATCACCTACTAAATTGGTGAAATAATAATACATTATTCTTTTTTTGTCAAGTATTTTTTAAATAATTTTTAAAATTTATTGTTGTATTGCCTTAAAATGGCTATTTATTTAAATCTAATTTTTAAAAAATTAGATTTAAAATTTTGTATTAGTTAAATTTTTTATATATAAAATCAAGATTTTTATTAGTTTTCATATTGAAATATATTTAAAAATTCTTTTGCTCTTTGTGTTTTTGGATTTGAAAAAAATTCTTTTGGATGTGATTCTTCACAAATTTTTCCATTTTCTAAAAATATGATTCTATTTGCAACCAATTTTGCGAATCCCATTTCATGAGTTACTATAAACATTGTCATACCTGATTTTGCTAAACTTAAAATCACATCTAAAACTTCCCTAACCATTTCAGGATCTAAAGATGCTGTAACTTCATCAAATAGCATAACTTCTGGGTTCATACAAAGTGCTCTTACAATTGCAATTCTTTGTTTTTGTCCACCTGATAACTCTCTTGGATATGAAAGTTTTCTGTCTTCTAAACCAACTTTTTTTAATAACTCTTCTGCCTGATTAAGTACTTCAGCTTTATCTCTTTTTTGAATTTTAATTGGAGCTAATAAAATATTATCAATTACGTTTAAATGAGGAAACAGTTCATAATTTTGAAATACCATTCCTATTTTTTCTCTAACTTTTTTCCAATCTGTATTTTTTTCATGTATATTCTTTCCATGAAAAATTATCTCTCCATCTTGAATATTCTCAAGTCCATTTATTGTTCTTAAAAGTGTACTTTTACCACAACCAGAAGGTCCCAATAAAACTACAACTTCACCTTTTTTTATTGATAAATTTATACCATCAATAACTTTTTTATCACCATATTTTTTCAAAAGATTATTTATTTCAATTAAATTACTCATTTTTCTATTTATTCCATTTATTTTCTAAATTTTTTGCAAGTTTTGACATTGGATAACAAATGATAAAATATATAAAAAATATAAATCCATATATCCAAAATGCTGCATCAGGTACTTTTAAAACATTGCTTTCAATTATTTGTTGCCCTACTTTTATAATATCAACTACACCTATCATCACAACTAATGAGGTTGTTTTTATCATTCTAGTTGTTAAATTCACAACACCTGGTAATATTCTTTTAAAAGATAAAGGAATTAAAATATATTTGTAAAGTTGTATTTTATTAAATCCTAAAGCTAAAGCTACATCACTGTTGTGCTTTGGAATAGACTCTATTGCACCCCTTGTAATATCACCAATTTCAGCAATTCCCCATAAAACAAACACGCAAACTGCAACGATTTCTCCACTTATATCTATATTAAAAGATTTTGGAACTATAAAGTAAAAAACAAACAACCAAACAAGAATAGGAATAATTCTAAAAACTTCCAAATACAATCTGCAAAATAACCTAACTGTTTTATTTTTTGAAGAGTAAATTATCCCAAATATTAAACCAAAAATAAGTCCAAAAAGTATAGAAATAAATGCAATTTGAATTGTATTTAGAGTTCCTTCTAATATTCTAAGAAGATTATTTCCTTCAAATATTAGTTCAATTCCCGTGCTCTGCATATCGCATTTTCCTCTCTATTTTTGATAATATTAGTGATAGTGGTAAAAGTATTATTAAATAAAATACTACTAATAAAAACATAGTTTCATAAGTTTTATAATATACCCCTATTAAAGTTTTACTCAAGTTCATAAGTTCTTTCACTGCAATTATTCCAACAACTGATGTCTCTTTAACTAAAAATATTGCATTTGCAGCAATTAGCGGAATTGATACAGAAATTGCTTGAGGTAAAATTACATATCTCAAAAGTTGAATTTTATTCATTCCTAAACTCAATCCAGATTCTATTTGATTTTTATGTACAGCTTCAATCCCTGCCCTTAAAGCTTCACTCATATAACTTCCACCAAGAAAGCTTAGACCAATAATTGCACAAACTTGCTCATCAAGTTTTATTCCAAATTTAGGTAAACCATAATATAAAAAAAATAGCTGTATAAGTAATGGTGTATTTCTTGAAAGTTCTATATAAGCATTGACTAAAGAGCTTAATAAAATATTCTCTCTAGCCAATAATAAATTACAAATTAAACCTATAATTATTGAGAAAAATATCCCAATACATCCCAATTTTAGTGTAATGAATAAAGCTTTTTGAAATAGAGGTAAAACCTCTATAATAAAATTTATATCCATAACAGTTATATTTTTCCACCTTCAATTACAATTGATTCTACATTTACAGAATCACCATAAATCGGTTTTAAAGTTTCATCATAAGCTTTATGAATAAAATTTTCTTTACCTAATTTTTCTAAAGTTTGATTAATCCAATTTAATAAAACTGTATTCCCTTTTTTAACAGCAGGAGCAATCGTATCTTGTGAACCTAAAGAGTCAATTTCTACAACAAATCCAGGATTTTGTTTAGCCCAAGCAAATAGTAAAGTATTATCTTGAGAAAAACCAACTCCCCTTCCATCTTTTAAAGCAGCAAATGATTCAGAAATATGATCAAAACTTAATAAATCAACTTCTGGATGTTTTTTTGTAAAATAAACTTCAGCTGTTGTACCTTTTGTAACTATAAGTTTTTTATCTTTTAGCTCAGCTACTGATTTTATAGGACTTTTTTCTGGCGAAACAACCCCTATTGCAACTTTCATATAAGGGTGTGCAAAATCAACTTTTTGTTTTCTTTCAGGTGTTACAGTAAAGTTTGCAAGTACTATATCGACTTTATTTGTTTCTAAATATTCAACTCTATTTGCAGGTTCTAATAGCACAAAATCAACTTTATTTTCATCTCCTAAGAGTTCTTTTGTTAATCTTTTCGCAATTACAATATCAAATCCTTGATTTTTTCCATTGCTATCTAAGTAACCAAAAGGAGCTTTGTCACTAAATACACCTATTCTTACTTTTCCTTTTTCTTTAATCTCATCTATAGAATTTTTTGCTTCTGCACCAAAAGATAATGCAGGAATAATAACTGAAGCAATTGCTATTTTTTTTAATGTGTTTAATACATTTTTCATTTTATTTTCTCTTTTTTTATAATATATACATTAAATGTATGATAATTTAAGATTTTTAAAATCTCACCTAACTCTTATCCTCTTCTAAATATAAATTTCTACTTTAAATTAGAGATCAATATTTGTAAATGCTTAATAGAAGGTGTTACAACAGCAACAAAATAACTCTCTCTAAGTTTACAAAAAGCATCTGATTTCTCAAAATACCCTCGGCTACCTCCACTACTTAATAAAGCTTCATTGCTTACATCTTGAGACAATAAAGCTCCATCCAATCTAACTTGAAGAATTTTTTTTAATTCTTTTACATCATCTGTATAAGGATTAGTAAAATATTTATCTAAACCAAAAGTAAGTTCTTGCTTTTTCTTTTCAAATAAACTTACCTTATCACCAAAAATTGTATTATTTAAATACTCTTTTCTTTTCAACTCTTTTTTAATAATATTAATAGATCCATTGATATTTCCAAGTGCCATTCCAAGTTGAAGAAGAATAAAACCAGGTCTAATTTTTTCAATAAACTGTTGTCCATTATCACTTATTAGAAATTTATCTTCTAAAAAATAATCTTTGAAAGTTGTTTTAGCAGTCGCTGATCCATTTAATCCAAAAAAACTATCAATATTTTGTATAGATACATCTTCACTATTTGTATCAATAAGTCCAACGATGTATCCATCTTCTATTTGTATTAATGCACCAAAATAGTGACCTTTTTGTACATTTGAAACAAATGGTAAGGAACCATTTACAATGTATCCACCATCTGTTTTAACAGCTTTTAACTTAACTTCCTCAAAATTAGTAAGAGCTTTCATAGCATTAGAAAGTCCTGTTCCTGCAAGAACTTTACCATCTATTATCTCTTTTAAAAAAGTCTCTTTCAAATAAGCATTTTCAGTGTTTAATAAATACCAAACACAAGCACTTTGACACCACATACAAAAAGCTGTATTTAAACATACCTCTGCAACACGACTATGTAAATTAATTACATAGTCAAAATTAAAAGAACCATCTTGATTAACTAATTTGTAAGCATCAAAATTTGCAAATTCTCTAACTATTTCTTCTGGATAAATACCATTTATATCAATGTTAGAAGCTTGTTTTTCTAATTTTAATAATAAATTATTTATGTTTAAATCATTTTTTGACATATTTAACCTCTACAGGATTTCTTAAAGTACCAGTAACAGGAGAATAATTCAATACATGCTCGATTAACTCATCTCTTTGTTTTTCATCTAAATCAGATTGTAAATCAACAAATACTCTAATATGAGTAAACCCTATTGTTTTATCAGTTAATTCACCAGTTCCCCAAACTGAAGAAATATCAATATCACCTTCAAGAGTTACTTCAATTTTACTAAAATCAACACCTTTATGTACTAAATTTGCTTGAATGCCTACTGCTATACAACTACCTAAAGCTGCAAGTACTGCTTCACTTGGATTTGGAGCTGTATCATCACCTAATAATACATGTGGTTCATCAATAATATGAGCACTTAAATCTCTTATATAGTTTTCATGTCTATATTTTTCAACCGCAATCGTTTTACATTTAACCGTTTTTATTGGATTTGTAGTATTTTTACTCTTAGCTTGTAGCTCTTTTAATCCATCTAAATCTATTTTTTTATATGCCATTTTTTATTCCTTATTTAATTTATATTTCGTATATTAAAGACTCTTTAGTTACAGATTCTAAATGTGTTTCTCCCAAATGAGTACTTTTAAATCTATAAATATCATTAGCTAGAATCTTTGCCTCTTCATAATTGTGAGTTACTATTAATAAAGTTACTTTATTTTTTTCACAGTATGCATTTATATCATCACACAGTATTCTTGTAGTTTCAGGATCTAAACTAGAGAATGGTTCATCTAGTAATAATACTTCTGGAGAAATTGCCAATGTTCTAGCAAGAGATACTCTTTGTCTTTGACCGCCTGATAACTCAATAATTTTTTTATTTATATGCTCTTTTAAACCTAGCCAATCAAGTAATTTAATAATTTCTTCTTTTATAATTGGTTTTTTTAATATTTTAAGACCAATAGTTACATTTTGATAAACATTCAACCAAGGATAAAGGTAAGCATCTTGAAACATATATCCCATTGTTTTTGAATTATTAAAGATTTCACCAGATTTTGGTTGAATAAGAGGAGCTAATAATTTTAACAATGTAGATTTTCCGCAACCACTCTTACCTATTATTGCACTTTTACTTCCTGCATATAATTCAAAATTCAGATTATGAATAATAGGCTCTTTAGAATTTTTATATTGATAATATAGTTCTTTTGAGCCTAAAATAACTTGTTTTTCTGACATTTATTTATTCCTATTTAAATTTATATTAGTTCCATTTGAATTTACTGTTTAAACTTTGTAATAAAGAATCTATAGTAAAACCAATTATTCCAATAGCAAGTATTAATGCTGCCAATTTTGAATAATCTAATGTATCTCTTGCATCATTTATTGCATAACCTAAACCTGAAGTTACTCCCAAATATTCTGCTGGAACAATAATAATCCAAGATACCCCTAATGCTAATCTTAATCCTGTTATTACATCTTGTGCAATAGCTGGAATAATTGCATATCTTAATTGATCAATTACATTAGCTTTAAAACTTTTAGCAACATATATCCATCCTATATCAATTTTTGCCATACCTTGTGTCAAGTTGAATATAATTGGCCATATTGCTGCCATAACTATTAAAAAAATTATTGCTCCATCCCAACTATCATATATTAATACTGCAATAGGCATCCATGATAATGGAGATATCATTCTTAATATTTGAAATGGTAAATAAAACACATTTTTTATTTTTTCATTAGTAGAATAAATTAATCCTATAGGTATACCAATTAATAAAGCTAAAAACAGAGCACAAAAAATTCTATAAAAACTTGCAAAAATATGATTATAAAATTTTTCCTCAAAAAGCAAGTGCCATAATGCTTCTAGTGAATTTATTGGTGTAATTTGCGTATATACATAATTATCATTTAATGTAATACCTATTACTACTAATAATTGCCAAAAAATCAATAAAGTAATAATTCCAAATATGCTATATTTTATATTTGCTCTCATATTAAAAATCAAACTTCTCTTCTCTTGAAAATGTTGAAGGTGTTTTATAAAATTTATTTACAGCATTTGTTACATATCTGTAGTCTATAATCTCATTAACTGCTTTTTTCGGATCTATGTTATCTAAGAATTTTAAATTGCCTTCTACTAATGTATCCTTCATTGCTTCTATTATAAATTCTGTTGCCGTAGGATATGGATATGGATCAAAATCTATTCTATTATTTTTCCATATATCTTTATTTCTATTAGCACCAATTTGTGCATAAACTGGATTATCATAAAAATTCATTGCTCTATCAACAACTTTAAAATCAAATGGTAATAAACCTGATTTTTCATTAGATAATATTTTAGCTGTCTCCACTCTATTTTCGGAAATAAATAGTTCTGCCTTTACAATTGCATTAATAACTTTTTGACTCCACTCTTGCTGTTCATTTAATACATCTTCATGCATAGTTACAACACAACAAGGATGATTTTTCCATATATCCCCAGTAAATCTAAGAATTGTAGCATTTGCTTTTAATTCACCAAAAGAGTTAAACGGTTCAGCAACAATATAACCATCAATTTTTTTAGCAACAAGAGCTAAAGGCATTTCTGGTGGTGGTAAGATTTGAAGATTTACTTCATTTTGTTTAAGTGGAATCTCTTTGTCTTGAATAACAGGAGTTAGACCATTCTCTTTTAATAATTTTTGTAAGATGATATTATGCATAGAATACCAATACGGTACAGCTAAATTTGTACCACCTAAATCTTTTACACTTGCTATATTTTTATGATTTCCAACTACTATAGCTGAGCCATTAGTATGAGCACAAGCTGGAATTTTAACAGGTATATTATTAGCGAATCTCATCCAAATTGGAATCGGTTTTAGTAAATGTACTACATTAAATTTTTTTGCCGTAAAAGATTCAACTAAAGGAGACCATCCTCTCATTAAAGTTGGTTTATCAGATTTTAAACCTTCTTCTTTAAATAAACCTATTTGATGAGCTATCAATAATGCATTTGCATCTGTAATAGGTAAATAACCAATTTTTACAGTTTCATCAAAATATTTCCCAGTATCCGCCCTTAAATTCAATCCTGAGTGCAATGCTGCTGTAAGTGAAAGTAAGGAAGTATTTTTTATAAAACTTCTTCTATCCATTATCATTTCCTTTATAATATACATTAAATGTATGATAATTTAAGATTTTTAAAATCTCACCAATTTTCCAAAATATTTTTTATTAAATATCATTCAAATTATTATCATTTATATCTCCTCTTCAATTTTTAAAATTAGTGGATTTGATATAACAGTATCTGGATATTTTAATCCACTTCCTGTATTTAATAACAATACCTTTTCATTCTTTTTTAACCATCCTGTTTTATATAATTTATGAGCTGCAGCCAAAGTTGCAGCACCTTCAGGGCATATAAACAAACCTTCTTCTTTTGCAATTAACTCTTGATATTTCAAAATATCTTCATCATCAACGGCTATTGCTGAACCATTTGTTTCATAAATAGCTTCAAGAACTAAAAAATCTCCTATTGCTTTTGGTACAGTAATACCAAATGCAATTGTTTGAGCATCTTCCCAAAACTCAGATTCTTTTTTATTTTCATTAAATGCTTTTACTATTGGAGCACAATTTGTTGCTTGTACAGCAACCAATCTTGGTAATTTTCCTTCAATAAAGCCTATCTCTTTTAACTCTAAAAGTGCTTTATAAATTCCAATTAACCCTACTCCACCACCTGTTGGATACAAAATAACATCAGGAACATTCCAACCAAATTGTTCAGCAATTTCAAATCCCATAGTCTTTTTGCCCTCAATTCTATAAGGCTCTTTTAGTGTTGAAGCATCCATAAAACCATACTTTTTTACTGCTTTTGCTACAATCTTTCCAGCATCACTAATAAGTCCATCAACTAAAAAAAGCTTAGCACCTGAAATTTGACACTCATTTCTTGTAATAGTTGGAGCATCTTTTGGCATTACAATAAAAGCTTTTATATCAGCTTTAGCTGCATATGTTGCCCAAGCAGCTCCTGCGTTTCCATTTGTTGGCATTGCAAATGCTTTTACACCTAACTCTTTTGCTTTTGAAATTCCAAGTGCTGCACCTCTTGATTTGAAACTTCCTCCTGGATTAAAGCCTTCATCTTTTAAATAAAGATTTTCTACACCTAGTTTTCTTGATAATTTCTCTAATTTTATAATTGGTGTTATAACTTCACCTAAAGAGACAATATTTTTTTCATCTTCTATTGGTAAAAGCTCTTTATATCTCCATAAATTATAACTTCTTGAAGATAAACTATCTTTTTTAAAGTTATCTTTAACTGCTTTTAAATCATATCTCACCAAAAGTGGTCCCTGACATGAACTACACAATTGATTTAATTCTTTATGATTAAATTTTTTTTTACATTTTGGACATTCTAAATCTGTTACATACATAGTTTTACCTATCCAATTTCAATACTCTTTGAGCATTTTTATGAAATAAGTTATCTAAAATTTCTTCTTTAAAGCCTAAATCTAAAAAATCATCAATTGTTTGCTTCATTGGTCTAAATGGATAAGATGTTGCAAATAAAAGTTGCTCATTTAAAAAACTATTTGCTGCTTCTACAAAAAGTTTACTTCCTGGTTGAAACAAATACATATCAGGAACAACATTTACATTTTCATATCTAAATGCAACTCCAATAATTTCATTTACAAAAGGATAAGAACCATGATAAACAACAATATTTAGATTTGGAAAATCTCTTGCAATTCTTCCAATTGCTGCGGGATTTGTATGCTCTAAATTTGGAGTAGTTGGACCTGACATTATAAATAGTGGTAAACCTAGCTCTTGGCAAGCATCATAAACATCTAAAAAATCTCTATCATCTGCATGAACAGCAGGATTTCCAAATCCTGGTTCTACATTTATTCCTTTTAATCCTAATTGTTTTGTTGATCTTTCAATTTCATCAAGTGTTACTTTTAACCCATGTGTTTGAGGATCAACAGAAGCAATTCCAATTAATTCTTTATGATTTTTTATTACATCATAAATAACATCATTTGATACAGTAAGTGATGGAGTATCACGACCAACTACAACAGCTTTTGTAATACCACTTTCTTTAATATCATCAATAAATCCATCAAGTGTAAATGATTTTGTAAAATGCTCATCATCTTTTGAACCAACTCTTCTATTTAACCATTTGGCAGACTCATAACCACCAGTTCCTGGTGTTGAACCATAAAATTCACCTAAAAATGCAGGTCTGCTCCTTAAGTCTATAATCTCTTTTTTGTAACTCATTTTATTCCTTAAATATAATACATTGTTCCCATAACTCTAGAAAGAATATTTGCTTCAAGTTTTGCAAACTCAACAGTTCCTCTTTCTCTTTGTCTAGGAAGTTTTATTTCTAAATCTAAAGTAATTTTTCCCTCTTCAATTAAAACTACTCTATCACCTAAAATAACAGCTTCTGATACATCATGAGTTACTAATAAAACTGTAAATTTATGCTCTTGCCAAATTCTTTCTATCAAACTTTGCATCTCTATTCTTGTAAGTGCATCTAAAGCTCCCAAAGGCTCATCTAATAGTAATAACCTTGGTTTATGAACTAAAGCACGTGCTAGCGCAACTCTTTGTTTTTGACCACCAGAAAGATTTGCAGGCCATTCATTTGCTTTATCTTCTAAACCTACCTCTTTTAATGCATCAATAGCTAGTTCATAAGACTCTTTAGGTAATCCCAAAGCTACATTTTCTATAACTGTTCTCCATGGTAGCAATCTTGAATCTTGAAACATGATTCTTACATCTGGATGAACACCATCTATTCTAGAACCATCCAGAGTTATTTCCCCTAAACTTGCTTTTTCTAATCCTGCTAGCAATCTTAAAAACGTACTTTTTCCGCAACCACTACGTCCAACAATACATACAAATTCGCCTGAATTAATTGTTAAATTTAACTCTTTTAAAACTTGTGTATTTCCAAATTTTTTAATGACATTTTGACTTTCAATAAAAATACCATTTGAGTTTGTTAATAAATTTTTACTCATTTTTGATATCCTTTGTGCCATTTCAAAGTGTATATTTCTAAAAATCCTGCTAAAACATCTGAACTTTTTCCTAAAAATGCATATAGTAAAATTCCCAAAACCATAATATCAGTTTGCAAAAACTCTCTTGCATTCATAGTCATATAACCAATCCCTACATTTGCAGCAATTGTTTCTGCAACAACCAAAAATAACCACATATACCCCAAAGACATTCTAAGTCCTACTAATATGGAAGGCATAGCTCCAGGTAAAATAACCTCTTTAAACAATCCATAACGACTTAGGCCATAAACTTTACCCATCTCTATTAAATCTTTATCAACAGATCTTAGTCCATGAAAAGTATTTAAATAAATTGGAAAAAATACAGCCATAGATAGTATAAATATTTTACTAACTTCTCCGATTCCAAACCACAAAACAACTAAAGGAACAAGAGCTAATAATGGAATATTTCTTATCATTTGTATAGTTGAATCTAATAAATCTTGTGCAATTTTTGATAAACCTGTAATAAACCCTAGAAAAAATCCAATACTTCCACCAATAAGTAATCCTAAAACTGCTCTTTCTAAACTAGCTAAAAAATGACGAGTTAATTCTCCACTTTTAGCTAGTGTAATACCTGCATTTAGTACATCCCAAGGTGCTGGCATAATTCTAGTTGAAAGCCATCCACTTTGAACTGATAATTGCCAAAGTAAAATTATTAGTACTGGAATAAACCAAGTAATTGCTACATCTTTACTAAAAATTTTTACTTTATTGAAACTTTTAATCATCATTATCTCTCACAATTCTCAGTTTCAACACTTCCAAATGGACCAGATTGAACATGTCCTAAAAGTTGATTTTTTGTTTTTCCTGGCAATAGTGGGAATAATAGCTCAGCAACCCTAAACGACTCTTCTAAATGTGGATAACCTGAAAGTACGAATGTATCTATTCCTAAATCCGCATATTCATTTATTCTTTTTAAAATAGTCTGTGGATCACCAACTAAAGCTGTTGCACATCCTCCTCTTACAAGACCAATCCCTGCCCATAAATTTTGGCTAATCTCTAACTCTTCTCTTGTTCTTGCTTGTCCATTATTTGTTAATGCACTCATTAATCTTTGACCTTCAGAATCTAGTTTTGTCAAAGCATTTTGAGACGCTTTAATTTTTTCATCATCCAGTTTACTAATAAGTTTTTCAGCTGCTTCCCAAGCTTCAGCTTCAGTTTCTCTTACAATTATATGAAGTCTAATTCCAAATCTAACAGTTCTTCCATATTTAGCAGCTTTTGCTTTTACATCTTCTATTTTTGCTTTAACTGCTTTTGGTGTTTCTCCCCAAGTAATATATAAATCTACTTTTTGAGCTGCTAATTCATGTGCTTTTTGAGAACTTCCACCAAAAAATAGTGGGGGATGTGGTCTTTGAACTGGTGGATATAAAAGTTTTGAATTTACTGTTTTATAATGTTTTCCATCAAAATTAACAAGTTTTTTTTCATAACTTGCTTTTAAAATATCTTTCCATAAATCAATAAATTCTGCTGCTGCTTCATATCTCTCATCTGAATCTTGAAACAATCCATCGCCCTCTAACTCCTCTTTATCACCACCTGCAACTAAATTAAAAGCAACTCTCCCATTTGAAAATCTATCTAATGTTGAAGAGATTCTTGCAGCTAATGCAGGTTGCAATAATCCAGGTCTAAGTGCTACTAAAAATTTTAATCTTTGAGTAACACCTATTAAACTAGAAGCAACAACAAAAGGATCTTCACAAGATCTTCCAGTTGGTATTAAAACACCATCAAAACCTAATGTATCTGCAGCTATTGCAACTTGTTTAACATAATCAAAATCTGATACTCTCGACTCAATTTTTGAGCCTAAGTATCTGCTATCTCCAAAAGTAGGAATAAACCAAAATATATTTAATGACATTTTTATTCCTTTTAATTATTTATTTTTTTGTTCAGGTATCCAAACTACACTTTTAATATCAAGTTTTTTTGGAATAAGTTTTAAATCATAAAAAGTATCTGCAATTTTTTGTTGCTCAGCTATTACTTTTTCATTTAAATAATTAATACCATATCCACCTCTTTCTAAAGCTTTTTCAAGAGTAACTACATCTAGACCTGTAAGTGGAGCCAAAGAATTTGCAACTTCTTTTGGTTTTGTTACAGCCCAATCATTTACTTTTTTTAATTCATCAAAAATAATTGCTACAACATCTGGTCTTTTAGATGCGTAACCCTCTTCAGCTAAATAAAATTGATGGTTATTTACAGTATTAGTTCCATCCTGGATAACTTTTGCACCAATTGATGTTTCAGCTGCTGCTAAAAATGGATCCCAAATTACCCATGCATCAACACTACCCCTTTCAAATGCTGCTCTTGCATCGGCAGGTGCAAGAAATACAGTTTCCACATCACTATATTTTAAACCTGCATTTTCTAATGCTCTTACTAATAGATAATGAACATTTGAACCTTTATTTAATACAACTTTTTTACCTTTTAGATCTGCAACTTTTTTTATACTTGAATTACTTTGAACAACTATTGCTTCTCCTCTTGGAGCTGGTGGTTCATACCCAATGTATTTGATTTTTGCATTTGCAGCTTGTGCAAATATTGGTGGAGTTTCACCTGTTGTTCCAAAATCAACTCCACCAACATTTAAACCTTCTAATAATTGAGGACCTGCTGGAAATTCACTCCAAGTTACCTTAACTCCAAGTGGATCTAATCTTTTTTCTAATTCTCCACTAGCTTTTAATAGTATTAAAGTTCCATATTTTTGATAACCAATTCTTACTTCATCTTTATATTTTTCATCAACCTCTTTTGAAAATCCTATTGCTGGTATTAATAAAGATACCACAGCTAAATTTCTTATTTTTTTTAATATATTTATCATAATTTTTACCTTTTTTATTTAATATACACTAAGTGTATGAACTATTAAAGATTTTAAAAAAATCTCACCTTTTTTTATCTTATATTTTATTATTACTACACATATCGCACATCATTTAAAATCCTTTATATTAAATTTAATTTTTCTTTTATTTCAAATTCCAAGTCCACCAATAAACTCTTCCTTAAAAATATCATCTTTTACTATTGGCTCAAAAGCAAAACAAGATGCTATTGTGGTTCTATCTAGAATTTGTGATGTTAAATTTCTAATATTTAAAAATACTCTTCTAAAATAACACTTTCCTTCTTGGCTACATGGTTCATAGTTATAAACTGAAACACAAGAAATCATTGCAACCATACCTTCAAAATGACGAATAACCTCACCTAATGTTATTTTACTCGCATCTCTTGCCAAAGCATAACCACCATTTCTGCCAGTTATACTTTTAACCCACCCTGCTTTATTCATCTCTAGCATAATATTTTCTAGAAATCTTCTTGGAATATCTACAGCTTCTGATAATTCACGAATTGAGATAGTTCCTTTCCTAGAAGGTTCAGCTATTGCAAATAAAGCTCTTAATGCATAATCTGTTTTTTTTGATATCTTCATATTTATCACCTACTTGATTGGTGATATAATAATATATTATTTTTATTTTGTCAAGTATTTAAAAAAATATTTTAATAAATATTCAAATAAATACTAATAAAGATTAATTTATATAAAAAAGTGTTAAAACGGGTAGCTAAATTTAAAAAATTAATTTTAGAAACTTAACCCACCTTATACTTTTTAACATTTTAGCTAAAGATTTCGTTCCCAATCTATAACTGTGATCACTATCTTCTCTCATCAAAATATTTGTGCTCATTGTTAGAATACTAAATCTAAAGATCCTTTTCCAATTGATGTTAAATATCAATATTTTACCAGTTATTTTTAATCAAATCTTGTTCAAACATTGCTTGAGTTAAAACATCATAACCTTTTAGCTCTTCACTTGTAGTTACAACCCATTTATTTAAACCTTCCATTTGCATCATTTTTTTGATTATTGGTTCATTTGGATCTTGCGAAAGCATCATATCTACAAATGTTTTTTTTACTTTTTCATCTAAAGAATTAAGTGCTGTAAAATTACAATGGCAATAACCATCACTAGTGTAAAAAGACTCTATTTCACCTGCTGGAAATAGTCCTTCTTCAAGTACTCTAACCCAAGTACTAATACCAATCGCACCTGCATCAAGTTTATCATTTTTTATTGCTTCAAGTACATCAAATTCACTTCTTCCTGTATCTCCATGTTTTCCTAAGTCAGAATTGAATTTAACTATTTCAATATCTTTGATAGATTCACCTAATTCATTTTGTAAATATTTTAGAGGTAAAATTGCAGCTTGTGCTGAATCTGCACTTCCAAGTCCAAACTTTTTACCTTTTAAATCTTGAACTGATTTTATACCACTTTTTGCTTTTGTAATAAATACTGATTTAAAATCAATATCTGTATCTCTCATCAAAAGTGCTTGTGCTTTATGATTACTTAATTCATAAGTTCTCACCCAAGCAACATTTGTATTCCAAGCTATATCAATTTTTCCACTTAATAAATACTCAATTTGTGCTTCATAATTTGAAAAAAGAACATAATCAAGTCTTACACCATTATCATTAAAATAATCTCTTATGATATCCCAAATCGTTACGATTTTTGGGTCATAAGCAACTGAACCTACAACTATTGGTTTTTGCATTTCTTCTCCTTAAATTATTTCTTGATTTGTTAAAGCTTTTCCAAGCCAAGTTGTAAGAACATCAGTACTTGGTGCCATAACAGCAGCAGCTAGAGAATCTCTTAAAAGTCTTTCTATATTTATTCTTTTGGCATAAGCAGTTCCTCCACCAATCTTCATAGCAGTTGTACAAACATCAACAGCCATAGATGAAGCATGAATTCTTGCTGCTAATACATTTGCTTGTGCCATTGGGTCTGCTTCAATTACACTTTTTGCTGCACTTAATGTAAAGTATTTTGCACTTGCAGCTTTTGAATAGATATCTGAAATATGATTTTGAACAGTTGGAATACCACAAAGTGCTGAATTATCACTATATTTTCTATTCATTGAGTAATCAATTATTGAATTACTTGCATTTAATGCAACTCCACTATAAACAGCTGCTAATCCCATTATAAAAAATGGACCAACAGTATTAAATATTTGATCTAATCCGCTTCCTGCTGCTCCAATTCTAAATCTTTCATCAATTTTTACATTTTCTAAAATCATTGGGCAAGAAGCATTTCCTCTCATTCCAAGTCCATTCCAAGCACTATGTTCAAAATTAATTCCTGCTAAATCTTTTGAAACCAACCAATTATCTAGTCCTTCACTATCAAATGAGTTTGCATCAATTAAATAATAATCTGCATATTGTGCTGATGTAACAAAACTTTTTCTTCCATTCATACTTAAAGTTTGTCCATCTTTAGTAACTTTGATTTCTGGATTATAAAAATGAGTTCCTGTACCACTTTCACTATATGCAAGTGCTAACATAATTTCACCATTTGCAATTTTTGGTAAAAACTCTTTTTTTAACTCTTCACTTCCATGAGTTGCTAAACAATTTGTAGCAACATTATGCATCATATAACACAAAGCTGTTGTTGCACAATAATTTGCAAATGCTAAAACAGTTTGCGTATGTTCATAAAAACCAAATCCCATTCCTCCAAACTCTTTTGGAACTAAAAGACCTGTTAGTTTTTTATCTTTTATAGCTTTAAAACTATCAACTGGAAATTTTGCTTCCGCATCAACTTGTGTTGTAAATGGTGCAATATTATCTTTTGCAAACTCTATCATTTCATTATATAAATTTGACATTTTTTTTCCTACTACATAAAATTTGGTGTGTGTGCTTTTGAAATATCATTCGCTAAATCTTCATCAATACCTATACTAACTAATCTTTTTATCCTATTTTCATTCATTTTTTGTTTTAAATCTTCAACTAAATCAAATCCTTTTTTATAGTCATTTGGCTCATCGCTTCCACCTGCAAGAATTGCTAAAGATTCAAGTAATAAAGATGATTCGCTACTTATTTCATCCATAAACTCTTTTCTTTTAAAAGCACTGTTTTTTAGAGCATTTATCCTATTTGGATTTTGTTCAATGGCAGATTTTACATGTTCAATCCCATAAGCAACATGTCTCATTTCATCTCTTTTTGATAGTCTTATAATCTTTTTTGTAGCTTCATCTGGCATATATTTTTCTAAAAAAGTTAATAAATCAACAAAAGTTCCTTCTCCCATAACATGAAGTAAAAAAGAGCTTTTAATATAATCATCTTCTTTAAATAATGAAAAAAGAGAACGCTGAGTAACTTCACTTGAATATTGAAATCCTCCGCCATTTGCATTAGCACGTTTAGTAAATACTTCAATATGTCTTGCTTCATCATTCATTAGTGATGATAAAAAAAGTGGAACTTCCATATAATATGGATTTATTTTACTTATAAATTTTCCAGGAATATATAAAGCTGAAAATTCATTTTCAACTAAATATGTCATAATCTGACAAATTGCCTTTTCTAAAACTGGATTAAACTCAGGAATTTCATTCCAAGGAATATCTGTTGTTGCATTCCATTGTAAATTTTTTCCTTCTTCATATAAAACTGAGATTGGGTTTGACCAAACTTGTTCCTTAAAAGATAATTCAAAGTCATAAATAGGACTATTTTCTTGAGCTATAATTCCTCTTGTTAAAAGTCCATTGTTTTCTGGTGCTTTAATTAATATTTCATCACTTAAGTTCAAAATCTTTTAGCTTTGGATTTGATGATGAAATTCCTTGCATCTTGTTTCCCCATGATGCTTTTTGTAAATAACTATTTTTTACTAGTTTTTGTATTTTATACGAGTATTGTTGTTTTAAATTTTCTCTTCCTAAATATAAATGACCTCTTAACTTTGCCCAACCACGAAGTTCTGTTTCAATATTGGCTTTTTGTGAAACAATTTCGATTATTTCATGAGTATTAGCAAGTAAAAAAGCATTTTCAAGTTTTAAAAATAAGGCTTTTGATGGTGGTATGTCACCTGTAAATAGAGATATACAGTGATTTAGATTATTCAAATGAATCTCCAAAATTATACTTTAATTTTGACCATTCAGTAAATTTAAAATTCATTGATGGAATCTCAACCTGAGATCTAAGAACAAGATTCTAACACAAAAAGTTAAAAAGCATGTAAAACTTAAATTTATTTTCTTAATTATTAAATTAATCTACCTTAGTTTATAAAAAAGAATTAAAATTTTTATACATAATCTTACATGCTATAACTGATGATGGACTTATATATTCAGATTATATTTCCAAATATATTTTAGTAAAGTTTGTTTAATTTTATATCATTACCAATATTTTGAATAACTGGAAATTGTTTTTCA
>Ga0265294_10001006_pt1 | contig 38325 bp, 19 predicted proteins | sample MunlanPumphouse3_FD_192504 | JGI IMG/M metagenome (GOLD analysis project Ga0265294, IMG submission 192504) | Groundwater microbial communities from a municipal landfill in Southern Ontario, Canada - Pumphouse #3 | ecosystem: Environmental > Aquatic > Deep subsurface > Groundwater | place... | reverse complement strand
ATTTGCTCATCTATCTTTAAAGCTTCACCATTAATAGCTTTCGACAATGCTACTTGTTGATATTCACTAAGTTTTTTTTCTTGTTCTTGTTCTTCTATTTTTGTATCAACATTAGCAATTACTTTATCTATTTCTGATTTACCAATAGTTTTTATCAATTTACCTTCTTGGTAAACTCTTATTGTTCCTACTCCTCCACCAAAATCTGATACATTAAATTTTACATTTACATTATCTTTTTTTGTATCAATTTGTGCAGCATATGCTAAATTATTTTTATTTACAATTTGTTTTTTATCAACATTTATGATTTTAACTTCAGGTGGTGGATTTTTAAGAGCATCTTTTACTGTAAGTCCTTGTGTATATTTTGATATATCTTCACCTTGAAGCTTTAGTTTTACTAAATCAGGTCTAAAAAATACATCATAAAATTTACCAATATCATATCTTATCGCTTCTTTATCATATCCTTGATTCATGTGCCATGTTATATATTTTAGTGCTTCAGGAGAAGATACAGAAAAATACCCCTCTTCTGTCCATATTACAAACTCATTTTCTTTATCCATAAATATATTTAATAAGGGATAAATATATTCTTCATTATTTATTTTCCAAACTTTTATAATTGAATCTGCACCTAATGTTACTAATATATCAGTGTATACACTCATTGCAACTATGTCAGCATTATGTCCAAGCAAAGTCGATACTAATTTTGCTTTTTCTTCTGTTCCAACTTCAAAAATCTTTAATTCTCCTTTTTCTCCTCCTGTTATAATTTTATTATTAAAAAAACTAAATGATTTTATATCATTAATACACTCTATATAATATTTAAATAAATCATTCTTATCATTCACATAAAGTACATTATCATTTGATTTTATATAAATAAAATCTCCATAAGTTGACTGAGATAATTTAAAACTATTATTTTCTAATATAACATTATTTAGTATTTGTTCTTTTAAAATATATTTTAAATTGTTTAAATTAATTGTTGAATTTGATGTATGAATTTTTTGAGCATTTGGGAAATGATCTTTTATTCTATTTTCTTCAAGTATATTGTCTTTATAATGTTTACTTTCCCATGTTAATATCTTATTTCTAATTAAATCCGTAGTTAAATAATTATCATTTATGCCAATACTATTTAACCTTTTTGATTCTGATTCAATTATATTAATTATTTTATTGCTTCGAAGATCTCTTATTCTTATCTTATAATTAGTAATATCATACGTAACAAAAAAGTTTTCATTAATACCCATTTCAATAACATCACCGTCGAATTTTTCATTAAAATCATTTACTACAAGAGGAGTTCTTAATTCATTTTTCTTTATTTTATCATTTATATCATAATAACTATTTCCATTATTAACAAATAACTTATTTCCTTCCAAATTAAGTTTTATTGCACCATTAAATGGTCCAATATAAGTCAAATCTTCTAACCCAAAATCTGTAAGAAAAGAGTAATATCCTCTCTCAAAAATTATATCTTTTCCATTAGACTCTATTCTTAAAATTTCTCCATCTCTTACATTTGAGAATGACGATTGTTTTAAAATTTGATTATCTTTTAATGAAATTATAAAAATATTTCCTTTTGTATCTCCAGCTATTAAATTTTCATTAATTGTTTTAAATGCATTAATAAAATTATTCATTTCTATCGTTTTAATTTTTTCGTAAGTTTTAGCATCCCAGATAATTATATTCTTTCCTGAAGAAATCAAATATTTACCGTCTTTAGTAAATTCAAGTCTCGAAATATTTTTATTATCAACTTCTAAATTTTTTACAATTTTGCCTGTATTAATATCAAAAATTCTTATTATAGAATTGTTATTTAAATTATCTTTAATATTACCTGCCGTAGCAAAATATTCATCATTATTATCAATAGCTATAGTAAATAATTTTTGTTTATTAGGATTCTTTTTTTCTATATACCCAGTAAAAAAGTTTAACAAAGTCCCATTTTCAGCATCATAAAGTCTTATTATATTATCATTTCCAACAAGAAAAAAATGATCTTTTTTATTAAAAAATGCTATTTGATGTATATACTCTTTTGAAACTTTTGAATTAATAGATAAATATATCTCATTTTCAACATTATTTATAATATCCGAAGAAAATAAATTATTAAAAGAAAGAACTAAAAATAGTAAGATTTCTAGATATTTATTATTCATTTTTATAGTACTCCATTTTTTATGTATTTATGTATATATTAAATATATTCCATTTATTTAAAAAAATTATTTTCAAACATAATTTTAGTAAGCTTTATTTAGATTAATATCATTACCAATATTTTGAATAACTGGAAATTGTTTTTCATTTGAATCTAAATTTCTAAGTTTATCCGATAATTCAATAACAGAAATAAATCCATCTTTATTTTTATCTGTTTCTTTATTTTTCATACTATCCAATATATGATATGTAAAATTACTATGCTTATATTCATTGTTTTCGAAAGCATATGTACCGCTTGTACTTGCAGAAAGTAAATGTATCCCAGAACTTCTTGCTAAAACAGAAGCTCTTGAATCATATACTGCAGATGCAATATCATTTGCACTTCCAGATTGGCATGCATCAATAATAAATATTTGATTTAATGATTTGAGTTCTGACGATTTTTTAAAAATATCATTAAACTCTATTAAATTTGTTAATTGTGCATTATTTGATGGTAATAAATAAAACTTACTATTTGCACTTATCCCATGAGTAGAAATATAAAATAAAATTGTATCTTCAAGTGATGCTTTTTTACTTATATTTTCAAATGCTGCCTCAATATTATCTTTAGTAACTTGATTATCTATTAAAGAAATGATTTCAATATCATCAAATATTTTTTCTCTTGATTTTGATGCAATATCGGATATAGATTTTGCATCATTAACCGCATATTTAAGATTTTGTAAAGTATTACCATAGTTAGACTCAAAGTTATTTACTCCTGCAACTATTGCATAAAGTTTTGGTTTTCTTTCTGGAATATTAGCATTAATATTAACTGTAGATCTAAAACTTGTTATAGTATTTGTTCCATTAAATGCTTCAATACTTATTTGGTTAAGTCCATTTTTTAAAGGTACATTAATCTCATAATTCCCTGAACTATTAACAATTAAATCATTATCAAATGAATTTGTAATTTGCTCATCTATCTTTAAAGCTTCACCATTAATAGCTTTCGACAATGCTACTTGTTGATATTCACTAAGTTTTTTTTCTTGTTCTTGTTCTTCTATTTTTGTATCAACATTAGCAATTACTTTATTTATTTTAGAATCACCAATAGTTTTAATAAGTTTTCCTTCTTGATATACTCTAATAGTACCAATACCACCTCCTATATTATTTACAGTGAAAGAAACTTTAATATTTTTTTTATCAGTTCTTTTAAGTTCACTTTCATTATTTATAACAACTTCAGGTGGTGGATTTTGTAATGCATCATTTGCAGTTAACCCATTTGTGTAAGAGTTTATATCAATACCCTTTAATTTTAGTTTTACTAAATCAGGTCTAAAAAATACATCATAAAATTTTTCTACATTAAATAATTTTGCTTCTTGATTCATATTTTGATTCATATGCCAAGTTACATAGTCTAATGCTTGAATAGATGAAACAGTAAAATATCCCTCTTGCGTCCATAATACATAATTATTATGATCAATTACCAATGAAACTTTTAAACTATTTTTTTCAATATCAATCATTTTTATTAAATTATTACTATCTATTGTAATTAGATTTTTTCCATCGCTATACAATGACTTTATTTGTTGTGAATTAAAATTAAGAGTTTTAAGTTTTTTACCATTTAAATCATACAATTCTATTAATCCACTTTTTAAAGCCACTAATATATTTCCATTTAAAAAACCATATTGTGAAAATTTTTCAGTAACAATTGAATTTTCTAATTTAAAATTATCATATATAAAAATTTCATTATCTGTTTCAATATCACTATTAATATTTCCTTTTGTAGCATTAGATAATAAAGCTTTTTTATATTTATTAATTATTTCATTATTAGTTTCATTACTAAGTAAATACCCAGGATTTAAACTATGTAATATTTCTATCGAATTATCTTGATTTGATAAAGGTTTAAGTTGAAGATTTAGAATTTTTTTTATTTGTTCAAGCATAAAATCACGTGAATTAATTAAATTTGGTTCATTGATTAAAAATATTTCATCATTTTGATTTTGTAAATAAATATTTTTTTGATTACCTCGAATATTTTTTATATAACTATTATTATTTTTAACAACACTAAGTTTTTGTAAATCTGATTCTAAAAATAAAATATATGAACCATTTACTATTAAATACAAATTTTCATCTATATTACTAATATCATTTATCTGATACGATTTCTCGAATGAAGAAATTGCAACTGTAGTTGCCCAATTTTTTTTATATTTGAAAATATCACTTTTATCTGTTAATTTAAAGTGCTTATCTTTTTTTGTAATCAAATTATATGAATCTATTCTCATATCAAAATCAATAATAGTTAATGATGAATTAGGAAAATTACCTAAAACAAATATTTTATTATTAGATATTACTATTTTTTCTGGTCTATCAAAAATTTTAACTTGTTTTTCTATTTCTTGTGTATCCAAATTAATTAATACTATTTCAGACTCTGCAGTTGATAATACGCAAAACTGTTTATTTTCATTTTCAAATACTTGTGCAGAAAGTATGGATGTATCAAAAGATATTGTCTTTAAATTTTCAAATGATTGATTTTTCCAAATAGAAACACTATTTTGAGTTGCTGAAACAAGATATAAATTATTTTTAGAAAACTGAACATAATTTACTGGATCAACTGAAGTTGAAATAGTATTTATTATTTTCTCAGTATTGTAATTATAAATTCTTATATTCCCTGATTTACCATTATGTGTACTAAAAATACCACTTGATACTAAATATTTTTTTTGAGTATCTAATGTTACATCAAAAACATTTCCTAAGACTCCTTCATTGATATAACCTGAAAATATTTTATAATTATTTGGATTTGAAACATTTTTTACAATTATATTTTTTTTATCAGCACTAACTAATATTAAATTATCATTTACTACTTTATAATTACTTACTACATTATTCTGAATATTTGTAGGTTTTAAATAAAAAATTTTATCCTTTTCAGATAAAGTCTCATTTTTCAATGTGCTAACATTAGAAACACATCCAACGAAAAATATACCTACAAATATGAATAATATAGTCTTAATCATTATTTTTCCATATCACTACATTCTTCAAATTTGAATCTTTTTGAAGTATCATCAATATTAATAAACTCTTTTGTAGGTTGCCAATCACTCCAACCATTTTTCTTAGAAACTACAACTTTTTTTTCATCGCCATATTTTGAACAAAGTAAAGAGCCATTATTAAAATAAAAGTCTTGCATTCCTTTATCAGTTGGTCCTTTTTGAATATATTTACTTATCTCTTCAGAACACATATTAATAGGCAATATTAATTCATCAACTTTAGCTTCATCAAAATCTTTTTGATTGTATAAATCCATACAATCTCCATTATTAGAACCAAAAGTAAAATTACGAGTTATAACTGTCTGTGAATTCATCATTGATTTTAATGGTCCATTAATTCCATTATTTTTATTTGTTGTTCTTGCAAGATTACTACAAATATTTTTATTCATTCGTTCAATAATTTTTTCATAATCTTTAGTATATTTTGCATCTTGTTTTTTACAATTTATTACTTGCTTTGACACAGAATTTTCAATTGAACTTATTATTTCAGAATCAATAATTTTCCACTTTTCATTTTGTTTTTCTAAAATAACTTTTTTCTCTAACTTCGTCCAACCATTATTCCAAGGAGCAAATAGATCAACAGCTATTGTTATTTCTTTTTTTACATTGCTAACTGATTTAGGTTTTATATCCATTTTAATAGCAGGAGGCAACAAATAATTTCTAAAAATTTCTGCTTTAATATATGATAATACTAAGTTGTCATTAGACATTTGTTTTATTTCATCTAAACTTTTATATTCATCAAATAAGTTATAACTCGTTTCAAAATATTTATATTTATAAACAACTTCCATAGAATTATACAACTCAACTGCCCATTTTTCTTTCAATTTATCATCTACATTTTCTAATATTCCGTCACTTTTTCGATAAATTGTATTAAAGACATGTTCATAAGCAATATATTCTGGAGTATTTATTTCATAATTAAATCCATATTCTTTAGAATCTCGCAAATATTGGGTTTCTATATTTTTAGAACCTTGAAGATTTTGATTTGAAGATTTTAAATTTTGTTGAAAAGATATAAAATCTTCAATATTCTTCTTTTTTTCTACTTCTGAAATAGTGCCACATCCACTTAATAATCCTGCAATAATAACTGTAAATATATATAATACTTTCATTTTAACTCCTTTAGTAAATTGTTTGTTCATCAGATATTAATTAAAAAATAATTAATATTAAAAATTTAATAATTTTTCTAGTTTATTTTTATAGTTTTAATTACTATACCAAATCCATTAGTTATCTCAATATTATATGTTTTTTCTAAATCTTTGGCACTAACTATAAAATTTGTATATGTATCAGTTTCATTAGTTAATGACTTAATTATTTTTCCCTCTTTATCTTTTATATTTAAAATAATTGGTAGAGGACCTGAAGATTCACTAGTTATTACAATATAGTTTTGTTCTGAATTAAGCAATATTGTTTCAACTTTATTATCGAAATTAATATCTTTACTTGAAACCCCATCTAAAACTTTTTCCTTTGAATTAGAAAAAGATACTAATAAACTATTCTCTAAATTTGATACTAATTTTTTAAAGATACTAGTATCTTTAATTTTTGTTTGTATACAATTGTTTTTATTAATTAATTGGATTGTATTGTCAATAATAATTCTTCCATTACCTTCTTCATAACATATTGTTGAACCATCAACAAAAGACTTCTCATCCTCTTCGTTTAAAATGTATTTATCTCCATTTATACTAATTGTTACAGAACTGTCTTTTACAGTTAAGTTTCCTGCAAATAAAAGTGAACAATTAATTAAAATTCCAGCAATAAGTTTCATTTTTTTCCTTTTTTTAGTTTATTAAAAATTGATTTTAGTTTAAATAATTCTGCCAATTCAATAAGCTGAAATATTATAAAAGGAACTATCCAATTAAACCACAAATTATAGTGTACTAAAATATAATTTGATAAGAGTAATAAAATTACTCCAGATAATATTAATAATATCACAAACTCACTAATTTTATTACTTTGCCAACTAAATATTTCAAATATAATTTCTATAACTAAATCTATAAAAAAGAAAATTATTAATACTAATAATAGACCTAAGAAAATATTTATTTTTTCTAATTTACCATTTAAATAAAATTTAGTCATCAAAGCATTAGCTTGTACATCAATTCCATTTAAATCTGAAATTCCAAGTAATGATTCATTTTTAAAAACATCATCTTGAGAGAATGACCCACCAAAAAAAATTATTGAATTTTTAAAATCTTCATCAATAATCATATTTAAAGGAAAATTTGCAGAATATTTGTTCAAATTAGCCCAATCGCTTTGATAATAACTAAAATCATTATTTACATTTAATTTATTATAATCTCTAAATATTATTCTATTTTCTACTATATCATCTTTAGTTAAATCTTCAATTTCTAATTTTTTATCTTTAAACATATTAAAAATAGTTAAAGTGATATTTAAATATTTCTTATCTTCAAACTCTTTATATGGAGAATATCTTCTATTTATGTCATCATTAGATACAATTAATCCCACTGATGAAAAAATAATATCTTTATTGCTAATAAGTTTTTGAATTTCAGGATCATCTAAATTTTCTATAAAATTTTGATTATTAGTTTTTGGAAATATAATTTTATATTTTCTTTGTTTTTTTAAAACATTGATTAATTTTTCATCCTCTATTGATAATTCAGTATTGTAATTAGTCGTTGTATAAGTCATATCATAATCAATAAATAATACTTTAGGAATATTTTCATTAAGAGAATCCACATAACTATCAAGTTTTTCTATAAACGATGCAATTTTATCTCTAGGAAAAGTGTAACCATATATTACTTCATTGTATTTATTTAATAAATTCTCTGATTTTAAATATTTATCATCAACAACAAATACTTTAATTTTTGGAGAAATAAATATTTTATCGTTAAAATTAATAAAATATTTATTAGTTATATCAAAAGAAAAATCTTCTGCATATTTTCTAATAAATTCATGATTTGAAAATATATGAATAATTAAAAAAATTAGAGCTGCAAACAAGGCTTTTATAAAAGAAAATTTATAATATTTTAAAAATGCTAATTTAATTGAATTAAACATTAAACCAACTTTTAACTTTACTTAGAAAATCAATTTCACTAAATTCCTTTACTACATAAAAATTAATATTATCATTTTTCCCACGAGCTAAATCTTGATGTCCTATTATTTTATTTCCAACGCTTAAAATCATACCCTTACTATCATCGTCTATATAATTTATAATTGAATCTGTTTTATATAGATATTCTGATGTTTTAAAATTATCAGTAAATTTACACTCAATAGTGTGAAGATGATTATCTTTCATGATTAGAATATCGATTTCATTATTGACATCTTTATCAAACTGAACTATAACACCCGTCATAATATCATCAACATCAAAATTATCTTTAATAAGCCAATAAATATACTCCTCAAAAATACTACCTTTTACAAATTGTTCTTTATTTTCTCCCATCTGTTGAATTAAACCTTTATAAAAGCCTTTTGATGATTCTGTTCGTGTATAAGTATTTGCAAAATTTTTGAATTGTGAAAGATTTTGAGTAATCTCCTTTATTAAAGGTTTTCTTCTCTCTAGCGTAAATCTATTTGTAAAACTAATTAAGTCATAACCTTTTAGTCTAAGATGATTTTTAATATCTATAATTTTTCCAACTTTATGTTTTGACATACTATTTTTTGAATGTAGATTATAAGTGTTTGCATATCTATCATAGACTATTATATTTGAGCCTAATTCAAGCAGTTGGTTTGTTAAAACCAATGTAATTGAAGTTAATCCATCAGTACTATTTAAAAAAATGTTTTTGGGATCTTTTGATTGTTGAATGATTTCTTTATAGCATTCTTGAATACTTTCAAAACTATCTTCTTTGACTTTTATTGGAAGAATTTCAAAATTAAGTTTTCTACCATCTTGAGTTTCATAATTTGCAAGAAAAAAATCTTGACCTTTTAAAATCTTTTTTAATTGTTTAGTATCATGTTCACTATCATCATATATTAAAATATGCTTGGCTATTTGTTCTTTAAATTCATAGAAAATTGGGAGTATAGATGAATGAAAATCACCAAGAATTGAAACAAGAACCAAAGATATATCCTAATTGTTTTAAATAATTTTATTATTTTTTTGCTTATATCTTTTTAAATAGCAAAGTTGTAACATTTCTGGACTAAAATTATCACTGTTATATATTGTAAATTAAAAGATTAAACTTAAAAGATTTTATGTAGCATTTATTTTTTACAGTAATTATTACGGTATTAAAAACTTTGGCCAACTTAGTAGTCCATGAATAGCTATATTAGAACAACTTTTGATGGTGCACATCTCCACCATTTTAAAATATAACTCACTTTAACTTACTATAAAAAACCACCATAAAATCACACTTTTAATAAAAATCTTACTATAACTTAGTAAAATACAATTCATTGAAATATACCAACAAAAAGGTATAAATTTTGGTATAACAAAATTCAATCTTTTGAAGATTTATTTAAAGCAGACATAAGTTTTTTTATTTGCATTTAATCTTCTTTTAATTCTTATTTAAAAGATTAACAAATGAAAATCTATCTTTTACATCCAGCTTTAAATAGATATTTTTTATATGAGATTTTACTGTATTTATAGATAATTTTAACTCTTCACTAATTTTTGTATTCGATAGCCCATCTTTTAATAATATTGCCACTTGCTGCTCAGCTTTAGAGAGTTGATTTAAAACATCTTTTTGCTTTAAACTATCACTATTTAATTTGCTTAAAATTTCCATTGTTATATCTGGAATTAACCAAGTTAAACCATTGTTTATTGTTTGAATTGCTGATTTTAAATAAATATCATTCATCATACTATTTCCATAACCATGAACACCTAAAAGTAGCCAATTTTGAGCATTTATGAGTTTTGGAGTACTCTCTAGTATTAAAATTTTATTTCTATTTTCTAACAATATTTCAATAGTTTCTTCCTCTTTATCAAGATTTACAGAAGTATTTATAATAATAATATTCTCTTTTAAAGTAAGTAACTCTTCCCTATTTTCTATATTTTTTAAATCATAATCAATAAGACTATTTTTCATTTTTTCATAGTCTCTCTTTAGATTTGTATATAAAGAAATTTTTTTCATACTCAAATACCCCCTATTCTTTTAATGTTATCTCTCTGTAAATGTATATGTTTTTGTTTTTAATATTGGTTTTAAAATATAATCAAGAACTGTTTTTTTACCAGTTAAAATATCAACATCTGCTATCATACCTGGAATAATATGTTTTTGATTTTTCTCATCACCTATATAATTCTTCTCTGTTTCAATTCTTACAATATAAAAAGTTTTTTCATCTTTTTCAACTATTGTATCTGGACTTATATTTATAACATGACCATCAAGTCCACCAAAAATAGAGAAATCAAATGCTGAAAATTTAACAATAGCTTTTTGTCCTTGATATATAAATGCTATATCTTTTGGTAAAATCTTTACTTCAACTATTAAATTACTATCAGTAGGAACTATTTCTAATAAATCTTGGGCAGGTTTAATACTTCCGCCAACAGTATTTATATGAAGTTTTTGAACAATTCCATTTGAAGGAGATTTTACAACTGTTCTTGCAACTTGGTCACTTGAGGCTAATTTATTTGCTTCAACATCTTTAAGATTATTAATTGCTTCGTTTAGCTTCTCTCTTATTGTTGCATCATTTATCTCATTTGTCTCATCTATTTTTTTATTTAACTCTAAAATCTCTGAATTAATTTTATCAACAGATAAAGTAACACTTTGAAGTTTATTTTTAGCATCGCTCTCCTCTCTTTGTAACTTTAAAAAATCAACTTGAGATCTAATACCTCTTTCAACCATTGGTTTAGTCATAGTTACCTCTTTTGAGATAGCCCCAACACTAAATTTCATATGCTCAATAGTCTGTTTTGCATCTTTTAAGTCATTCTCTTTTTGTTTTATCTGCTCTTTTAATATAGATATTTTTGACTCTAACTGCTTTTGATTTGTTATATAAAGCTCATTTTCATTATCTAAAAACTCATTTAATTCTTGATTTTCACCTTTAGTGTACTCAAAAGGAGCTCGTTTTAACTCTGCTTCTAATCTTTTAATTTGAGCTTGCAGATAATAAGACTTTATCTCGTTTGACATAGCCGTACTTGTACCTTTTTCATTTGAAATTCTAACCAATACTTGGTCTTTTTCAACTATATCGCCCTCTTTTACTAAAATCTCCTGAACTATTCCACCTTCAAGATTTTGAACTATCTGATTTTGACCATTTGGAACAACTTTTCCACTTCCCCTTGCTATTTCATCAATTTCGGCAAAAGCAGCCCAAGTAATAAATAAAAATATTGTAATACAAAAAGAGATTAAAACCCAGTGAAGTTTTTTTGATGAGCTAAAAACAACGGCAGCACTTAAACTTTTCATATACTCATAATCATTTTTATTTAATGGAGTTTTTGGAAGTTCGATATTGTTATTGTCATTAAATAGTCTAAAAATTTCTTTTAATCTATTTATTTCTGGACTATTTAAAAACTCTTTTATCTTATTCATTGTTTTTCACCGCTATTTCCAAGTTTATTTATAATTTCATCTTTTGGACCATCTAAAACTTTAGACCCAAAATTCATAACTATAATTCTATCAACTAAATCTACCATACTCATTTTTTGAGTAACTAAAAGTAGTGTTTTCCCTTCTACTTTACTCATTAAATTATTTAAAACTATACTTTCACTTGTCTGATCCATAGCATTTGTAGGCTCATCAAACATCCAAATATCTGAATTATTTATCAAAGCTCTTGCAATTCCTACACTTTGTCTTTGCCCTCCACTAAGCCCTGCACCTCTTTCACCTAAAGGCATATCATAACCAGCAGGATGCATTCTTACAAACTCATCTGTTCCACTTATTTTTGAGCACTCTAACATCCACTCATCATCTATAAATTTATGAATTCCTAAAATATTTTGTTTTATTGTTCCTCCAAAAAGATGAATATCTTGTGGAACATAACTAATACCTTTTCTTAAATCAGCTGGATCAATTTGAGATATATCTATACCATCTATTAAAATAGTTCCCTCTTCTGGTTCATATAGTTTCAAAATAAGTTTTGCAATAGTTGATTTTCCGCTTCCAATTCTTCCAATAAAAGCAACTTTTTCACCCTCTTTTATAGTAAAACTTATATTTCTTAAGGCATATGATTCACTATTTGGGTATCTAAAACTTACATTTCTAAACTCAATATTTCCACTTAAATTTGTTTTTTTAACAAACTCTTTAGAAAATGGTCGCTCTTGTGGTTTATTTACAATATCATCCAACATTTTAAAAGATTGTTTAGTATCTTCATAGTTTGTAATTAGTGAAACTATTTGCCCCATAGGTGCAATTGCACGACCTGATAAAATCATAGTAGCAATTAAACCTCCCATTGTAAGTTGGAAATCTTGAATTAAATAAACTCCAAAAACAACAATTAAAACTGTATTTAATCCAGTTAAAAGACCTGTAACAGTTGGAATAGAAGCAGATATTAGTTTTGATTTAAGACCCTTATTTGCTATTTCACCTGTACTTTCTTCCCAAGAGTACTGAACATTTCCAGCCATTCCTTGAGCTTTTATTGTTTCAATATTATTTAAGCTCTCTATTAAAATACCATTTTTCTTTGCACTTGCTTCATAAGTTGCTTCAATACTTTTTTTAAGTGGGTCTTTTATTATTTTTGCATAAATTATGATTAATATAATAATAAAAATTGGAACTATCACTAAAAAACCACCTAAATATCCAATTACTATTAAAAATAAAATAGCAAATGGAAAATCAATTAATACAGTCAAAGTAGAACTTGTTAAAAAACCTCTTATACTATCAAAGCTCTTAAGATTATTTGCAAAACTCCCAACAGATTTTGGGTGTTCACTTAACTTCATATCTAAAACTTTTTCAAAAATAATTGAAGACATTATAATATCACTCTTTTTCCCAGCCATTTCTAGAAAATAGGTTCTAACAAACTTTAAAACGGCATCAAGAATAAATACAACAACAATACCAATAGTAAAAACAAGAAGTGTCTCTTGTGCATTATTTGGAATAACTCTATCATAAACATTCATAGTAAAAAGTGGAGTTGCGAGTACAAAAAGGTTTATTAAAATAGAAGCTATTATACAATCAACATAAATCTTTTTTGAAACTCCTAAAGTACTCCAAAACCAATGTTTTTGATTATCAATTGCTAAAGTCTTTTTACCATTATCATGCTCATATTCATAAACTTTTTTAAGCATAAAAGCATAGCCTAAATACTCATCTTCAAGCTTTTGCACCTCAACCCACTCTTCAAGAGGATCATCAATTCCAGCAAAAATAATCTTTGCTTTTGTTCTATCTTCATTAAAAGAGTCCAAAATACAACTATTTTCATTTGATAAAAGTAGTATTACTGGAAGTTGTATATTTAAAATATCTTTAATTGGTTTTTCAATAATAGTTGTTTTAAGACCAGCTCTTGCCGCTGCTCTACTAAACATAGATTTAGAACTATTTTTAGAAAATAGAAGCTGATCTGCTTCATTATTACCAAGGGGTAAGCCTTGAAGCAAAGACTCAGCAGAAAATGGCTTATGAAAAAGCCTAGTATAAAGAACTAAAGAGTCCAACAAAGTATCATTTTTACGTAAACTTTTATTTACCATTCACTTGTGTCCTAATTTTTATTTTTCTTATTAAAACAGCCTCTAATTTCAATTTATATTTGAACTTTGACTCGTAAGTTTTGTAATACTAGCTTCAAACTGCTTATATTTTAATAAATTTTGTTAAAGAGTACCTATTGGGGTACTGTTATTAAAAAATATATTTTTATATTATTCAAAAATAAAATTCTAAGGAGAAAAGAATGGCATCAAAAGTAGGAATAGTAGAATCGATAAACGATGGTAAATTTTTTGCAAAAGATAGCTTAGGAAATACAAAAGAGCTAAAAAATGGAGATATTATATATGAAAATGATGTAGTATTTTCAGATGGTTCAAATTCAAGTAACTCGGAAATAAGAGTTGCTTTGGAGGGAGAAGATATAATAGTTTTAAAAAATGGAGTGCAACAACTTTTTGATTCAAGCTTAATAGCTTCAACTTTTGGAGATGAAGAGATGGTTTTTGCAAAAGAGTCAATAGATGCAATGCTTGATTCACACTCAGATATCACAAATGTATGGAGTAACCTAAATGAAGAAGGTTTTTCTGATTACCAAGATATTACAGAAGAAGAGACTGCAGCTGGAGAAGAAGAGGAAGAAATTCTTGAAGAAGGAAGCATTGGACAATTTGCAAATAGAGATGGAGATATTACAGATATTGTAAGTGATTTAAGAAAAAAATCATGGGCAAGATCACAAGATTATAGAGAGGTGGAAAATAGTGAAAAAATAGAAAAAATCTCTCTTAAGTCTTTGGGTGGATTAGATAGCACAACAAACACACCACCACCAACGGTTACACCCCCACCTTTAACACCACCAACAGTTACACCACCAACAGTTACACCACCAACAGTTACACCACCTCCACCTGTGGCAAATTTAAGTATAGATGATATCACTATGTATGAGCAAGATGGATTTATGGTATTTACTGTAACTTTAGATAGACCTGCAAATGGAAATATTACTGTAAATTTTGCTACAAGCAATGGCTCAGCAGAAGCAGGAAAAGATTATACACCCATAACAGGAATTATTACAATTCCAAGTGGAAGTTCTACTGCACAAATAAGAGTTCCTATAAATGATGATTACTATTATGAAAAAAGTGAAACTTTCAATGTAACTTTGACAAACCCAACAGGAAATGTAAATATAGTAAAACCAGTTGGTGTTGGAACAATACTAGATAATCCACCATCAAATAACAAACCACTAGACCCAAATAAACCAGATAGTGAAACTGGAACTTATGGGGAAGAAGATAGTGTATATGCAATAATAACTGGAAGTATAACTGTAAATGAGGGAGATAAAGCTAATTATACAGTTCAAATCATAGATAAAAATGGAAATCCTGTAGTTGTAACAAAAGATACAAAAGTAACAGTTGTATATAAAAATATTTCAACATCAAATGATGATACAGAATATAAAGATAGTGAATATATAAAAAAAGATATTATTATCAAAGCTGGAACTTCAAAATCAGAAATTTTTGATGTAGAGACAAAAGATGACTATTTAGCTGATAATGGTGAGAAATATAATCTTGCAATTACAAAAGTAAATACAAATGAGTTTGAAAATGTAGTAATAGGGGATATTAATGGAAATAATAAAGATGTTACAACAGAGATTTTAGATAACTCAAAAGATACTCCAACAGATCCTTATGATCAAAAAGATATACCACCTGTTGAAACAGATTTAGACACGATTACTATCAAACTATTTGCAATTGATCCAGTAACAGGTGCAAGAGTACCTGCTAATGAAGTATTAGAGGGAAATGATGCTGAATATATTGCAGTTGCGTTTGATAAAAATAATAATGAAGTACTACAAGGTGAAACAGTAACCGTAACATTTGGAAAAAGTGGTGACACTGCAACAAATGGTGGAGTTGATTATGTTTCAACTACTCAAATAGTAACTATTGGAACAAAATTTAGTACAGCAACTACAGATGATTATATAGCTGATAATGGTGAGTTTTATAGTGTACAAATCCTAGATGAAACTCTATCTAATGCAAGTAATTATGAAACAGTTATCATAGATACAACATCTGTTACTACTACGATTTTAGATGACAGCCAACCGAACACTCCAAATAATCCAAATGATGGTATAGAACAAGATATGGAAAGTGTAACTGTAAAACTAGTTTCTACAGATGCACTAGGAAATATTATTCCTGAAGCTACAATTCCTGAGGGAGAAATAGCATATTACAAAGCAATTTTAGTGGATCCTGATGGAAACGAGATTATAGGAGCAACTGGAACTGTAGATATTACATTTACAGATGGTACTGCTATAAGAACAGGAACAAGTGATGAGGGTAAAAATGATTTTACAGCAACAAATCAAACAGTAACTTTAAATACAGTATTTAGTGCGGTTGCAAATGATGATTATATAGCGGACAATGGTGAAACATTTAATGTACAAATTACAGATGATACTTATTCAAAAGCAAGTGATTATGAAAATGTTATCCATGATACAACACCAGTTATAACAACAATTACAGATAATTCAAAACCTGTAGATGGAAACACTCCACACGATCCAAATGACACACCAAATCATACAACTGAAAATAATAAAGAAATTGTAACTATAAAACTTTTTGCAGCAGATAGCAATGGTAATGTTATAAAAGATGGAACAACTGGAAATTATGTTTTAGCAAACACAGCAGACGAAGATACATATGCAAATTATATAGCTTATGCATTTAATTATGGTGAATCTGAATACAATGATTCTACTAAACTTACTACACAAGTTGGAAAAGTAGATGTTTCTTTTACTGATGGTACTGCAAAAGGTGTAATTACAACTCAAACAACAACTGATGGTTCTCAAGATTTTGATAACAAAGCACAAACTATTACAATAGGAGAAAGCTTTAGTACAAAAGTTTTCAATGATGTTTTAAAAGAAGGTACTGAAAACTATACGGTAAGTATAGATAGTGGTTCTTATGCTGTAGATACGGTAAATGGTGGATATGAAAGTGTAACAATTGATACAACAGCAGTAACTACAACAATTAATGATTCGACAATTCCAATGAAAGTTTTTGTAAAAATTGAGCCAGTTACAGATACAGTAAATGAAAGTGGAGATTTAGAGTATAAAGTCACTCTTGTTGATGTAGATGGCAATGAAGTGAATGTTCCCACAGGCAAAAGTATTACTGTAGATTTAACTTATACTAATGTTACTACTTCAAATAATGATTATACTACTCCAACAACACAAGTAACAATTACAGGTGGGAGTAGTACTAATTTTACAGTTCCTACTGTAGATGATTATTTCGCAGAAGGAGATGAGAGTTTAAAAATTGTGATTAGTAATATCACAGGAGATACTACAGTATTTGAAGAAGTTTTATTGCATACTACTGCAAATGGAGCAACTAGTGATAAAGTAGAAGTTATAGGAACTATACAAGATAATCCAGCAAATAAAGTAAAAGTTCCTGGTACTGAAACTCCTCCAACAACAGGAACTCCAAATGAGCCAACAGATCCAGATGTACCAGTAGGAACAGGTAATCCTCCTATATATGGAACAGAAGATACAGTTTATGTAAAAATTACAAAAACACCATCGACAATTGAGGGTGGAGATTTAGTACATACTGTAACTTTAGTTGATGCAAATGGTGATGATGTGAAAGTTCCTGAAGGAGAAAGTGTAACAGTAACTTTAGCTTATACTGATTCTACAACAGAAAGTGGAGAGTTTACTGAGAGTGATTTATCTACAATTGTAAAAACTGTAACAATAACTGGAGCAGTAGGTGGAACAAGCTCTGTAGATTTTACAAATATAACAAAAGACGACTTTACAGCTGAGGGTGATGAAGTATATACAGTAACAATTACTGATGTTTCACAATCAGGTGCTTTTGAAAATGTAGTTATAGCTGATGCTACAGCTCCTGACGCAGTAAAAGATTTAGATAGTACAACAGGTACTATAAAAGACGGTGTAATTCTAGGAACACCAGTTGATGTAAAAGTTGATGAAGATGATTTTGTTATAACTGATACAACGCCACAAATTAGTAAATCAGAAAACCTTGGAATTACAACTCCAAATACAGATGAAGATTATACTTTATCTTTTGATAATACTATAAAAGTATTCAAAGGAGATGCTACTTCTTCTGAAACTAATATATATGGTGATTCTACTGGATTAAAATCTGGTGGAGTAGAGATAACTTATGAGGTTAATGGTGATACTATTACTGGAAAAGCAGGTACTGAAACAGTATTTACAATTACATTAAATAAAAATGCAGCTGGTGGAAGTAACGATAACTACACATACACACAATACAAAAATATAGATCACCCAGTAGCAGGTCCTGCAACAGATAATGTAAACGATGATGATATTACTTTTGAGTTTGGATTTAATATCAACGACCAAGGTCAAAAAAGTTCTACGCAAACATTTAAAGTAACTGTAAATGACTCTATGCCAGTTTCTGGAATAAAAGAGGTGGCAGTAGTTGAAGATAGTCTTTCTACAACTCCTGCAAATAAATTTATCATAAGTCAAGAAAATTTTAAAGATGGAAAAATTGAAATTAGTAATGATGCTGGAACTACTTATACTGAATTAGCAACTAATGGAACTATTGATATAAAAGATCCAAATGATTCTGCTAAAACTGTAGGAACACTTACAAACAATGGTGATGGAACAGTTACATTTGTACCAATTGAAGATTATAGTAACTACAATGCAAAACCTACTTTTAGCTATAAAGTATCTGACAATGATGGAGATTATGCAGAGGGAATTGTAAATATCACAGTAAAACCAGTGGCAGATGCTCCAAAAATTGAAGTAACTGATGTAGTATCTTATGAAGATGCTTCAACTTATAGTGATTCAACGACAGGAAATGCTGCTGAGGGTGGGAATAAAATACCTTTAGGTTTAGAAACACCAACTTTATCAAAAGACCAAACAGATAAAAATGGAGTGACAGGAGACCAACCTGAAAAAAATGGAGAGATTACTCTTACATTTACAAATGGAGATAAAGTTACAGGTGCGAAAATATTTAAAGCAGATGGTACTACGCAAGTTGGAACTGATATTACAACTGCAAATCAAACATTAAAAGTTGTAATAGTTACAAGTTCAGGTGATTCTAGTACTATTGATTATACATATCATCATGCAGATATAACAGCATCAAATCCTAGTGGTGCTATTTATCTTACAAAAACTGAATATGAAGCTTTAGTTATTCAACACGCAGAAGATAATGATACAGATATCAAAATCAAAATTGGTGTAACATCTTATGAACTTGATGATAGTAACAAACCTTTAAATGCATCAGGTTCTACTTATACAGATAGAACAAATGCAGATTTATCTAAAACAACAGAAGAAACTATGACTGTAAAAATCCATCCTGCTACTGATGATATTTCATTAAACTGGAATGAAGAAAATGGAAAAGGAACTTTTGATGCTGGTACCAAAATATTTACATTCACTACAGAGGCTGAGGGAGAATATTTTGATACTCCAATCGATTTAAAAGGTATTCTTACAAAAACGAGTGGAACAGAAACTGATTCAACGCCAAAAGGTGGAGATTTAGACGGTTCAGAAAAAAGAACTTATACAGTTTCTGGTATTCCTGAGGGAACTGTTATAACTCTAGGTGGTCAAACGGCAACTGCTGGAAGTGATGGTATAGCAACTATTAACTTTAACAACACAAACAACAAGCTTGCAGATCCAGATTTTTCTATGAAATTACCTGAGCATTATAGTGGAACAGTAAATGGAACTATAAAATTAAGTGTTCAAGATAAAGGTGTAGATAGCGATGATATTGCAGGAACTATTAAAACAGAAGAAGTTTACTTCAATGTAGTAATCAATCCAGTTGCAGACCAAGCAACAATCCAAGTATCTCAAGCTGTAGGTTTTGAAGATGCGGGAAGAGATGGTGGAAACACTGTTGCTAAAGATGGTACTATAAATGCCAACGGAACAGGTGGAATCCCACTTGATATCAAAGTAAGTTCAGATGATAAAGATGGTTCTGAGAAGTTTGATGTGACTATTAGTGGTATTCCTGCAGGTGCTGTTATTTATTATGATGGAGCTGAAAAAGCTGGCGCAAGTATCACTATCGTTGATTTTGATAATACAAAATCACTTGTAATTATTCCACCACATAACAGTGATGCAGACTTTACACTGAATGTATCAGCTAAAACTAAAGACGGTGGAAGTGTTGCCTCTCCTACTGTTACAACAATAGATGTAATAGTTAAAAATGTGGCAGATGCTCCTGTTGGAACAGAGTTAAAAACTACTACTATTGAAGCGACAGAAGATACGCCATTTAACTTAAAAGATATATATACAACTCCTGCAAATCTTGCATCTTATGATGATTCAGAAGTACTTACTGTTAAGATTGATTTTAAAGATACAGGTATTACTATAGCAACAGGTACTCCATTTTATATAGAAGATGGAATGTATGTAGTAAAAGCAAGTGATATAACGGCTGATAAAATCATGCTAAATATACCTAAAGACTTTAGTGGAAATACAACATTTGATTTAACTTATGTAACTACTGAAAAAGCAGGTGAGGGTGATAGTAAAACTTGGAATACAAATCTTGTTAGTATTTTTGTAAATCCAATCGCTGATGATGTAACAGTCGCTGAGAGTTCAACATTAAATGAAGATGAAGCTACAAAAGTAGATTTAACTGCAACATTAAAAGATACTGGAACTACATATGGGACTGAAAATATAGATAATGTTTATATCTTAAAATCTAGTATTGATACAATGATTACACAAGGTTATACCTTAACTGTAGATGGATCAAATATTACTTCTAAGAGTACAGAAAGTCTCACAGGTATAGTAAATGGTGCAGATGGGGTATATTATGTTTTAACACATGATGAAGCAGATAGATTATCTGTGATTAATACAGTTGACCATAAAGTAAATGGTAACTTCTCACTTAATGTAGCTTATAAAGTTACAGATACAAAAGATAGTGCGTCTGATACAAAAATATATGGACATACTCATACAGTAAATGTACAAGCGGTTACAGATGATCCAACTCTAAGTACAAAAAATATTACTCAAGTTTCTGGTAATGTAGCTATTAGTGATACAACGGTAACTGTAAATGAAGAAAATTCATCATTTAAAGTGCCAGTTACAACAACAAGTAATGATAAAGATGGTTCAGAAACAGTTACAAAAATAGTAATTTCTGGTGTTCCAATGGGTGTTGAAGTTGTTGGAGGAACATACTATGGATACTCTGGAAGTCAACATAATGGTATTTGGGTTGTTGCTCCAAGTGGTGATGCATCTACAAAACTTGATGCTGATGGAGCTTTATCAGATATTACTTTTAAAGTAAACACTGGTGCAGATTTTGCAGCAAGAGATATAAAAATCACAACTTATACTCAAGATGGTGCAGGTGCAGAAGTTAAAAATGCTTCACAAACTATTCATATTGATAAATCATATAGTGCTTCTGAAACAGGACCTGGAACACCAGCAGAACTAGAATTAGCTGTTAAATCACATGCTATTCAAGAAGATACTGAGTTTACTCTTGCTGATGTTTTAGGAGTAAATCTAAAATCAGGTGGGTCGGAAGGTAATGGCGGAGCTGTTATTACTTTCACAGATATTCCAGCAGGTTCAAAAGTAACTGGGGCAGATTACTCTTATGAGAAAACAGAAGCTGGAGTAACAAAAACTTACTATGTAGTGGTAGGGAATGGAAATGCAGCTGATATGAACACTCAATTAGCAGATGTGAAAATAACTACTCCAAAAGATGTGAACACTGATCAAGTAGCACCTTTACAAGGAAGTTTTATATTTACAGCTGATATTGCAACACATGATAGTGGCGGATTTAAAGATGGAAATCAAGTAACTTCAACACAAAATATTGCACCTGTAACAGATGCAATGACTGTAGCTGTAAGTGCCGATAATATCAATGAAGACGGAAGAAGTAATCTTTCTATTACTTTATCAAATCCATCTGATGGAACAAAAACAGAGCTTATTGGTAATTCTTTAACTATTACTGTAACTGAAACATGGGCTGATACACTTTCTACTGGTACAGATGGTATAAAAGGTACTTTAGTAGATAGTTCTGGAAAATATAATGTAGTTGATAATGGTGATAGAACATATACAATCACACCTATTCTTCCAGCTAATAATTTTACAGTTGGTACTGCAATCACAGGTTTACAATATACTCCTGCTTTAAATAGAGATGGAAGTGTAAAATTTGAAGTAACAGTTAAAAATCAAGAAACTGGAAGTACTGTAGAACTAGACTCAACAGGAGATACAAGCATTACAGTGAGTCCAGAAATTGATATTGTTCTTAATACTGATACAGTTATTGCAAGTGGTACAGAAGATACATTTATAGATGGAATTGATTTAGCAAATCCAGTAAAATTTGAGATAAAAACAGATGCTATTACGGATGGTTCGGAAAGTCTTGGAAATATCATCTTAGATGAAGTTCCAAATGGATTTACTGTTTGGTATAAAGATGCTAGTGATAATTTAGTTATGGCTACAAATATTGGAACAACGACAGGAACAGACTTTGATTTAACACCAAATATATCAGGAGATGATAATGCAGCTAGAAATAAATGGTTAGTTCCAAACGATGGAACAATGCCAGAGATATATATTAATGCTCCAGTAAATTGGTCGGGTGACTTTGATTTTAAAGCAACTGTAAATGTTAAAGAAGAAAATTTATCATCATATGTTTCAGAAACAGTTTCAGTAACAGGACATATTGATGCAGTTGCTGATGATATGACAATTGCTCCGACACTAACTTTTGGTGATGCGTTCTCTTGGGTTGATTTAAAACTTAATGCAAATATGAAAGATGTTGATGGTAGTGAAACAATGAGTTTAAAAATAACTGGATTAAACGAATCTGCACAATTCCAACTTGCAAATGGAACACTATTTGATGGATTACTTGGAAATCCTAAAGCTACTTATGTTGGTAGTGAATGGCAACTTGAGGGGATTACATATGACCAAATAAATAATATTCAGTTTGCACATGATAAATCAGTAGAAAGAGTAGGTGTAATAGCCAATACAGTTGAAATTGGCAATGCTGTTGAGGGTACTTCAACTGATGAAAAAGGATTTGAACTAAAACTTTCAGATGTTTCAGGAAACTTCAAACTTGATTCAGGACTAAGTTTAGACTTTAGTAAAATTGATAGTATTAATACTTTAAAAAATATTGATACGATAAATTTAAGTGCAGATGGTGAAAATAAACTTGATAACTTAACTTTACAAGATGTACTTGATATGACAGATAGTAGTAATATATTAAAAATTACAGGTACTAGTGATGATGAAGTTTCATTCAAAGGAACTGGTTGGTCAAAAACAACTGAAACTATAGATAGCAAAACATTTAATGTTTATTCAAATAGTGGAAACGCTGATGTTAAAGTAAAAGTTGAACACGCTATAACAGACGGTATTACAAACTAATTTTTGGAAATGGGACTTTCTGCAATTTGCTTTTATAAGTTTTAACTTTTAAGCTGTCCCATCTCTTTATAAAACGAGCTTAAAGGCTCGTTTTCAATCTCTTTTTGATGGTATTCTTATTTTTTAAACTAATAATAATAAAGATTACAATAATATTAAGAGTTATTTAACAGTTAGATGAAGGTAGAAAGTATGGAAATATTATTATATGGTCACAATCTTGAAATAATTTCAAGATGGGAAAAAATTTTAAATAAAAAATATAAAACAAAAATAATTTCAAATGAAGAAGATTTTTACTTTACAGAAAATTCTCTTTTAATAATCCTAGCTTCTATAAAAACTGGAAATAAGGAGATTATGGTAAAAAAACTTCAAAAAAATAAAAATCTAATTTTGATTTTAGATGAAATTCCAAGCTTTAGTAAAGCAAAAGCATGGCTAGATGAAGAAGTAAATGGATATGGGAATGCCCTTATGCAAGATCTATTTTTTTATTCTGCTGTTGAGACTATTATTTCTGGTTATTCATGGTTAAGTCCACAAATAGCTCATGAACTTTTTCTAAATATATCAAAAGAAAAAGATAATTTTGAAAAACAAGATGATATTTTTTCAAATCTTACTTCAAGTGAACTTAATATTGCAAAGTACTTAAAAATAGGTTATAAAAATATTGAGATAAGCGAAGAACTAAATATATCAATAAATACAGTAAAAAAACATATTAAAAATATATATACAAAATTAAATGTAAGCGATAGAGTATCTTTTTTAAAGCTTGTTATGGGTTAGTTTTTTAAGATTAAAGGTGCTTGATACAAATCAAACACCTTTTAAAAATACTATTTTTTACAACTATTTGGACTCTCTTTGCATAGTTTTTCCAAACTATTTTTTGCAACTTCAAAACCTTGCTCTGATGACTTTATCCAATATTCAATAGTTTTATCAATATTTTTCTCTATTCCATCACCTTTTAGATACATTAAGCCTAAATTGTATTGAGCACTTGAACTGTTTCCTTCATCAGAAGCTAGTTGATATAGCTTAAAAGCTTCTTTTAAGTCTTTTTCTACACCTAAACCATTTTGATACATTAGCGCTAAATTTAACTGCCCCAATATATTTTTTTGATTTGCTGATTTTTCAAACCAATTAAATGCCTCTTTATAGTCTTGTTTTGTAGCAACCCCTTGTTTATACATCATACCCAAATTTACTTGAGCAAATGCATTTCCTTTATTTGCAGATAACTCGTACCATTTTTTAGCTTCTGTATCATTTTTAGCAACACCCTCGCCTAATCTGTACATTTTTCCAACTCTATATTCACTCAAAATATGTCCCTGTTTAGCAGCTTTTAAAAACCAAGAGAAAGCCTCTTTTAAATCTTTTTTAGCCCCTTGACCCTTTTCAATCATATTACCTAGCATATATTGAGCTTGTGCATAATTTTTATTTGCAGCAATTAAAAAATATTTATATGCTTCTTTATCATTTTTTGGCACACCTAATCCATTTTTATAAATTAGAGCCAAATTGTATGCACTCATAGTATCATTTTTATTTGCTGCTTTTAAAAACCACTCTTTCGCTTTTATATAATCTTGCTTAGCTCCATCACCTGTTAAATAGATTAAACCTAAATTAAACATAGCTTCAATCTCTCCTTGTGAAGCTAGTTTTTCATAACTCTCTACAATTTTGCTTGTAGAGTTAATTGAGCTATTGTTTGCACTGCTATTTGACAAAAGTAGTGTTGTAGCAAGTAGTGTTGATATAACTATTTTTTTCATTTCTTACCTTTGTTTTTTTATAAATATATTATATTTTTTGTTTTAAACACTATTTTTCTAATTTTTTATTAAAATAGCCTCTATTCTTCTATTAGCAGCTCTTCCCTCTTCTGTATCATTACTCATAATTGGTTCTTCAAAACCTTTTCCAGAAGCTGTTATTCTTGAAGATGGAACACCATTTTGAACTAAAATATTTTTAATAGAATCTGCTCTTTTTTTAGATAAAGCAAGATTATACTCTGCACTATTTTTATGTCCGCTATGTAAACCTTTACTTGCATGACCTGTAATTTGAGCATTAAACTCTTCATTTTCTAATAAATAATTAGCAAAAGCTTTAACTTTTTCTACACTACTTCCTATTACTTTATCGCTATCATTTTCAAATAGCACTTCAAGGTTTATTGCATTTGGACAACCTTTTTCATTTACCATTTGACCACTTGGAGTATTTGGACACTCATCAAGTTCATTTATAACTCCATCACCATCACTATCATTGTTTGTATTTGAAGATTTTGGAACATATAAAGCTGCTACAACAACATCATTTAAACTTGCATCGCTTCTAACTGTTTGTGTATATGTTTTATCTAAATCTGCTCTTGATTGAGTAACTATTATTTTTTCATCTACACCTTTTTTTACAAGTTGGGCTTTAAGAGAGTTTGCATACTCTAAACCTTTATCAAAACTTGCCTCTTTGTTTTTTGTAACTCTTGTGTTTCCTATTAGAGTTACAACCGCATTTGTACCGTTATACTCTTTAAGATTTTTTGCCATTTCATCTATTTTTGATTCATCTTTGTTATTCATATTTACAAAATCAAATCTTTTTATCATAGCAAAATCATCGTACATTAGATGTTTATCAAGTGTTGTAGATTCAATATTTTTATTTGCTGCAACATTAAACTCATAGTCATAAAGTCCTAATTTTTCAGATTTTTTTGGACTATTTTCATCATAAGATAAAACGCTATTTATATACTCACCGCTTGTCATATTAAATTTATTTTCAGTTCCAACAGGACAACCATCAGCTCCTACAACTGCACCAAATGGAGTATCTGGACATTTATCTTTTTCATCACTAATTCCATCAAAATCACTATCTTTTTTCTCTTTATTACAACCATCAGGACCAATATCATTATTTCCTGCAACAGAGTTGTCACAAATATCAAGATGATCTACAACTTTGTCATTATCAACATCTAATAATACTGGTATTTCATCTTTTGCCAAATCAAGTGGATTTGTAGTTGTTTTTATAATCTTTGCATAATCTTTATCATCCAAAACAGAACTAACAAGCATTCCCATAGCATCTAAAATTCTATATTGTGCAAAAAGTCTATCCATTTGTGCATTTATAATTTGTGCTTTAGAGCTTATCAAGTCATTTTGAGCAGATAAAAGGTCAAGAAGTGTTCTTCTTCCCATCTCATATTCACTTTGGTAGCTTGAAAGAGTCTCTTCTGAATACTCATAATATTTATATAGTTCAGTTAGTTGTTTTCCTAGCATTTCATATGCACTCCATGAAAGTTCTAGCCCTTCTATAGTTTGTCTTTTTAAATCTCTTTGAAGCTCAAGCTCTTTATTTATTGTACTTCTACTTTTTTGTAAATCAGCACTATGAGCTCCACCTTTAAATAAATTCCAATTTAAAACAGCATAGATTCTTTGTCTATCATCAGCACTATCAAATCTATTTTCTTTTGTATAGTCATTAAACAGTTGTTCAGCCTCTATATCAACACTAGGCATAAATTTACTTTTTTTCTCTCTATAAAGTGCTTGTGCACCTTTAATATTATAACTACTTACAATCATTGAAGGATTGTTTTGTATTGCTACCATAGTAGCTCTTTGTTTACTCTCTGGCATTGCAAGGTCAAGTTTTGGAACTTCAAGAGTTCCTACATTTACACTTCTTCCATAAAGTCTTTTAAATTTAAACTCTTTATCCATAGTATTGTTTTGTTGAACAACCATATTTGAATTTGCCAAAGATAAAGATGCATATATTTTTGTCATCTCTGATTTTGTTGTAAGTCCTTGGTCATAAAGTGATTGTACATCTTCATAGATTTTTTTGTTTATTACAACATTATCTTTTGCATTTTGCAATAGTTGATAACTTCTTAAAAGGTCAATATAAGCTTGTGTCATATTAAATGCTATATCATTTGCATTTTCTAAATAGTGATAAGCAGCTCCAAAAAGCCTAGCTTCTTGATAATTTATCTTTTCTGTTGTACTAAAACCATTGAAAATATTTTGTGTAAGTTTTAATGAGTTTGTATAATTTCCATAAGTATTAGATTGACCAGAAGAAGCCTTAGCTGAATGGTTAAAACTTGAGCTTCCGCTATCTTTTAAATCACCGCCATTATTTATTCCAATAGTTCCTCTATAATCTAAAGATGGTAGCCATTCAGATTTTGCAATATTTAAATCTTCTCTAGTTTCATTTAAATTTTTAAGCCTCTCCTGAACTACTGGATTTGTCTCTAAAACTTCATTTAAAGTCTCTTTTAAAGTTAAAGCATTTGCATTTATAGAAAATAAGCAAGTAGCTGTAACCATACTTAAAATAACTTTTTTAACATTCATTACTCTCTCTCCTAATTATTTTTATATGTGATTTGTAGGCGATATTGTAGCAAAAATAATTTATTTTTTTACTTAAAATATCTATAAATATTATTTTATAAGAATATAATATTTATTATTCGATTTTTAAGAAATTTGTATATATAAATAATTTTTCAAAAATATTAATTATTATTAAATTTAGTAAAAAAATATCAACTAAACTTAAATCTAATTTCAACTTCGCTACAATATATCTAACATTTTTACCAAAGGATTTTTTATAAAAACTTTTCAAAACTTAAAACTAAATGAAAACATTTTAAAAGCAGTTGATGATTTGGGATACACAACCCCAACTGCTATTCAAGAAAAAGCAATTCCTGTTGCATTGAGCAAAAGAGATATTATAGGAGTTGCAAAGAGTGGAACAGGAAAAAGTTGTGCATTTTTACTTCCTATTTTAGAAGATTTAATAAATGAAAAAAATAGCGAAATAACAAACGAGAAAAAACAAAATAGTGTTTTAAGGGCTTTAATCTTAGTTCCAACAAGAGAACTAGCAAAACAAATAGCAAATGCAGTTGATGATTATTCAAAATATATTGATATTAAAAAAGTTGCTATTTTTGGTGGGATTTCAATAAAAGACCAAGAAAAAAAACTAAATGCTGGAGTTGATATTGCTGTTGCTACAACAGGTAGATTACTTGAACATATAAAAAACAATACAATAAATCTTTCAAGTGTGCAAAGAGTTGTAATTGATGAGCTTGATACAATGCTTGACATGGGATTTTTAGAAGAAGTTGAACAAATTTTGCCATATATTGGAAAAAATAGACAAATTTCAATGTTTAGTGCAACAATAAATTCAACAGTAAAAAAACTTGCAAAAGAGTTTTTAAAAGATCCTGTTGTAATTGAAGTTACAAATCAAAGAGATCATGTTGAAAAAATTGAACATCAAATAGTTCTTGTGGATGAAGATAAAAAAAGCGAACTTTTATCATATTTAATAGGTTCAAGAAATATATCTCAAGCATTAGTTTTTGTAAATAGAAAACTAGAAGCCGATGATTTAGTAAAAAATTTAAACCTTGATGGATTAAAAGCATCTTGTATTCACGGAGATGTAAGACAAAGCTCACGTGCATTGGCTTTGAGAAAATTTAAAGAAAAAGAACTTAGAGTTTTAGTTTGTACTGATATTGCAGCAAGAGGAATTGATATTGAAAATCTTCCTTGTGTAATCAATTTTGCTCTACCTGAAACAATAAATGACTTCACGCATAGAGTTGGAAGAACTGCGAGAGCTGGAAATGATGGAGTTGCTATAACACTTTTAAGTGTAAGAGATTATCAACTTATGGCAGAAATAGAAAAAGAGTTATTACTTAAAATTCCTAGAGTTGAGCTTGAAGGCTTTGCTACAAAAGAGAAAAAACCACGAACAAAAATAAGAGAAAAAAAATCTATAAAAGATAAAAAATTTGATTCAAAACAAAGAGAAAGTAAAGATAAAACAAAAAGTAAAAAACCAAATAAGACTAAATTTAGAAAAACAACAAAGAGAGGATAAAAATGCAAAATAAAAATATCAAAACATTAAAAGAGTTAGCAAAAAAAGGTGGTCTTGCTACATTTTTGATTTTAGGATTAAATGCTTGCAATGATAACTCAAACCAAAATAACCAAGGAAGTGGAACTTTTACAAATGCTAGTCAACAAGAGGGAGCTTTTGTTGTTGTAGAAAAGGCTAGTGATGGAAGCTACAAAATAGCAGATGAGTTTCCAGCAGCAAAAACTACAATAGTTCTTAGAAATCCAGATGGAACTGAAAGAATTTTGTCACAAGAAGAGATTGATAAACTTGTTAAAGAAGAAGAGAAGAAAATAGATGCTGGAACATCAGCTCTTACAAACCCAGAAATGAGTAGTGGGGGAATGGGACTTGGTGGAGTATTATTATCTTCAATAGCAGGAGCAATGATAGGTTCTTGGCTTGGAAACAAACTATTTAATAATCAAAACTTCCAAAATCAAAAAGCAGCTCAATACAAATCTCCACAAACTTATAGTAAATCTCAAAGCTCATTTAATAAACCATCAAGTACGGCTGGAGCTGGAAAACAAAGTGGTTTTTTTGGTGGAAACAATCAAAATTCAAGCCAAAGCAATAATACTACTAAATCTACAACTCAAAGCACAGGAGGTTGATATGAAATTAGAAAAATTAGAAGCACTAACACCTGAATATTTAGAAAGTATTGGCTTTACTTGGCACACAGATAGTGATGAGAGTTCATATATTTCTGATAGCTTAGTTGTAATATCTGAAAATGAAGCAAATGCTTATTATGAAGCAACAAATGAACTTTATGATATGGTGACTGAAGCTGCTGAATTTGTAATAGATAATGAACTTTTTCACGAACTAAATATACCTTTTAATCTAGTAGAGCTTGTAAAAGAGTCTTGGGAAAATGATGTTCATTGGCATTTGTACTCAAGATTTGATTTAGCTGGTGGAATAGACGGTAAACCAATTAAATTAATTGAGTTTAATGCAGATACACCTACTTCAGTTTTTGAAACTGCAATTATTCAGTGGGCAATGTTAAAACAAAATGGTTTAGATGAAGCAGCACAATTTAATAATCTTTATGATGCTTTAAAAGATAATTTCAAAAGAATAATAACACTAAATAGTGATATAGAAAAATTTGATGAATATTACTCACAACTTGGTTGGAAAATACTATTTTCTAGTATTTCAACTTCAAGTGAAGATATAAATACTACAAAACTTTTAGAACATATTGCACAAGAAGCTGGATTTAATACAGATTTTGAATTCATTGAAAATGTATCATTCAGCGATGATGGTATTTTCAAAAATGATGAGCTTTTTGAGTTTTGGTTTAAACTAATTCCTTGGGAAAATATTGGTATTGAAGAGAGTGATTTAGCTTTACTTTTAACTGAAATAATAAAAGAAAAAAAAGCGATTATCTTTAATCCTGCTTATACATTAATATTCCAATCAAAAGCATTTATGAAAATTTTATGGGATTTATATCCAAATCATCCACTTTTGCTTGAAATATCTTTTGAGCCACTAAAAGGTAAAAAATATGTAGAAAAAAGAGCTTTTGGAAGAGAGGGTGCAAATGTAAAAATTATAAATCCAGATGGTTCAACTGATATAGAAACTAATGGTGATTATGAAGGTCATAAACCAATTTATCAAGAATACGTAGAGTTTCCAAAAGATGAAAATGGTGAATATTATCAAGCTGGAGTTTTCTACTCTTATGAAGCTTGTGCATTAGGATTTAGAAGAGGTGGAAAGATATTAAATAATATGTCAAAATTTGTTGGACATATTATAAAGTAACATTTAAAATGAGGTTTATTCTCATTTTAATTAATCCTTTAATCTTCTATATTTTCTTGAATAAATAGCTTCATACTTGGGAATTCTAAAGCACAAAGTCTAGGATTTGGAATTTTTGATGTATTATCTTTATAGCAACAACCTAAATCTATTCCACAGCTAAATTGATTTATTTTTGCCTCTTCAAAAATTGTATGTCCATAAACATTAAAAATCTCTTTAATATCTTTACTTGATTTTCGACTCCATAAAATATGAGATTCAAAAATATCTTTATCAATAATATCAGAGCTATCTTTTAGTTCCCAAACACCCGATATAGTCGAGTGACTTACTACTAAATATCTATTATCTTTTATTTTATAATCTTGATATTCTATATACAAAGGTAAAGAGTTTAAAAAATCATAATGTTTATAATATTCTTCTTTTTTATTGTTATAAGAAGTTAATGTTTCATCTCCACCACAACTATATAACCAATGTTTTGACTCATCATTGAAATAAAGCTCTTCTTTTGTTGGTCCATACTCTAAAAGCATCTCTTCATGATTGCCTTTTACACAATCATATTTATTTTCCATAACAAACTTAACAACATCATATGAGTTTTTTCCTCTATCAACTAAATCACCTACAAAAACAATTTTAGAGTTTTGTTTATTTGGAAATTGCTCAATTAAAGCCAAAAGTGATTTGTAACAACCGTGAACATCACTTATAATATATATGTTTTTCATTCTAAGTTCCTCCTTGTGTAGCATAGCAAATTTATCTTCTTTCTTCAATATTGCAAATATGCTTTTTACTACTTATCTTTGAAAACTAAAGGTATTAAATTATGAAAAAGTGACTACACTCTTGTGGTAATTGCTAAGGTAATTTTTTAATACTTAAAGTTGTGATGAGATGAGAAGAGTTAAAAACTCTCCCACTCATCTAAATTTGTTTTAGTATCTTCTACTTTTTTATTTTCTATTTTTTCTACTTTATTTTCATTACTATTTAGAGTTGAATAACTATCTTTTTTACTATTTTTAAACATTTTTGCGAAATCATCTTCAACACTATTTTTACCAGAAAACTCTTTTGAATTCGCATTTTCAAGTATTTTTTTAGCCATAGAAGAAGCTTCTGCTGCAATATCGCTAGCAACTCTAGCAATATTTGCATTCTCTTGAGTTTGTTTATCTAAAGATGAAACTGCATCATTTATCTGCTCAACTCCTTTTTGTTGCTCTTTTGACGAGCTTGTTATATCTTGTATCAAAGAAATAGTTTGATTTATAGAACTATTTAAGCCTTTATAACCTTCTATCATACTGCTTGCTATTTGCTTTCCATCATTTGCTTTTGATGTAGCACTTTCAACTATATTTTTAATCTCTTTTGCAGCTTCTGCACTTCTACTTGCAAGATTTCGCACTTCTTGAGCAACAACTGCAAACCCTTTTCCAGCTTCTCCTGCAGTTGCTGCTTCAACGGCTGCATTTAGTGAAAGAATATTTGTTTGGAATGCTATTTGATCAATTACGCTTATAGCTTCATTTACAAGATTTACTTGAGTATTTATCTCATCCATAGATAAAGCAGTTTTGTTTGCCAAATCTTGTCCCAAAGATGCAGCATTTGTAACATCTTTTGCAATATTTGACATTTCACTTATTTTATTATTTGAGTTAGCAATACTACTTGTAACCTCTTCTAAAGCAGCAGCTGTCTCTTCTAATCTTGCTGCTGCATCATTTGAACTATTGTTTAATTTATCAACATTTTCCAACAATTCATTTGAAGATTTATCCAAAATAAGACCATTTAGCTTATCTTTTTTAAGCATATCATTAATAGCGCTTCTTAGTTGATTTATGTTATTTATTAAAGCTTCAAAAACTCCACCTTTTTCAATTCCATCTAGCTTTAACTCTTCTCTATAGTTATATTTTACGTACTCTTCTAAGATATTGTTTACTTTTATAAAGTTTTGTTTTGTAGAGCTTATCATATCGTTAATATTATTTTTTAATGTAGTTAAAATCTCATCTGAAGTATCTTCTTTTATCAACTGACTATAATATCCATGCTTAACTCTATTAACAACAACAAAAACATCATCTATAAGTTTTTTATCTTCCAAAGTTCTATTTTCTATAAGTTTTATATTTTCATTTACTACTTTTGCCATAGCTCCAAATTCATCACTATTTTGGATATCTATATACTCAACTTTAGAGTTATGTTTATTCATATATTCAAAAAATGATGTAAGACCATTTTTAAATTTATTTAATGATTGAATTATATCTCTTGATAGAAGCAATAAAGATAAAATAACTATTAAAACAAGAACTAAAGATTCAATAATTATAATATTTTTCAAAGCTTTCATCTGTTTGCTATAAAGTTCTGATTGAAGTGTGTATTCTTCCTCTTTCTCTTTTATAAGCTTAGAGAAATTTTCCCTACTTTTATTTGCTAGTGGTGTTGCATCTTTTTTATAGGCTTGATACATTGCAGCTAAAATTTCTGGAGTTCTCTCAACAGTTTGTAGAGATTTCATCTTTTTATATCCATCTTCTATAAAATCAAGTACTGTTTTTTTTACTTCCAAAACAACATTTTTTTCAGCTTCATTTTGAGAAGTTTGAAGTAAACCATCGAAAGATTTTATGATATTTTCTCTACTTTTTTCTAGATTTTTTATATTATTATCATAAGAATTTCCAAGCATAATATCTCTTGAATTTCTAGCAACAAAGTTTAACTCTTTTTCAACTTGTAAAACATAAAATTTACCAGCAACTGCCCTATCTTTAAATATATTAAAGTTCTTTTCTGTATTTAAAAGATTATTAAACTTTAAAAGCCCTGTAATAAAAATTGTCACAAAAATAACGACAGCAAACAGAATCATTTTTTTAGCAATCGTAAAATTTAACCCATTCATTATATCTCTCCCCCTTATATTTTAATGAAAAACTAATATAACATAATTAAATAATTAAACTATAACAAATAATATAATTTTAGATATTGCTTAGTAAAAAATGATACAATATTACTCAAAAATTATACAAAAGATGAAATATGACAAAAGAAGAGTATGAAAAAAATATAGAAAAATTAATATCTTGGGCAAAGGCTTATTATGTTGACGATGAACCAATAGCAAGCGATGAAGAGTATGATAAATTAGCAAGAGAGTGCCTAGAATTTGAAAACAAAAATCCAAATTTAATAAACCCTAATTCACCAAATAGAAGAGTTGGTGGAGCTATTTTAAAAGGATTTAAAAAAGCAAATCATTTAAGTCGTATGTGGTCTCAAGAAGATGTTTTTAATGACAAAGAGCTTGAGGATTGGATAAAAAGAGCTTCTAAAGTTGGTGAAAATTTAGAGTTTTTTTGTCAGCCAAAATTTGATGGTGCCTCTTTAAATCTTATTTATGAAAATGGTATTTTAAAACAAGCAATTACTAGAGGTGATGGAGAAGTTGGTGAAGATGTTACACAAAATGCAATGACAATACAATCTATACCTTTAGAAATTAGTGAAAAATCACTTATTGAAATAAGAGGTGAAGTTGAAATAAAAAAAAGTGATTTCGAAACTATAAATATTGAAAGATTAAAAAAGAGTGAAGCAACTTTTGCAAATCCAAGAAATGCAGCAGCTGGAAGTTTAAGACAACTTGACTCTTCTATTACTTCAAAAAGAAAGCTCTTTTTTAATGCTTGGGGAGTTGGTCAAAATAGTTTAAATTTTGAAAAAACATCTGTTATGATGGATTATATATTCTCTTTAGGATTTGTAAAAACTCCTATGCAAACTTTAGTAAAAGAGATAAATGATATAAAAAAACTATATGAAAATATGATAAAAAAAAGAGATACTTTTCCTATGCTTTTAGATGGAATGGTTATAAAAATAGATGATATTGCGACTCAACAAGATTTAGGATTTACTCAAAAATTTCCAAGATGGTCATGTGCATATAAATTCCCAGCAGTAGAAAAAACTACAAAATTAAAAAATATTATTTTACAAGTTGGAAGAACAGGAGTTGTAACACCTGTTGCAATTGTTGAACCAGTTTTAATTGAAGGTGCTATTATAGAACGTGCTACTTTACACAATTTTGATGAGATAAAAAGACTTGATTTAAAAATAAATGATGAGATAATAATAATAAGAAGTGGAGATGTAATTCCAAAAATTACAAAGGTTTTAAAAGATAGAAGAACTGGAAATGAAAAAGAGATTTTAAAACCAACTATTTGTCCTGATTGCTCTAGTGAACTTTTAATAGAAGATATTATGATTAAGTGCCAAAATCTTGACTGTCCATCAAGAGTTGTAAACTCTATAATCTATTTTGCTAGTAAAAACTGTCTAAATATAGATGGATTAGGAGATAAAATAGTAGAACTTTTAGTAAATGAAAAAAAGATTTTTGATATTTTAGACTTGTACTCTTTAAAATATGAAGATTTAGAAAACCTTGAAGGATTTAAGGAAAAGAAAATAAACAATCTATTAAATGCTATAGAGAATTCTAAAAATAGTGAACTACATAGAGTTCTTACAGCTTTAGGGATAGAGCATATTGGAGAAGTTGCTTCAAAATCTATTTGTAGTAAATTTGGTTTAAATTTGGTAGATATTTCATTTGAAGATTTAATAAGTATAGATGGAATTGGTGAACAAATGGCAAACTCTTTTTTAGAATTTTTTAGAGTAAATCGTCAATTTGTTTTAAAACTTTTTGATATTTTAAAACCAAAAGTAACTATAAAAGAAGAAGCAAAAGATAATATATTTAAAAACAAAACAGTTGTAGTAACTGGAACAATGAGCAAAAGTAGAGATGAAATAAAAATATTTCTAGAAAATTTAGGAGCAAAAGTAAGTTCTAGTGTATCTAAAAAAACAGATTTTTTAATTTATGGTGAAGATGCTGGAAGTAAATATGATAAAGCTATTGAGTTAGGTGTAAAAATTTTAAGTGAAGATGAAATGAATTCAATAGTGTGAATTATTGTAAAAAAAATTATCTAATTTTAAAATTAATTGTTATTTTAATTTAATTTTAAGTTTATTGGCTATAACATTGCCTCTTTGAAAAACAGCAAGAACTGAATTTTATCTCTAAAAATTTTAACTTATAGATAAAGTTATTACAGAAAATATCTTATTTGAGGGAGTTTAATGTATAAAAAACTCTTACAACTAATAAAATTTCTAGAGAATGAAAACTCAAAATGTAAATATGATACAAATAAAATATCAAAAAGAATTATTTTAAAAGATATTTTAAATAAACTTCATGAATTACGACAAATTGCAAAATAAATCAAAAAATAAAAACCTCATAAGGATAATAAATGTTAAAAAGTTTAGATACAAGAAAGAAGTTATACTTTTTCCCAATATTGTTTATGTTAATAGCTGTTATTTCAAGTATTATTTATTTATATTTTATTGATATAGCTCATAAAAGAAATGCAGCAGCATTAACAACTGAAAAATTTGTTTTGGATATCGCAAAAACTAGAATATCAGTTTATCAATTTTTAAGAACAGCAACTCCAAATAATGAAAATATTGTGATTGAAAATATTGAATTCTTAAAAAATAGTTTAGCAGAGAGTTCAAAAAGTTTCATAAATGTAAAAAATAAAGAGTTGGCATCTAAAACTCTCACTTTGATTGATAAATATGTTGAACTATTTAAAGTTTTTTCAAAAGATAAGATTGAAGATTATAATAACAATATTTTACAAGAAAGCGATACTATAAAACAAAATATCTCTTCTATGGTAAAAATTGGATTAGAGATGGAAGAGAATATTCATAAAATAAATAAATCTGCTATGGAATTAAGAGATGAAGCTTATTTAAATTTAGACACAAATTTGATGATAATAATAACAATAGCAACAATTTTATTTATAGTTATATCTGTTTTAGTAGCAAATAATATAATTAACTCTTTAAATAGTTTCAAAGATGGACTTTTAGGATTTTTTGCATATTTAAATAGAGAAGATTCAAATACAACTCTTTTAGACGAAAGCAATAAAGACGAATTTGGTCAAATGGCGAAAGTAGTAAATGTAAATATTTTAAAAACAAAAGCAGGAATAGAAGAAGATAGAAAATTAATTGATGAAACGATTTCAGTTTTAGGAGAGTTTGAACAAGGAGATTTAAGCCAAAGATTAAATACAAAAGTTTCAAATCCAGCTTTAATGCAACTTTCAACAGTTATAAATGGAATGGGAGATATATTAGAGAAAAATATTGAAAATATTTTAGATGTTTTAGAAAAATACTCTTCTTATAACTACTTAAATAAAGTATCTACAAATGGTTTAAAAGAACAACTTTTGGCTTTGGCAAATGGTGTAAACAGTTTGGGTGATTCAGTTACTTCAATGTTAAAAGAGAATAAATCAAATGGTCTTACATTAGAACAAAGTTCTAATGTACTTTTATTAAATGTAGATAAACTAAACCTAAGCTCAAATGAAGCAGCAGCTTCACTTGAAGAAACAGCAGCAGCTCTTGAAGAGATAACTAGTAATATTAGAAACAATACAGAGAGTATTGCAAAAATGTCTATGCTTTCAAATGGTGTTACAAAAGCAGTAAATGAAGGTCAAGCTATGGCTAATCAAACTACAACTGCAATGGATGAGATAAATGTTCAAGT
>Ga0265294_10001005_pt1 | contig 38339 bp, 71 predicted proteins | sample MunlanPumphouse3_FD_192504 | JGI IMG/M metagenome (GOLD analysis project Ga0265294, IMG submission 192504) | Groundwater microbial communities from a municipal landfill in Southern Ontario, Canada - Pumphouse #3 | ecosystem: Environmental > Aquatic > Deep subsurface > Groundwater | place... | reverse complement strand
ATATTACAAGCGTAACAGATTTAAGAACTATAATAAATCCAGTATTAGATACAGATACATATAGTTTTCCAACTTACATGTGTAAAACAAACTTTTGGAAATATATCGCATGTGGATTTAATACAACAAACAGAAGAGTAGTTTACCAAAATCTAAAAAGATTGGGAACTTACATACGAGTAACATTCTCTAATAGTGGAAATGATACAAACTGTGGCTACTGTATAGCAGGAACGGCTATAGATTGTGGAGCAACATTAGATAAAGTCAGTTTTCCAGATAGAAGAATAGGCTCAAAAATTATAAATGTTGCCAACTTTAATACAATTTTAGATCAAAACTTACTAATGGATACAGCAGACGAGGCAAAAGCAGTAGCAAATATCCCTATGCTTTTTGTTGTTGACCCATCAATAGACTCAGTTTTCAATAATATAGTCATAATTGCAACAATAATAAAATGTGATTCAGTTGCAGAGGTAGCAACTATAAATCAACTTAGTTGGGAACTCCAACAAAACATCATCTTATAGGAGAAAAAAATGGCAATAGAACAAATAATAAAGACAGACACGACAGCACCAACAGCTCTAATACCTGCTAGTTCAGTAATACCGTCTAACCCAGCAAGCGTAATAGCATTCGTGAATGCAGCGGAGGGAGCGTTTAACAGTATAACAGTTAGTACAGTACCAAATATAAACACTGTAGCAACTCAGCTCAACACATTTGCAATAGAAGCCAACGCATTAGCAGTTGAGGTAAATGACAATGCAGTATTAGCAAGCGCCGCAGCAGCCACAGCACAATCAACCGCCGATGCGTCATCATGGGTAAGCGGTCAAGCATACGCAGTTAATGAAAGTGCAATATCATTAATAGATTATCAAACATACCGTGCAACTACTGCAACAAGTGGAACAACAGACCCGTCTCTAAGTGGAGACTGGACTAGCGTAGGTATTACACCAACAGCACTGGACCTAAAAGCAAATAAAGCTAATCCAATCTTTACAGGACTAATTACAGAACAAGTAAGTGTATCAACTCTAACACTAGGTGCTACATCAAGTGTGCAGACTTATACAGCAACAGCAGATTTTACTATTGTTGATGATTTAGTAGATGGAGAGTTTGTAACATATTGGCTTACTGGTGCAGGATGGACTTGTACATTTCCAACTATGACTTGGTTAGATGGTGCAGATGGTACAACTGAACCAACACTAGGAACTCTCAATAAGATATTCTTTGAGAAAGTAGGAACAACTCTGTATGGTACAGAGGTAGGCAAACTAGCATGAGTATAAAAAATCATGGTAGTGTAAGTGAAGCACTAAAAGGTGGTGGAGAAGTAGTTCCAGAAGCAGTAAGTTTTGATGGCGTTACTGACTACTTGAGTAGAAGTGCAGATTTAGTTGGTAATGTAGATAGTAAGACTTTTACTTTTAGTTGTTGGGTTTATAATTCTCCAGTAACAACAACAAATAGACGAGTCATATACTCATCTGGTGTTGGAGCTAATAACTTTACAGACTTATTTGAGATAAGCCTAGCAAAATCTGGTGATGGATATAAAATATATGGTTACTATAGATACTTGCTAGGATTCTCATCATATAGTTTTGAGATACCAATTAACACATATTTTAATCTAATAATTAGTATAGATATGAATAATACTGCTAATAGGTCTGTTTATATTAATGATAAGTTAATAGGTGGACTTACATTTTCACTATATTCAAATAATACATTAGGTTTCACAAACAATAATCATTATATTGGTAATGATATATATACTCCAACAAATGTGTTAAAAGGCAGACTCAGCCACCTATTCCTAGACTACACATACAGAGACCTATCAATAGAAGCTAATAGAAGACTATTCATCACAGCGGATGGTAAACCAGCAGATTGGGATGTCACTAAAGCACTAAATGGTATCTTGATGTTAGAGATGAAAGATGCAAGTACAGCTCATATAAATTCTAATGCAACAGCAGGTAATTTCGTGCAGAATGGTACTTTAGCTACAGCAGATAGAGGAGCGAATCAGGATAATTGTGTGGCTTCGTACTTTGATGGGGTTGATGATTATCAAGTAAATAATAGTATGAACGGATTACAGACTAAGACGATGACAGCATCGGCTGTAGTTAAAATTCTAGAGTCGGCAACACATCGTATTTTATACTGCAATACAGATGTGCCAGATACATACTCATTTATCTTTATAATAACTACATCTGATGTTAGATTTATAGCTAGAAACTCATCTGATGTTAGATTTATGGAAGGGCAGTTGGCATTATCTACAGCTATTGGGTCATACATACATGTCTCGTTTTCAGTAGATACAAGTGATATAAACAAGCGACACTTAATTATTAATGGTAGCAACAAAACAGACAGTATGACTTGGACTTCTTACTTGGACGACTTTGCTAGACCATCAATACAAGGCATTATAGGTTCATACAATAATTCAACTGCTGGATGTACTAGTATGGAGTTAGGAGAACTATACTTTTCGACTGAGTATATTGATTTATCAGTTAATAACCCATTTTGGGATAGTGAAACAAACAAACCTATACCAGTAAGAAAAGCTATGGCTAACTTAGGAAGTAATCCTTTAATCTGCATGCCAATAGATGCAAGTAATCCTACTAAGAACTATGGTAGTGGCGGGAATTTTGTTCTAAATGGAGGGGGTCTTTTGGGCAGTCGAGGGGCTTCTGAGTATCAAGGAAGAACAATAATATCAGATGCTTCAAATAATGTCACAGGAAGCATATTCTGTAAGAGTTTAGTAAAGTGGGTAAACAATGTTGTTAGCTATTCTAATGATGTAACCGTAACAACAAGTGATATAGGGACAGTTGGATATTATTTTGGGTTTAGTGACACAATTACATGGACAGAAGCTACTAGAAATCTTGTAACAAATCAACTCGGATATATGAGAGAGCCATCAAAAGTAATCTCTGAAAGTGGTTGGACTCCAGTGTTAGGGTTGTTCTTTGAAGATAGTTCAAATTTTGGATTAAATAGCTATGGTGTAGATTTTACAGTTAATGGAAGTCCTACTTCTGGTGCTGATATAGTTGTATAAGCTAGAGTTTAGATAGTTTATTGTAAGATGTGCAATATAAAAGGAGTACAGATGATTTTAGAAGAATTTCCAAAGTACGATATTACACGAGACGGTAGAGTGATTAGCTTAGACTACAACCATACAGGAAAACCTAAAGAGATAGTTCAAAAACTAAACAAGTACGGGTATATGCAAGTAGGAATTACCAATAATTTAGGAGTAAGAAAGTTTAGGCAGGTTCATAGGTTGGTAGGAATTGCTTTTGTTAAAAATAAAGACAATAAGCCAGAGATAAATCATATAGATGGAAATAAAGCTAACAATAATTATAGTAACCTAGAATGGTGTACGAGTAGCGAAAATCAAATACATGCTTTTAGAACAGGCTTAAATAAGGCTCATAAAAGTAATGTAAACGGGAATCATCAAGGTGAAGATGTAATGCACTCTAAGCTTACAGAGAGTGATGTTTTAGAGATAAGAAAAAGACACTCTATAAATGAGTCGCCAGAAGCATTAGCTAAAGAATACAAAGTATCAACACACTCTATAAATTGTGTAGTGAGTAGGACTTCAAAGCTGAGGACATGGAAACATCTTCCTTATCCTAAAAACAGAATGGATATGAAAGATAAGCAAAGAAAAAAAGTTATGCAATTATCTCTAGAGGGAAATATTATTAATGAGTTTTCTTCACTTTTAAATGCAGAACAATGTACAGGGGTAGCACACACAGGGATAAGTAAAGTATGTAGAGATTTAGCTAAAACAGCAGGTGGTTACATCTGGAAATATAAAGGATAACAAATGAAAAAGTCAGAATACAAACAGAAAATAAAAGAGCTTGAAGATAGATTGAGTGGGCTAGAGGTAAAAGAAAAGCTAAAACAATCAGTAGATAGTGGTGAAATACTACTCTATTTACCATCATATACACCGAGTCTAGAAGATGGTATAAAAGTAGAAATAGATTGTTCAGCTCTAAGTTGTTGCAAGAATTATAGCATAGTAGTAATAGAACACGAAGTTAAAGCAAAAGTATCTGGTACAGCAAAAGGTGGTATGTTTAAAGTCAGTGATAAATATTTTGACTTATCAAAAGAAAATCCTTTTTATGACGGAGAAAAATAATGTTTGAAGCAATATTAGCATGTACAATATGTACATTGGCAGGAATAGTCATAGGAATTAAACTAGCAAAAAGTGAAGATAGCTTTAGCTTTAATTTCGGCAGTAATATCAAAATAGACAAAAACGGAGAAGGAAAGTAAATGACAGCCAGAGAACTAATAACAGAGCTTGAAAAACTAGACCAAGACAAAGATGTAGTTGTTAAAGTAGAGCAAGATATGCCGCAATCAGGCTTGTATGACTTAGAATTTTCTAAGTATATACAATGTGATACAGCAGTAGCTCTATCACTTGGTGGGAATGAACATAGCTATCAAGTATCTAAGCATAAAACAATTTAATATAAGGATAATAAAATGATAACAAAAGATAGTAGATTTTGCTTTGTTGAAAACGGAGTAATACGAAAATACAATGTAAGACAAAAAGATACAGGCTTAGGTATTAATTCGCCTTTGGAAACATATACAGCTAAAGGTTGCTATCCTCTACTAGATAATGTTCCAAGTATAGATACAGCTACTCAAAGAATAGGAGGAAGTTCATATAGTATAGATGAAGTAACTAAAACAGTTACTAAAGTATATACAGTTGTAGATATACCTTTAGAGGAGATAATAGCTAAAAAAATAACAGATGGAGAAGCATATCTAAAATCAACAGTTAATACTGAACTTCAAAAGTTTAATACTAAATATGGAACAATATTTGAAAAAGTAAATGATATGGGTATTTACATAATGGATACTACATATTATTTACGTACTGAGTGTGATACTTTAGTGAAGTGGAATAATTTGTTCTATGCTACTGCAAGAGCCAATCAAGATGCTGTATTGGCTGGAACAATGACTGATGAAGAGTTTATAGCTACTCTTCCTTTAGCTCCAGAGGTGTAGTATGTTTAAAACAGACCTAATAACTAAAAGAGATATGAGCCAAGATTACTGTTGGATACTCCAAGAGGATTTGATATACGAAAACGAAAAATACCACATTACAGTAAAGGCAGGATTTGACTTTGACTTTGCTTCAATCCCGTGGTTGTTCCGTAGAGTTCTACCAAAAAACGGTCAAAAATATGACAGAGGTTCTTGTCTCCACGATGGACTATATGCGGCACAAGCCTTACCTAAAGATGAGTGTGATAACTTGTTCAAGGAAGCCAACTTGTCCGATGGTACAAATAGTATAATAGCAAACACTATGCACTCTGCTGTAAGATGCTGTGGAAGTAGTGCCTACAACGATACTGAGGATATAGAAAAATATAAAAGACTTATAGTTGTAGTCATCAAATAAAAAAGTGTATAATACAAAATAAGAAAAAAAGTAGGGGCTAATGTGCTAAATGGAACAGACAAGGTAATACAGTATTACAACGAGATACAAGGAGTAGCTGCTGTAATACTCGGTCTGCTTCTTCAATACTTTTTAGGGGATGGCAGAGGTGCAAAAATAGCACTTATCATAACCCTTAGCACTCTTTTTGTAGCACTCTTTATATCCCCTGCAATTATAGAAGCCTTGAACATAAACCCTGCAAGCAAACTTTCAAACGCCATTTATGCACTTTCAGCTTTAATGTCAGTAGAAATGCTTGCAATATTTATAAAAGTATTACCAGAGGTAATAAGAATAAGAACAGAGAAGTATCTAGGAGTAAAAGATGTTGATGAATAGAAAAAAGAGCTATCCTGCACACATCATTCTCGCACTATTTCTATCGTGTGCAGTGCCACTTATTTTAGACTTTTTATTTAGATTTTAAGGAAAAAAATGAAGATTTTATTAGCAATGGTTATGGCTATATTTTTTGGAGGGTGTACGAGAGCAACTTGGGAGCTAATGTACAGTGATGCAAGAGTAGTTTATCAGGATGCAAAATACGTTGTACACGAGATACAAGAGTCAAAAAAGTAAACGAGTGTTGGGTAAGCACGGAAAATAATATCCTTTGGGTTAAATGTAGATATAGATTTTAAGGTTATAAATGAAAGCAAAAAATATTGATTTGATTATAAAGTTCGAGGGTTTTTCCTCCGTTCCATACCTCTGCCCTGCTTCGATACCGACAATCGGATTTGGCTCAACACGATATGTAGATGGCACAAAAGTAAAGCTAATTGATATGCCGATAACTGAAGTTGAAGCGATGGAACTTCTAAGAGAAACATTGGTAAATTTTGAGAAGTGCATAAACAAAAACGTCAAAGTACCGATAAACCAAAATCAATTCGATTCGCTTGTAAGTTTTACCTATAACGTGGGATGTGGGAATTTTGAGAAAAGCACCTTACTAAAGAAGCTGAATGAAGAGGACTACGTCGGAGCGTCAGACGAGTTCGTAAGATGGAACAAAGCAAACGGAGTTCCGCTAAGAGGACTAACCGCAAGAAGATTGGCTGAGAGGGATTTATTTCTAAGCTAATCCCTAAAAATAAAACCCTCATATCCTCTATATCTAGCTTTAGTTAAAAAGCTTTTTAGATACTCAACGCATAGCGATAAATGCTCTGCCTCTATACCTTTACGGTACAAAACCAACTTCCACATTAGTAACTTCCCAACATATCAGAGCAGTCGGGCTTACAATCGTTGTACTGCTGTATCGCAACTTCGCCTGCATATTTTAAGCCCAAAGCACTCTCTACAGCCTTAATATACTCTTCTTTTACTGCCACAGGCGCATCGCTAACCTTCGCAATTGCCAAAGCATCTTTAAGCTGACTATCACTCATCCTACCTATCTTTTTTAAAGTTTCTTTATCTAACATTTTTGCTCCCATATATCGCATTTACCTATTTCGGTAGGCATAAATTGTTCAAAGTAGCTACAGTGTGTTAGACTACCACTTTCTCCATCTTTGTGTTTGCAGTTTTCGCATTTTTTAAATTTGTCTTTTGCCTCAAAAGCATCAGCGTAAAACCTACTGCAATCCATACAGCTTAGAGGAATGTTGCCGTTTGCACTTAGATGATGTATGCAACCGTCACAAGTTCTATTCTCTAAATCACTTTGAGCAGCCCTATCTCTCCATCCTCTTTTGTATTCCAACTTGTCTTTTTGCACAAACTCTTGCAACTCTCCTATGGCTTCTACAAGCTCCGAGTTTGAATGTGAATGTATTAAGGCTCGTCCATTTTTATCAATCTCAAGTATTTCTAGTATCTTCATTGTTTTTCTCCTCAAAGTATCTCTTAATTCTATCTCTAACCGGCTCAACATTTTTAACATTTTCAACCGTGCAACCCAAACAGATATCATTCTGTTTTTTTATTCGTTTATTTCTGCCACATTGAGGGCATATTCGATAAATAAACATTATTTTACCAACCTGTACAACTCCAAAACCATCTCTTTTTGTTTTTTTTCTAGCCATTCTGTAGTCATTTCACAATCCTACAACTTTCAAAATCAGGTCTATATACCATAGCTATATGCTCTGGAAATGTAGATTTTTCCCATTTTCCGCTAGCTCCATTTTCTGCCCAGTCTCTGGCTTGAGTAGGGCTTTGAATGCGACTATGCAACACTTTTATTTTTTCAAGCATCATTTTATCAAAGTCGTAGTCTAAAGAACTAATAAATGTTTTGCAGTAGCCGATTATCCCGTTTAGCATAAAAGATGGGTTTCGTCCTTCCAATATATCTACTAAGCAACCAGCAATTCTTGATATAGAACCACCTTCGGTATAAAGATGTCTATATTCCTCTCCTAAATAAGCCAACCCATTAAAAGCGAAAATAGCCACATCGCAAATCTCTTCAGCCCTATGCTCATCAGTTTTAGCCTCCAAAGCCTCAGCAACTTCCTTAAGCATATTCGCAACCTCAGTTTCTAAGATAAACTCATTATCTTGCATATTTCTATCTTCACGCCATTTTTTTAATTCTTCTACGATTTTTATCATTTCAATTCTCATTTTTCAACAAGGCAAAAGCCCTCTGGTTTTTTGCAAGATACAACGATATATATATCGTCTATCCGCTTGCCGTTATAAAACATTTCGGTTTTCAGGTCATCCGACACTATCAGCACGTTATGCAACACAAAACCTTTGCTTACCCATACCTTTTGTTTGTTCCTCTATCGGCATTGTTTTTAGTAAGCCTATTATTTGAGAGCCAACTACCACAGCTATACCTATATCTCTTTTTGTCATTGCTTTACTTTATGTGTAAATTTTTACCGATAATATCATCTATATCAGCACCACCTGCGGCAATATCCTCTAACACTTCTTTAGTTGTATATTTAATGCCATTGTTTAAAAAAAGTTGTATCATATCTCTATTTGCGATAATCTCTTCATCTGTTAGACAAATAGAGCCATTAACCATATCTAGCTTTAACTGCAACTCTTGTTTGCTTAAACCCTTAAGCTGTTTTGACGTGTACACTCTCATATAACTCCTTGTTTTATTTTCTTAGCTTCAAAAAAGCCGAAATAATCTTCTACTTTATCAAAGTCTTTAACAGTTAATCTACTATCAAAATAATCTCTTATTTTTGCCTTATAATATTTTATCGCATCTTTAGGACTCATTCTATTAGGAAGCCCACTCGGCTCTCTGTAATAGCCATATTTCCATTCTATGTTTTCCTTGGCTACAAACCAAGCCTCCCCGTGTGTCATTTGAACCTCTGAGCATTTTTATCATAGTAGCCTTGCTTTAAGCAGTGACCACCATTGCATCTAATAATAATCAAGTCTTTAACTACTTGACCATCAACTAATATCGTGTATCCTTTGATTGCGTCAAAGTACATTACTACATCACTAGCAACTCTATCATCTTCACACTTTACGTTTTTAAAGTTGAACTGTGTAGCTAGCGATAGACTTGCTATCAGTAATAAAAGGTACTTCATTGAAGCCCTCCCATTGCTACATAGCTAATGATTGATGCCAAAATGGCAACATAGATATATTGTAAAATTATCATGCGTATGCCCTTAAGTTAATTGGTTTTTCTACTTGCGTCATATTTAGCTTTATCTCAAGCATAACCACATCTTTTGCAAGTCTTGTTATTTGTTTGTTTTGTTCTAGTATATGCCCTCTAAGCTCTTGGAGGTCTTTCATATCCACACGGATAGCTTTTAAACCATCCATATCAGCTAGGTTAATAGCTTCTAGTAGTTTGTTAATCTCTGGCTTCATTGTAATGCCTTAAGTATTAATATAGTAACTAATGTTGTTACAATTACTAAGATACTGTACTGTATCTCGAACTCAAATCTTTTGTATAGTTTTTTCATAGTATTTGCTTCCATTTGTTGCACCCAAAGTCTTTTTCAACTAGGTTATAGGCATCAGATTGAATGCAAGATATTCCAAGTAAACACTCCATACTTCCATCACAAATAGAACCAATATTACAATACCTACAATTACTACAAGTTCTACTTTTGAAGCTATCAAATACTTTATCCATAAGTCTTAGTAAGGTAACGAATACAGCTCCTGATAATGAACCATATTCTTTTCCATTGACAAGATAAAATCTCATCTCTTCTTTGCTTGTAACTGCTTTATCCTCTCGTGTCATCTCAATATCCTCTCAGCTATTCGCTGTATCTGTAAACTCAAAAGTTTTATTTGTATAGTTTTTCATTATTAAAACCATCTCTCTGCCATCTTCTGGCACCATTTTTCGAATCTGTTTAGTAGCTTATTCATTGTTGTATTCCAGTAATTGTTCCTACATCTTTTTCCATTAAAGCTTCACTAAATGGAAATATATCATCAAAGATATTGGCAGTATTATTAATGATGTGAGCTTGTATTCCATCAATATCAGACGTTAAGTAGCACAAACCTTTTCCAAAGATATTAACTATGTCCCCACCTTTACCATCTTCACTTAAACTTGCAAATATTTTATTTCCTTGACTGTCGAGCATATCTGGGAAATTTATACTAAGTGTTGATATGTCTATTTGATGATACACTGCTTCATATCTTTGTTCTAAGCTTGGGTCTCCTTTTTCATCTCTTAGTAGTTTTATTTTTTCTATTAAGAAGTTTTCATCAATCCCACATCCCTCAATATACTCATCTGAGTTTACCTTTTTCGCCCTAAATAGCGGTATTTGTGTTTGCATTGTTTATCCTTGATGATGTAAGTATTTTTTAATATTTGTCTCTTTATCCTCATAATAATCATCTAAAGAGTCCTCATTTATATCAGAGGCTCTTGCCATAATATTTGTAATAACTGCCGTATGAGCAATTTCTTTTTCAAGCAAACTTCTATTTGTGGTTTTATTACTATCATTTGGGTTATATGACTCATATCCGTGTCTTAGTATTTTACCAATAATTTGTATAACTTCCCCACATTCTTCCGCAAGTATGGATAGTCTTTCTTGTTCTGCTTCGGTTAGCTTATTGAAATGATTTGTGTTCATTGTTTGTCCTTATTATCTAGTATCCATTGGCATGCTGCAAATATTGCTTCTGGTTCTGTATCTGCTTTAAAAGATGCTATATTATAATGAATGTGACAACCTTTATTGTGGCTGTATATGTGGTATCCTTTACTTGAGGCCCACTCTTTACACTCATGAGCTAGTTCGTGTACGGGCATAAATCTTATTTCTTTATTCCCATATAGATAACTATAGCTTACACCTAGTTGATAATTTTCAAAAGATATACTATTTTTTATTTCACATTTATGCTCATCTATTGATATAATTTCGACGGGTGTACCTAAAACCTCACTCAATAATTCTTTAGATACATTCATCATATCTCCTTTTTTCTGTTTAAAAAAGCAGTAGCTCCACCAATAAGATGGACATATGTTTTATCTAGGTCTTTATCACACTTATTACAAAGAAAGTGATAAGTAATACATTTAAAGCTAGCATCAACTTTTTCAATTGTTGCAGCCTTTCTCACAACAAGGTCTTTAAAAGGGTGTTTACATTTAAAAAACATTATATCTCCTTTCATTAATCTTCTTTATACGTATCACGTACAGTAATTGCTATTCCAGCAATGGCTAAGGCTATAATGACTACAGTGAATGTCTCAACCATCATATCTCCTTCAATCTATCCATTTTGTTGCAGCCACTATTAAAAATATGTTTTGGTATCCACATAAATTCTCTTGTGTCGCCATATAAACAAAGTTCGGCATTTTTACCTTTATTCATTCTATGCTTACAATTTTCACAAGTTCTATGCTCTAAATCATCATAGATTTTGTCAATATGGTCTTCAAAAACTACAGCCAATCTATTCCATATTTTCGCTTCTTCTCGTGTCATTTCAATACCCTCTCGCTTGACGTATCTTTCTAGCCACTTGCCCGACCGTTAAAGCAGGGTTAATAAGTAGCAACTGTTTTACAAACTCATATTTTAGTGTTTTTAGGTTCATATCGTTCTTCCTTAAACTCTAACGGAGTTACAGCTATTAAGTGTATTCTTGCCACATTCTTATTATGTATTTTTGCATCCTCTAAACAAGCTTCTCTAACTCTACTAAGGTCTTTCCCAGAAAGCTCTCCGTCCCCGTAGGATATTTCTATCCCATCATTGTCATATCCAATGTAGCTAAAAAATGCTCTTATTGCTATTTGCTTACTCATTTTATTCTCCTTTAAGCTAAAAACTTATAACACCACACCGAGAAAGAGGAAAACAGCGTGGTTTTATAAATCTTTGAAACGCTCTACTCAACTATAGTGAATGAGACCTACTAATACTACAAAATATATCTCATAGCTTCATAGAGCGTGCGGTTAGCCTTTCGGCAACTAAAAACTACTCTTCGTAGCTTCCATTTTTTGCAAATTTGTTATAAAATTCAAAAGCCTTATTTGCTCCTGAAAAATAATCATTCAATCTATATAGAATTTCCATAAAAGCAAATTCAAGATTTTCAGCACGATATGCTAGTCTATCTCCGCTATCTAATATAGTCAAGGTAACAGCCTTATCTTTATGCGTGGAACTGATTTCTACAAGAAACCAATTATCTTTTTCTGAGGTTTTGCCGTATTTTATAAATAATTCTCTTACTTGAAACTCAAATTTTTCAAATGTCATTGAAATCCTTTTTTTTTAATTTAAAGCTCTAGCAATCTGCTTTACATATAACTTTCTTCATAGTAGCCCTTCCAATCAAATTTATAACTCTCTAAAAGCACACCATTACGCATCTTAAGAATTTGATGTGCTTTGTTGAAAGTTAAATAGTCAAGAAAATATCCTGACTATTCTTTTTTACCAAATACCAAACCATAGTCCAAAACCGTGTATTGCTCCGACTGGGGCAACTAAAGCACCCGCAATAAGAAACAAATACTCTTGATTTTGGATACAGTAAACAACATGAGTTACCCAAGCAGCGGTACTTGTTATAGCTATTGATATTAAAAACAAATATAGAGCCATTGAAGCTTTCATTTTTCTCATTTTAATCCTTTTTTGTTAAAGTTTTATATAGAATCAACACACCAGTCGTATGCAAGGTTGGTGTGTTGATTTTAACTCTTTGTGAAGACTGGCAGGAATTGAACCTGCGACTATCGATACTCTACCGCTGAGTTACAGTCTTCATATTTAACTCTTTGTGAAGTAGTAGCATTACTGACGCATTACACACTCGTCTTAGCTCTTTTTAATTTAGATTGTTAGGAAGCTGTAACCTACTCTGCCACTTCCACTACTTCATCAAAAGTTACGCATTTCTTTTTTATAGAGAAGCCGTGCAAACTCTACCCTTAGGGATTTTTATTATAAAAGTTAAAAAAACCTAGAGAGGCGATAACCTCTCTTATTCCAAAAGTATAATATAATCAACCTTAAAGTTATATAAAGTTTATATAATTTAGGTTATAACTTTAGCTCTTTTGTTTTTTGTCTATATTTTCTAATAATTTCTTGATACTCTTCAACGCTCCAAGTCTTTATTTGATTGGGTTGCTCTAATCGCTCGACCTCTTCAATGCCTATCTTTTTAATAAGAGCCTCTCTATATGGGATTAGATTCCCTGCAAGTTGAGAATTGCATCTGCTACAAGACTTATGCACATTATTCTCATCAAATCTTAAATAGCTATATCCTCCAACAGGCTTAAAGTGTGAAGCGTGATATTGTATATCGTTGGTAGTGCCACAGCTTACACAGGCGAGGTCTTTATCTCTCATCCGTATATAAGTATTAAAAACCTTTTGAGCTAATTCTTTAAGATAGACTTTATCATTTTGGTTAAACTCTTTTTTGGCTTTATTGTCTTGCTTCTTTTTTTCTTTTACCTTTTTACTTAGATGTTGGTTTGCATAATCTACCATACACTCATAGCGAGTGCAAGTAGGTTGCAGCGGTCTAGTTTTTACAAATTCATTTTTGCAAATTTTACATTTTGTAAACTTCATCATTGTCTTAAAAAGGGACTTGAGAATCGTCGATATCAATCTCTGGTAAACAGCTTCTATCTGGCATTTGTTTCGGCTGCTCTCTATAAGCAGTGTGCTGGTTATAGTTTTGTGGGTACTGTTGAACTTGTTGAGTAGCTTGTTGTTGAGGTTGATTATCCGACTTCTCTTTTGGAGCAAAACTCACACTTGGAAATAATAGTTTTGTTTCATAAGCCTTAGTTCCGTCCTGCTTCTCATAAACATTAGTATAGAGTTTCCCCGTAACAATAGCAACGCTTCCCTCTCTGAAATATTGGTTTACAAATTCCGCTTGTTTGTCCCAGCACTCGCCTTTTAAGTACAAGTTTTGATACTCGCCTTTTGTATTTTTTTCTGCACATTCAATTTGAAAGCTTGTTACTTGTTTACCGCTTTGTGTGAATTTCGTTTCAATTCTTTTTAAATTACCAACAACTGATATAGTGGGTAGTGACATCTTTATTTTTCCTTTTTAAACATATCTTAATATCATATCTTCTAGCTCTTGCTTATCCATTGGAATAAGCTCTAAAGCTACATCTATCGCCTTGCTAAAGAACATTTTAAACTGTTCCTCGTCCATTGTATCAAAACTAATACTCTTTGTTTTGTAATGTTTAGCTCCCTTATGTGTTATTATTGTATCAAAATACCCTGAGCGAAACTTGATTATTTCGAGGATATTGTCCATATCTTTATAAAAACTTTGGTTGTCAAAAACTAGCTTAAGCATAGAAAAAAAGCGTTTATGATTCTCATAGTTACGCTTTGGCTTATACTCAACAAATATGCTTTTACCTGCTTTGATTTCGTCTATCTTATCAAAACACTCTTTATCGGCTGCCATAAGTTTGTTGTCAAAAGTTTTTATAAATTCGAGTATCATTTTGCTTTACGCTTATTAATTCTCAAGCTCGGCTCATTATGTACAATCTCTAACTTCACTCCGTCAATGTCCACTCCTGAAACTAAAGCATTTTTCAGAGCAACACTATCAATTACGGTTTTAAAATACCCTGCATTGATAACATTGTCTTCATCTTCAACTATTAACTTAATGCTCTCTTTTTTATCAGATACACTTATACTCGAAATTCTATCGCCTTGAAGTTTATCTATACCACACTCTGAGAGCCATCTAGCCGCTCCGATTTTAATAACCTCACTTTGGCTCTGCATATCTTTTTTAATCGCTTGTAGCTCTTTTATGGCATCGTCAATGCGGTTTATTCCATTATCTATATTATCAACCGCCCTGCCGATATAATCCGCTGTTTGATTAGCTCCGACTGCCTCAACCTTTCGGTCAAGAATAGCCTGAATTTCATCAACGGTTGCAGTCTCTAGTTTAGTTTGAATCGTCTTTAACTGCATTAACATCCCCTTGTTTTTTGAGCTTAGATTGTAACTGTTCTAAAGCTTTTTTAAATAAATTAACATTCAGTTCAGATACGGTTTTAATCTTATAAGCGTTGCAAAAGGCTTGAATGTCTGTATTAGTAGCAGTAATTAATCCTGATAATATGCCGATTTGTTTTATGTCAATTAGCGTGACAACTTCCTCTGGCAAATCCTCTCCTGCGTATATATAAAGACCTAAGCCAAACATTGCAAAATTTTTAACTAAACATCTCATCACCGCCTTATTTACATCCATCATATCAAAGTTCTGTTTAGCCTGATTCTTGAAATCCATAATCGGCAACCACATTTCGTGTGTAATCCCACCCGCTGTTACTTTAGTATAAACCATTCCGCCCGCATCACTTTGGAAGTATGGCAAGTTGTTGCTATTTTTTACAATCTCATAAGTAGCATCTGGGTAGTTCTGCACAAAAGTGTCCCAAGCCCAAGCCCAAGACAAATAGGTAAACTGCCCTTTTTTTTCTGTTTTATCATTGACATTTAATGCCGCTAACTTTTTAAAAGTATCACTCATTTTAAAACCTTTCCGTTATATGTTATCACTTTGCCCTCTAAAGACATTATCAAATCAAACTCGTCTTTCATATCATATCCTCTATTAAAATTTTTACATCTTCTGTAAAATCGTACCCATCACAATTAGACGCTTGCTTCTTGATTTTGTCAATCATATTACTAAGCTGTACAAAATCTCCATCAAGTTTATCAACTAAAAGTTCAAAAGATATTCTCATATCCTCTTGTTTTTTCTCAAACTTATTGAGGTCGTGTTCGTGCTTTTCCATTTTCATCCTTTTTTTGAAGTTAGAAATTATAGCCTCATTTATATAAAATCAAACTTAATCATTATATATTCATTATATAAAGAAGTTTTAAGTTTAAGGTATGTATAATTATAAAAACAAAAGGAACAAAATGAAAAAAAAAGTATATGCGGTTAATCTAAAAACCGAGACAAAAGAAAAATATAAGGAGTTTAAAGACACATATAACTTTACCTCATTCAGTCATTGTGTTGACTCTTTAGTTAGAGAGAAGCACGATAAGTTTCTGAAGATTGAGAAATAACCAACATAAAAAAAGGATGAACAATGCAAGGAACTATAAAAAGCTTCAAAACAGATTCGCAAAACTCTAAAATATTAGAGTATCTAAAAACAGGTGCAAGTCTAACTTGTTTGGAGGCTGCGAAATTTGGATTTGGTTATAACTTAAGGAGCCGCATAAGCGATTTAAAAAGATTCGGCTGCAATATTGAGTCTAAGCAAGTTAATATCGACAATGGCAGTTATATTGCTGAGTATAGATTGGAGGTGTGAGATTACTTATTTTGAATTACTATGGCGAAAAATAGAAGTAAAGTTTTTAGGTAAAAAGTATTGCTCTATGACATCAAGACACGGACATGATTTTGAATATACTCACGGGAACAATAAGCCATCATGGGAGAGATTAGTTTTCTTTAAATGCACCGTTTGTGGGAAAAAATCTTATGTTGATTTTACAGGTCAACTAATAGCCTATGATTTATAAAATAAAAATAGAAAAAAAGACACATCCGCATTAGAGTTCTTAACTCTTTTATGCTATAATACAAACAGCGATTGAGAGATAATATCTTTCTATCGCCGCCAAACTTTTAACGGGGTCTCAATTCCACGGGTGTCTATGACGCTCCGTTAAGAGTTTACTTTTCATAAGTGCTAGAAGCGAATTGAGACCTCACTTCTTCCCTCTTAAATTTAAAAATCTCGAAAGCTATAAAATGAGTGAACTATCAGAAACATACGAACTTATGAAAAAAATAAGTCGTGAGAAGAAGCTTTCTAATCAAGAATTTTCTACTGTGTTGCTTGATAAAATGGGAATAGATTATGAGTCTAAAAACAATGGAATACACTTAATTGTTTATAATGGTTTAGAAACTATTGACTTTTACCCAAGTACAGGCAAATGGATACCAAGAGGCAAGCAAGCACAAAGAGGTGTAAAAAAACTTCTTGACTATATGCAAGTTGGCTCTCAATGAAAAAATCATTTAAACTTTATACCGATTCACTAGATGTACTAGATGAGTTAACGGACGAACAATCAGGACAACTTTTTAAAGCAATTAGAGCTTATGAACTAAATCAAGAAGAGATTTTAACTGGGCTAATGAAAGCAATTTTTACTCCGTTTAAGAACAATATAGACCGTGCAAAAGCCGAATATGAGGCAGTTTGTGAGCGTAATAAAGCGAATGGGTTAAAAGGGGGAAGACCAAACCCAAATAAACCCAGTGGGTTAAAGTCTAACCCAAAGAACCCTGATAAAGATAAAGATAAAGATAAAGATAATACTCCATTTAGCTTCACGCTAAATACTAAAAAATCTTTTGATAGTTTATCTTATGAATATAAAACAAGACTATCTGAATATATAAAATCTTGTACAGGTATGAGTTACTATGAATTTGAGAGTAGTTGCGTAATGAAAGATTATAAGTATAAGAACTTTAAAATGGCTTATGATAAATGGGGTAAAAATGAAAATCAAGAAGTTAACGGAGGTTGGAAATGACAAACCTAGAATACAGCATTGAAAAATCATTACTATCTACAATCTTGTTTGCACATCATCAAAAAGAAGATGAAAATTATTTTAATACTTTGGAGCTAAAAGAAGAAACCTTTAAAAACCAATTTCATAGGTTAGTAGCAAAACAAATTAATCATAATAGAGCGCTAGGATTAAGCGTACAAGAAGAGTTTATAACCGAGGCTATGGCACAAAACGGAACCCTCACAAATCAGATGTTGGAGATAATGACTGCAAATCCATTCAGCAGACACTTATTTCAAAGATATTACGGCTCTCTTAAAAAAGTTAGCTTAAAAAGCCATTGGGATATATAAGAATGAAACAAACATTTGAGCAACTAAAATCAACACAAACGGACTTAGTTTATAAAATAGACAAAGCAACACGAGATGAAGACGACATATTAGCCATAGACTTAAAAAAGCAACTATATAAGGTTAAACTTGAAATGCTCGATATGATTTCTATTTCTCAAACAAGAGCTGGATTGTCAGCAAGAGAGCTAAAGAGAAGAGTTGAAAGTAAACCAAAAGTGCCGAGGTATGAAACTGGTATATCAGCTCTTGATTATAAACTCTTTGGCGGAATTGAAATAGGAACTTTTATCCAGTTAGCTGGAGAAAGTGGAGCGGGCAAAACTCATCTGCAATTAGAAATTCTCACAAACATAGCAAACTATAACAAATCTGTATTTTTTAATTTTGAGATGGGAGATACCCGAATAATTAAGAGGCTAGAGAAACTAATCACAAAAGATGTGCAATGGGATAACCTAATTATAGACAACGATTCTAGAGATATTGACACACTATGCAATGAGATAATTTTATATGCCAGAGACGGAGTAAAGTTTTTTACAATTGATTCCAAAATGAAGTTAGACGCAAAAGGTGAAATGCAAGACTATCAAAAGTTTTCAATGATTTCAAAACGGTTAGCGGAGTTGGCTCAAAAGCAAGAAGTAATCATCTTTTTGATTAATCAGATGGGCGAGGACGACATAAAGAGCAAGAGATTAGCTTTTAAAGGCTCAGGAGACCAAAAGTATGATGCAGATATCGCTTTGTTCTATGTAATGGATAAAGACGGTAAAAGACGCCTTATATGTACTAAAAACCGCCAAGATGAGACATTGTTTAGTTTAGAATTATGTTTAGACCAAAACGGGCGGACTATTTCAGCGAGTAGTGAAGCTCTAATAGTTTATCAAAACAACAAAGGCAAATATGGAGCTGCTCCGACAATAACAGAGTATAAGATGGAAGCGGTAACAATATGAAAAAATACAGCAACCAACCAGCGATAAGCTATGAAATTAAAAAAATGCTAGGGAGATAAGATGACAAACTGCAAAACCTGCAAAGTCTGCAAAAAGCAAAAGAGGTTCTATCAGTTTAGAGAAAACTACAAGTCAAGAGACGGACATCGCCATACTTGTAGAAAGTGCGAAGATAACAGAGTGGTTGAGGTTGGGACGGTTAGCGATAAAATTAGAGAATACTTTAAAACTCTTGATGTGCATCATAGCGTTTAACTTTCAAAGCTGATAAAATTAGGGTATAAAAAAAGGATTGAAGATGAAAACATTAGCATTTGTAATAAGTATGCCAAATTGTGGTTCTTGGAATGGTAAATTTAGTGGAGAAAGTAATTTTTACTGTGCCATTAGAAAATTTAAAGAGTCTGAATTTAAAAATGAAAAAATAAGTGAGATTATAGATAAATCATTTTACTATAATTTTGGTGATGGGTGGGGTGCTTCAGTAAAAGTAGAATTAATCGACAATAAAACTGCAACACAATATAGAAAAATGTCAAGCGGTTTTATGGGTTACGACTGGATGATAAAAAGTATTATTAAAAATCAAAAAATTATCATTGAAGAGAACTAAAATGCACAGAGACGACATAAAAGCAAAAGTCATAGAGTTGCTCAACCAACTGAGCCAAAACGAACTAACAGAGCTGCATCAGCTTATTGTTGGAAGATATGCTTTGGATGATGTGAGATGATTGAAAATAAAAAGTCCAAAACTTAATGGGTGGTATAAAAGATAGAAGCGGTTATAACTAAAGTTATATAATCTTTATATAGTTTTAAGCTAATAGTGATTACAATATTGAAGTTAAAAAAAGGATGGAACGAAATGAAACTAACTGAAGAGCAAATTTTACATTTGATAGATTTGCTAGAAATAAACATAAAAGAAAAACAGACTTGCCCGCATAGGCTTATGACAAAAGAGATGATTGACGAAGTAATAGCTTTTGATATGGCTTTGATTGAAGTTTTAGAAAGTGAGGTAAAAGAATAATGCGTCTCACTACTGAAATGATTAAGTTCATAAAAGAAAATAGTGGTATGACTGTTTCGGAATATAGCAAACTTTACAACAAAAACAAAAAGGATAAACAAAATGACTGAAAAAACAATAGAGATTTTAAAAAATTCAATAGTAAATGAAAATAGTTTAAGCCTACCGAATATAACTTTAGATAGAGCTGAGTATGTTGATATTAAAAAGGCATTAGAGGACATAGGTGGAAAATGGAAAAGTGGAAAAACACAAGCTTTTGTTTTTGCTCACGACCCTAAACCTTTATTGGATGATATATTAGGCGGTAAAAAAATAAATCTTAAAAAAGATTTTCAATTTTTTGCAACACCAAGCAAATTAGCAAACAGACTTGTTGGTTTAGCAGAAATAGAATCACACCACACTATTTTAGAACCAAGCGCAGGTCAAGGTGCTATCATTGAAGCAATTCACAACCTTATAGGAAACATAACTGTTTCGTATTATGAACTAATGCCTCAAAATAGAGATATTTTAAATAAAAAAAATCTATCTTTAAATTATATAGGCGAAGATTTTTTAGAAGATGATGAAAAAATAAAATTCGATAGAATCATCGCGAACCCACCTTTCACAAAAAATCAAGATATTGAGCATTTTATGAAAATGTATGAATGTCTAAATGAGAACGGTATTTTAGTTTGTATTACTTCTACTAGTTGGAAACGAGGCTCACAAAAAAAACAACTAGCATTTAAAGAGTTTTTAGAAAACAATAATGCTGAAATAATAGAAGTCGAAGAGGGTGTGTTTAAAGAGAGCGGGACAAGTGTTGCGACGCTAATAGTAAAGATTGCAAAATCAAAAAGAATGAAAAATAATGCTACTTTGTGTTTATAGCCTAATGGGAGTTGATTAATGCAAACCCGCACGCAGAGCCTATTAGAATCTATAACAAACATTCTAATAGGCTACACGGTTGCAATAGCGTCACAGCTGATAGTTTTTCCGCTGTTTGATATAAACATACCTTTTAAGTGAGAACTTGCTCATAGGTGCTTGGTTTACAGTGATTAGTTTAGTTAGAAGTTATGTGGTACGGAGATATTTTAATAAGAGGAGAACAAAAAAATGTGTGAATGTGGAAATAGATTAATTACTCTAAGTAGTGTGTATCTTGATGATTTTTCTCAGGATAGTGAGCCTTATGAGAATAACGTTGAAGAAAAACTAAATGATGAAGATGAAAACTTTGTGCAAGGGCTAGATATGGAGCTTAATTTTAATGTTTGCTCTAAGTGTAAAAGAGTATATATGTGGGTTAATGGCGATGCAGTTGTAGTAGATGCTAAAAAAACTAAATGACGGCACTTGGCTAGCAGCTGATGCCGACGGTACGCAATAGATATGCAAAAGAGAGCCTTTTTGTAATGGAGCTAAGTGGTTTGTTACTTTAACTGGTAATGAATGATATGAGAATTTAATGAGGAGAAAGATATGAAAAAAGTAATATTAATAGTAGCGATTTGCATAAGTCTATTCGCTGAGACTAAAGGCAATTTGACGGCAAGTCAGGTTTTAACTGCTCAAAAGCTTATAAAAGCTTATGGATATAAATGCGATAGTGTAAATGTTGCTTTACATTCAAGCTGGTCGGGGATTATAAGCGTAACCTGTAATAGCAAATATAGATACGAAATAGAAGACAAAGGCGGAATATGGGTAGTAACTTTAGAGTAATTGTGGTATAATATCGGATATCCTTGCTCTATTTGAGTGAGGTTTTAAAGTTTACATCTGCATAGGTTTGCTCATCCTTTCCTATGCAGTTTTAAACTTTAAATAATAAAGGATGAAAATTGTTTTACCCTTATAGCTGCCAAAAGTGCAAATCTGAAACAGTAATAACAAAGATGATGAGTGAAAGTAATAGGGCGGAACATTGTAGTAAGTGCAAGACATTGATGCAAAGGGTGTTTAAGCCAAGTTGCATTAAAACAGGCGATGGAATAAAGAGTTGAAATGAAAGATATCGATATACTTGACGTTTATTATGATTTATATTCAATATTCGAGAGTATAGAAGTTTTGGCAATGGCACTAAAAGAGCTACAAGGAGTTAAGATGTGCAGGTCAGCAGTTATCGGGCATCTTGAAGCAACACGCTTATACCATTTTCAGGTTGAGCTTACATCACTTTATGAAGATATACCGCTTAATGAGTTAAAGGCGTTTAAGATTAAGTCAATGGCGCACGGGCATCAGCTTGATATTTTTGATTTTATTAGGGATGAGTAGTATATGGCGAAACTAACAGATAAAGACGAACTTAATCTTATTGCAGATTGGAAAACGGGCAGGTATAGCCAACGAGATTTAGCAGAAAAGTATATATGCTCTAAAGGTAAAGTAAGCCAACTCACACAGGGCATAGAAAAGTCAAAAAATGGGCAATTGGTCGATGCCCAAGTTTCGCTATTATCGGCAAAAGCCCACCTTTCAGATGAAGAAATGACCGCAATTATGACCACTGCCCAAAATGAAGTATTTAACAATGGTTTAATATCAAACGCAACTCAGTTAAATTTAGTACAAATGACAAAACATTTAAACGAAAACAAGAAGCTTGAAAAAGTTAGTGTCGGTAACGGTGTGCAAAATTTAGAAGAAGTTGCGCTAGGCTCAAATGATTATCTTAATATTCAGAACGCAATCGACAAAGCCGCCATAACTCTAAAAGTAGCCGATAGACACGCTCCAAAACAAGACATTAGTCTAACAAATGCAAATCAAGTAAATTTAACTCCAAATGAAATAACAAAAGCTATTTTTGAGGCACTGCCAGACTAATGGAGTATATGTCAGCAAAGAATTTAAAAAGATGGTACCCTCTTAAACCTCTTCAAGTTCAATTAGATTTAGTACACGATGATATTCGTTTTAAAGTAGTTCCAGCAGGTCGCCGAAGTGGTAAGACTGAAAGAGCAAAACGATATATAGTCAAACAAGCGTTAAAAAATCCTGATGAGTCTTATTTTATAGCTGCACCGACACTTCCTCAAGTTAAAAAGATTTATTGGAACGACATTAAAGCTCTTACTCCTCAGGGTGCAATAAGTAGAACATCAGAAACGGAAATGTTTATTGAATTAATCAACGGAACTAAAATATCACTGATAGGACTTGACCGACCAGAACGAATAGAGGGGTCATTTTGGAGTGGTGGAGTTATTGATGAAATCGCAGATATTAAACCCTCAGCGTGGGAAGCACACATTGCCCCTGCCCTTGATACATTTAACCCTCAGCGCCCAGATTATCAAGCGTGGTGTTGGTTAATAGGTGTACCAGATGGATTAAATCACTATTACGATATGTTTATTTACGCATCAACAGCAAACGACCCCGACTGGAAAGCGTATCAGTGGACGAGTGCGGAAATTTTACCAGCTAAAACAATTGAAGCCGCAAAAAGACACATGAGTCCAAAGCAATATAAACAAGAGTATGAGGCATCTTTTGAGACTGCAACGGGTAGAGTTTATGAAGATTATTCAAAAGAAAACCACACTAATAAAACCTATGACGAAAACCGTCACATTATTTGGACACACGACTTCAACTATACGCCTCTAAGCTCTGCAATTATTCAAGAGTATGAAGATATCAGTTATGTAGTAGATGAGATTATATTAGAGAGTGCTGTGGCTAAAAATGCAGCTTTAGAGTTTGTTACGCGATATAAAGACTCAAAAATTAAACAGGTGCATCTTTATGGGGACGCAAGTGGTAGAGCAGGAGAGAAACACGCTCAAGATTCAAACTGGACTGATATTAAGCAAGTTCTTAGAGATAATGGCTGGACAGTTACGGACAGAGTGCCACTTAGTAACGGTGCGATAGTGGACGGGCAAAATAGTCTTAGAAGTCGCATAATGAATGCCAACAACGAAAGAAGATTGTTTGTTAATCCAAAGTGTAAATATTCAGACAAGGGGCTTAGTACAACAACTTTAAAAAATGGTTCTGCATTCCAAGAGGCGGATAGTGATTATCAGCATATAACTACCGCTTTGAGATATTATACTAATGTCCGTTTTCCAAATAAAGTTTACGAGCATATCAAAGGCGGATTTATCCGTTGAAGATAAATGCTATAATTTTACAAAAAAAGGTTTTATAATGATTGAAAACCATCCAGACTATGACTACAATTTAAAATACTGGAAGATGATTCGCACTTTCATTAAGGGTAGAATGGAAGTTCAGGAGTATCTCCATAATATTGTATTTGGAAATAGCCCCGAAGATATGAGAACAAATTTAGATTTTAAAGAATCTGCTATTTATTATAATTTTCCTCAAAACACGCTCAAAGGGCTTGCCGCTCCTGTATTTGCAAAAGAAGCACAAGTTGAACTACCTTCAAAACTAGAATATATGTTACTAAACGCAAACGGAGCTGGAAAATCTCTTGAACAAGTCGCTAAGGTGTGCATGTCAAATGTGACGATGGTCGGCAGACACGGATTATTTGCAGATGTGAATTCAACAACAAAACTGGCAAAGCTTACGACCTACACAGCGGAAAATATTATCGACTGGACTGAGGATGAAAGCGGAAATCTTGACAGCGTTGTTCTATTTGTTAAAAAAGATGTATATAAATATCTAACTATTACAGACGGTTTCTATGCAGTTGAAGTTAAAGATGAAGAGGGAAATGTTTTAACTCCCTTGATGAATCCAACCAAGGCTGATGGCTCAAAGTTTAATTATATTCCTTTTACAATAATCGGAAGCTTAGATAACTCGCCAGACGTGGACGAACCGCCTCTTTATCCTATCGTGCATGTAACAAAAGGTCATTATCAAAATAGCGCAGAAAATGAGTTGATGCTTAAAAAGATGCAAGTGACACCGTGGATAAACAATATTGATAAGCAATATATGACAGAAATGTATCCGAATAACTATATCCCATTCGGCACAGGCGCAATGCTTGTTTTACCGAAAGATGGTCAAGCAGGTCTTTTACAACCGTCCGAAAATCAAATGATAACTAAAGCGATGAAAGATAAAGAGGATGTTTTAGTTATGCTCGGTGCTAAATTAATTCAAGTTGGAACGAGAGCAGAGACCGCTGAAGCTGTAAGAACTAAAGCGAGTGGAGAAACTTCGGTCATTTTGGATATTGTTGGGAATGTATCTAGAGCTATTGAACAAAGACTAGAAGATTGTGCTGCATTTGTCGGGGCAAACGCTGGAGAAGTTGTTTATATTCTTAATAGACAATTATTTGATATGAAACTAAGCCCTCAAGATATTTCGGCTCAAATTCTATTATTAGACAGAGGAGTTTTAGCTATGCAAGATGTAAGAAGAAATTTGCGTAATTCTGATGTAGTTGCTCAAGATAGAACAGATGAAGACATAGATGCGGAAGCCGAAGAGAGTGGTGGTGGGTTAGTATAATGCCACAAAGCATAGAAGATTCATTTATAAAACACCAGATATATTTAAATCGGTACAGTTCTTCGCTATACAAAGAAGCCCTGCCAGAACTTAAAAAAATGAGAGATGATATATCCGCAAAACTTCTATCCACAAACTCTAACACTTTTGAGAGTGCCAGACTTGAATACTTGCTCAGAGATATTAAAATAATTATCGACACTACAATCAACGGTGCAATCAATCCTAAACTCTTTGAAGATTTAGCACTTTATGAAAGCGAGTTTTCACTCAAAGTTTTAGACGGTGCAACCCCTGCAAGTGTTGTTATATCTGGTGGCATTAATGCAGCGGTACTTTTGCCCGAGGTTATGGCTTCCACTATGCAACTGCAAGGAGTGAAAGGCAAACAGACGATTGAAGATGTGATTAAGACTTTCAGCGATGCACACTACAAAGATATAGAGAGTGAGATAAGAAGAGGTATAGCTGAGGGCTTGACTACCGATAAGATAGTAAATAACATTCAATATCTTAGTAATAACCGCACACGCCAGCAAGCAGAGGCAGTAGTCAGAACATTAACTAATCATATCGCAACTACTGCAAGAAGTGAAACTTTTAAAGAGTATGACCATTTGTTTATCGGAGAAAAATACTTATCGACGCTTGACTCACGAACCACCGCTATATGTATGTTAAATTCAGGAAAAATATTCAAGTTTGGAGAGGGGCAACAGGTTCCTGCACATTTTTCGTGTAGGAGCGTGAGGGTAGCAGTATTAAAAAAAGAATATGATTTAGATATTAAAAGCACTCAAAGCTCACAGTTCGGACAAGTGCCAGATAGTTGGGATTATAACGACTTCTTAAAACGCCAAAATGCAGAGTTCCAAAATGAAGTGTTAGGGATAGAGAGAGCAAAATTATACAGAAAAACTGGAGAGCCGATAACAAAATTTGTAGATAAAAGCGGAAAGTTTTATACACTTGATGAGTTAAAGAAAAAAGAGTTATGATACAATAGTGATGTTATTGTTTTAGTAGGGAGTTACACAACCCCTGCTAACTCTCTACTAAATTAATAAGCAGGGGTGCTTCAAATGTTATTACTATCACACTTCACAAAGTCATGTTCTAAATGTAAAGAGATTAAAAGTTTAGATAATTTTTCTAAAGATAAATATATAAAAAGTGGGCATAGGTGCCAATGTAAAGAATGTTCCAGAAAATATAGACTTCAAAATAAGCATAAAATTATTGAAAATAATAAAAAAAATAAAGATGAAATATCTAAATATAAGAAACAATACAGAAAGAAAAACATAGAAGAATTAAAATTAAAAGATAAATTATATTATCAATTAAACAAGATAAAAATATCTGATAAACAAAAAACATATAGAGAAAATCATAAAGAAGTTATTGTTAAAAAGCAAAAAGAGTATAGACGTGTAAATAAAAATAAATATTCTAAGTATAAAAAGAATTATTATAAAACTCCAATGGGTGTTGCTGTAAGTACAAATGCACGACATAAACGACGTTCAATTACAAAAAAAGGGGATGTTACAAATAATCAACTTTTAGACCTTAAAAAAAACGCAACAATCTGTTATTGGTGTGGTATTTCTTTTAGAAATACAAAGGTACATATTGACCACTATATACCTTTGTCAAAAGGCGGGGAACATACGCTTAGTAACTTAGTTGTTACTTGCAAAGAGTGTAATGCAACAAAACAAGCAAAAGACCCTTTAGAGTTTGCAAACAGCATTGGCAAATTATTATAGTTGTTTTTATTGTATAATTTCAGTAATGCGGTGCGATACTGCAAATACAATAACGCGAGGTTATTAAATGCTAGAATTACAAGTTGAAAATCTTGAGAGTATTGATACTGCTTTACACGGATTTTATGAAGAGTCAGATAATGGCTATAAGTTGAAAATTAAGGGAGAATTCCCAGATGTTTCTAAGTTGGAAAATACACTTAAAAAGGTTCGCGATGAATCAAAAGAGTATAAAACTAAACTAAGTGAGCTTGAAAAATCAAGGGATGAGATAGAGCGTCAAAAGCTTGAATCTGAGGGTAAATACAAAGAACTTTCCGAAAAAGATAGGGGAGAGAGACTGAAATATGAGACAGATTTTAAGAATCTTGAAAAAGAGATTGCATCCTCCAAACGTGATTTAATGCTTCGTGAGTTGGCTTCTAGCTTAACAAGTGATTCTTTAGAGCAAGAGATTATAGCTCGTTTCGCTCAGGACTTCGTCAAAATTGAAGGCAAAGAAGTATCTTACACTAAGGACTTAGATGACTTGAAAAAAGACTTAGCAAAATTCGTTCGCTCAAAAGCGACTGGTACAAACGATAAAGGGAACGATAACACAGGCGGTAATACAAAACCACCTCAAACATTCAAAGAGAAACAAAAAGCTCTTTTACAAAGATAAGGAAAGATAAATGAATTTAGTAGAACTTCAAAAAATCGCAGTATCTCGTGGCGATAATATGTCGGATACGATTATCCAAAACTTTTTAGAGACTGATGCGTTTTTTGGCGCAATGCAGTTTAATACTTTCGGAGGCTCATTCTCTTATGGATGGAATGAAGAAAAAACTCTACCAACCGCTTCAACTCGTGCATTAAATGCTGATTATACAGCATCATCTGGCGAAACTAAGCAAATGCAAGAAGCGTTAAAAGTTTACGGTGGCAAAATCCAAGTTGACAGCGTAATGGCTTCTCAATTAGGAATGGAAGTCGTAATGAAAAAACAAGAGTCACAAATGAAAGCTATCCGCTTGAAAATCGTAAATGACTTCTTTAATGGTTCAAGTGCAAGTGACATCACTGCTTTTGATGGTCTTAAGGCTCAAATCCCTACGACGGTAGCAGGGCGTATCGAAAAAGGCTATGTAGTTGCTAACGGTGGAGGTGCTTTATCCCGTGCTAAGCTTGATGAACTTATCGGGAACACGGACGTTGACACAAACTCAGTAATTTTTGCTGATAAAATGGTGCCTTTTTATATCAATCAGTACGGCGAAAGCTTAGTAACTTTTGATAAAAATGAGTTCGGTGTTCCTGTTGCAAGATACGGAGATATTCCTATCATTACAGTTGACAGAAACAACTTAAACGCTAAGATTTTAGGCTTTGGCGAAAGTGGCTCAACATCATCATTATTCTTAACTTCACTTGATATTGATAAAGTTTCAATGTTGAGCGGTACGGCGGGTATGACTTCTAAGTCAACTTCATCAGGTTCAATCGATTCATATCAGGTAGATTGGTTGTTGGCTCTTGCTATTCAAGGTCAATATAACGCAGGCAGATTGTCGGGCTTTACAGCTGCCTCAATGGTTTCGTGATTATGTATCATTACATAGTCTAGAACATACACAAAACAAAGGATAAATTATGGGAAGATTTAATAGAACACCAGACACAGAGTTAAAAATAGCCGCTTCAACAGCGGTAACAACAACAGCTTCAACAACAGCGGTAAACATTTTGTCTATCGGAGCTGGCGAAGAAGATTTAGGCTTAATGCTTGATGTAACAGCAGTTGCGGGAACATTTGACGCTTCAAACTACTACACCGTTGAGTTGTTAGCTTCTACTGCAAGCGGTGGGACTTACTACACCGTAACAAATGACATTGTAAATGTTGTTGGCGCAAAACTTGTAGCTTTCAATACTCGTCAAGTAGTTGATGCAACAGGTAGCACATCAGCGGCTTACTACAAACTAACAGTAACGAAAGTAGGTTCAACGGCTACAGGCGTAACACTTTCCGCTTATATTGTGAAAGGAGCTTAATATGGCTCCTTATGCAATTGTAGTCAAAGGTAAAGAAGAGGCGCAAGTTGCACACGCTGTCGATTTAAATGGTTGGCTAAATGCGGGGTGGAAAGTCAAAGGTCAACAAGAGGATAAAAAGCCTCGTGACATTATGATTGACCGTGCAAAAGAGTTGGGTTTAGAATTTGATTCCAATATTTCAAATGCAAACCTAAAAAAACTAATTGAAGCAAAAGAAGCGGAAATGCAAGATTAGTTTATAGTCCTCTATTAGTAGGGGATTATTAAACTAAACGCAAGGACTAATATGACAGTAACAGTCGGCACAAATAGCTATATAACCGAAGCAGAACTTACAACTTATGCAACAGATAGAGACATAACGATAGTCACGGCTGATAAATCAATTCTTATAGCTAAGTCAATGGATTATCTTGAAATCCTCAATTTCAAAGGCTATAAAACCGTATCCACGCAACCGTTGCAGTTTCCAAGAGTTTTATGTGAATATGATAGCTCAGTAGTTCCAAACGAAATTAAAACTGCTCAAATAGTAGCGTGTCTTTTGATTGATTCAGGCGAAGACTTAAATCCGACACTTGGCAAAACCACTATCAGAGAAAAAATAGACGTGATTGAAATCGAATATCGTGACAATAGCACCGAGACAAAATCATTTACTCAGTTAAATGCTTTACTAGCACCGTTCTTAACTGCCTCAGGCGGTCTTAAATTGGTTAGGGTGTAAGATGTCTGCTTTTGACTATTCAGGCGTAATAGCCACCGCAAAGGCACTTATAGACCGTTTCGGCAAAACTATGATAAGAATAACAACCGTAACCTCTGGTGATGAATGGAATCCAACGAACGTTGAGTTTGAAACTAATCTAGTAGGGGTTATGACTTCATATAAATATAACCAAATTGATGGAACATTAATAAAAGCAACTGATAAGCAAATATTGACTTATAATGTAGTAGATATAGGTGATAAAATAAAAGACGAAACAATCATTTATGATGTTGTAAATGTAGATATTATCGCTCCTGCAAATGATAAGATTCTATATAAAGTTCAAGTGAGAAAATAATGTCTAGCTTCTCCGCTGATATTTCAAAGTTTGCGAAAAAAGCGGGGTTGAGTTCTGATGAAGCGGTTGTAGCGGTTTGTAGTACATTAACTGCCCTTGTAATTGCTAAAACACCAGAATTATCAGGTAGGCTAAGAGGCAACTGGTTTGCAAGCATAGACAATTATAGCTCAGAAATAAAAGATAAAAGAAGAGAAAATCAAGCTAAAAGAGATGGATTAGCAATAGCCAAAAAAGCATCAGGACATATTTTTACTCTCACGAATAATTTACCTTATGCTTACAGAATAGAATATCTCGGGTGGAGCCATACGAAAACTCCCGAGGGAATGGCTCGTGTAAGTATGGCAGAAGTCGCAAACTCACTCAAATAAAAGGTATAAAATGACACACGAAGCAATATTAACAGCGATATTTACAAAACTATCGGCAACCGCTAATTTACCGCAAAAAATATATGAGAATGTAAAACCGCCAGCTGTAATAGCGAGTGAATATCTTGAAGTTTATGTGATGCCCTTACCCTCAGAAAATCAAGCGTTTAGCGGTGTTGAGCGCAAAAGTGGGTTAATTCAAATCAACGTCGTGGTAGCACTTGAAAAAGGAACGATACGCCCTGCTCAAATTGCTGATTTAATCTTAGCGGCATTTAAGCAAGGTACGGTTATATCAAGCGGCTTAAAAGTCTCTCGACCGTCTTATGTAAGCGCTGGTATAAAAGACGGTGTGAGGTATGTCGTACCCGTTACAATTCAGTATCAAAATCTAGCTTCTTAGAAATACTATATAATTGTATTTGAAATCTAAAATTACAAAGGATAGTAAATGGCAACGATAGTAGCAACAAACGCCAATCAAAATGGCACGGTAGCAGTTACAGAGACAACTCTAACGGGTACTCTTGACACTTTTACATACAGAAATGGAGTTAAACAAACTCTAATTTTAAGAAATCCAACAGCGGGAGCAATAAGCCCTGTAATTGACGGAAGCGGTGCAACAACTTTAGGTGTTGAAGGTGTTGGAATAATTGATATTTCAACGGGTTTTGCAGTTGGAAGTATTGCGGCAGGTGCAGTTAAGTCAATCAGAACTGACTCTATTGCAAGATATTTAGCAGGAACTATCGCTATAACAAGCGGTACGGATTTAGTGGCGACTCTAATAGAGTCTTAAATTTAATTAAAAACATAAGGATATACAAATGGCTGGAATTCCAAATTTCGATGGACTCGACACAAAGTTCTATTTAGTACCAGACGGTACAGTGGTAACAGCAGTTTCTAACATAGAAACAGCAATAGCAGCAGGCAAAGAGATACAAAATATTGTAACTTTTGGAGATTTTGATTTAGGTACTTATGCAGTAAACACTCTTTCTGTGTTTGGTGGTGGTATGGTTAAGTCTTTAGGCGCAAAAACAGTTGGCAACGTAGCAGCGCAAATTGTATTCGATGCAGCGAACGCAACGGGTCAAGCTGAAATAGGAACGATGCACGGAGATAAAACTCGTAGAATTCTAATAGTTCAGTTAAACGACAATCCAACAAGTGGTGCAACTCCGCATCCATCTTATTTGGTTGTACAAATCGCAGTTAGTGCTTTAGCTATGCCTATCGCGATGGATTCAAGTTATGTTTATAACGCAACTTTGGAGTTCATGGAGATTCCAACTAAACACCTCGCAGCAGGAACAACTGTATAAAACATAGGGAGCTTCGGCTCTCTAACCTCTCAATAATCCTTTTTACGCTAAAATAGCACAAAACATAAAAGGAAACCCTCATGAAATTATCTAACATCGGTAAACCAGTCATATTAGAAATGGAATTTTTAGACCCCTATACGGATGAAAAAACAGGCGTATTTGTTAAATTTCACTCACTTAAGTCAAGACACGGTAAAGAATCTCTACACGCAATTCAACTCAAAACTATTGAGGCAAAAGAGAAAAATGAAGAGATTGACAATAAGGTATTAAATAGAGAACTATTACTAAGCCTATTTGAGAGCTTTAGAGGGCTTGAAGACGATAAAGGCAAAGCTATAAAATCATCAAAAAAAGCCTTTGAAGATGCAATTAACGAAAGTCAAGAGTTTTCTAAGGCCTGTTTAGTGTTTGTGAGCCAATCGGGAAACTTTTTGAGAAAGTCGGAGAAAGTCTTGTAACCTACGCAAAACAAACGGGATTCTATCACGCAACGCCAGACCCGAAACACGAGCCTAAAAAAAATAGAACTCGTGGCGAAATGATAGGTAAAATGGAGTTTCCAAACGTAGAAGGTGCTGAATATATGCTTAATCATCTTAATAACTTAGGGTGGTGTGTATCAAACGGAATGGGAATAAACGCACTATCGTTTTTAGAGATACAAGCGTATATAAACACCACCGAAACATCATTAACAGCAGAAGAAGTCTTAATAATAAAACGAATGTCTCAAGCTTATGTTAACGAATTGCAAGACAAAAACTCAATTAAAAAAGCTCCTTTTGGCGATGGTTCTATCCAAAAAAGCAACTCTTTTGCACGGTCTTTGATGGCGTTTGCACAAGAAGCAAAATAACGAAAACCCTCAAAATGCTATAATATCTTTACTAATTCCAAAATAGGAAACATTATGGCACAAGACACAGCCTCGCTTAAAATTTCGGTTGATTCAAGAGATGTAAAAAACTCTACAAAAGACTTAGACAATCTCTCAAAATCTTCTAGTAATGCAGAGAATTCGGCAAAACAAACAACATCTGCATTTAAGGGCTTAGGCGTTGTATTATCCACAGTTGCAGCTGGAGCATTAGCTAAAGAGTTTATTCAAACCGCCGACACTATGAATATGCTCAATGCAAGATTAAGATTAGTTACATCTAGCTTAGAGGAATACAAATCCCAACAAACAGCACTTTTAAAAATCTCAAAAGATTCATACTCGCCTCTTGCTGATATTATTTCTCTTTATACTAAACTAGATCCAGCTCTAAAAAGAATGGGTGCGACTACTGCAGGAGTTAATGAAGTCGTAGATAGTTTCTCTAAAGGTCTTAAGCTAGGCGGAGCGAGTGCGGCAGAATCAAGTGCGGCAATGCTACAGTTTGCTCAGGCTATGGGTTCAGGCGTACTAAGAGGAGATGAGTTTAACTCTATGATGGAAGCGTCTCCAAAGCTTATGACTTATGTCGCTGAGGGTATGGGTAAGCCAGTAACCGCACTTAGAAAACTTGCCGAAGAGGGCAAGCTGACAGCTGGCGAAGTTTCTGCCGCTATGCTACTAATGAGTGACAAAATTGAAGCTGATTTTAAAACACTTCCAAAAACGGTAAGTGGTGCTTTAACAAACATTAAAACTGATTTAGCTTTAATGGTAGATGAAATAAATAATGCGAGCGGAGTTACTGAAAATTTAGCAAAGATAATGAGTGAAGTTGGGGGGGAGATTGGCGAAACATCGGAGCCATTTATCGCGTTAGGTGTGACAATATCGCAAACAACTTTAGACATAGTAGATATAACCAAAGAAGTTGGCAGCCTACTATCCGCATTTAACGAAATATCATCAGACGGAGCAGGAATAAGTCTTTTTGAGGCAGGGTTGACAGGGCTTAGAATCTCACTTGATACTATCTATGTAGGGCTTCATAATTCAATTGTTATAGCTAAAGAGTTAATTAATGCCGCAGCCGACTTCTCTAAATTCCAAAAGCCTACTTTTTTAGAGGACATACAAGGGCAAATATTAACAGTTGACGACTTAGTTAAGCGATATACAAAAAGTCTTGACGATAGTACAAAATCACATAAAAAAAACAATGATGAAGCGAAGAAAACAACGCTTGATAAAAAAACAGAAATCGAAACTATATTAGCAAAAAGTGCCGCACTTACAAAAGAAGCTGAAGCTGAAAAAGCAAAAGAAAAAGCTGCTAAAAAAGCGATAAAAGCCGAAGAAGATAGACTCAAAAAGTCACACGAAATCGCACAGTCGCAACTAAAAATGATACAAGATGAGTCCGATAAGAAAATAAAACTTCAAGAAGATTACCAAAACACTCTTAACGACTTAGTACAAAAAAATGACTCCGAAAAACTTGACGGCTTAGCAAAAGAAGCGTTTGACACTTTTGCACATTACGATAGTCTGATAGAAAAATACAAAGAAGTTGCAGGTGCGGAGTCGGCTTTAAGAGCTACGCAAACAATGGCGATAGATACTATTATAGAGAAGCAAAAAGAGCTGGACGAGGCTTACGCCAACAAAACCGCAATAGATAGCCTTGATGAGATATACGGTCGCTATGAGAAGCTTATAGATGCTCAAATCGAACTCGCTGAAAACGGTATGAATATCAACTTTGATTTTGGCGATGGAGCAAAAGAGTTAAATAACATCTCCAAGGCTATGCAGCAACTACATGTCGGCTCTCTTAAATATACAAAGCAAGATATGAAGATGCAAGAGGATTTTGCAAAGAGGTTTTTAGAAGCAAAAGGCGATGAACTAAAAGAAAAAGAGATAGTAGCTAACTTTGATGCCGACAACGCAAAGCTAAAAGAAGCTCAAAGTAATGCGGAAATGGCGGCTTATTCAAGTTTGGCAGGAGCTATGGTCGGTGCGTTTGAAAAAGGCTCGGCAGGTGCAATAGCATTTACTACATTGCAATCAGCTCTTGGTATTGCTTCTTCTTGGGCTGCAATCGCAACAGCGTGGGCACTGCCATTCCCTGCAAACATTCCAGCAGCTGCAATGGTAGCGGCAAATGTGCTACCGATTATAGCACAACTAGGAGGCTCTGGCGGTGGTAGTGGTAGCGGTAGTAGCCCATACAGCGAATCAGAGTTATCTCAAGCTAAAACAACAGAGCTTAACGATGAAGCGTACATCAACAGACTAGACCAACAAATAGCACTACTTGAAGCGATTGAGAAAAACGGTTCTGCTCAAAAACTAAGTGTTGACTTAGCAGCTGCAGAGTTCACTCAAGCTAAAAACGAATGGGTTCAAGATGTATTTGATGAATCTCGTATGGGCTGGGTTCAAGCTATGTTTACTGAGCAGTCGCAAGACTGGCAAAACATAATAGACTACTATGGAAGCAGAGACATTGTTAACCCTTATGAGATGAGTGGTGGCAACATAAGAATCGACTCGGAATACTTTAGAAGTAATCCAGACGACCTTATAAAAGTAATATCTGATATGACGACAATGGGAACTGAAGAGAATCCGTTTAGTTATACTGGAACGTTTGGGCAAGATTTAGCAGCAGAGCTTGGTTGGGGAACTGAAGCCCATGCTGCATTTATGGCAAGCATTGAAAGTAGCTTCACCGAAATTCAAGGATACATAAACGACTGGGCTATATCTGTAGTTGACTCAACCGCTGAACTAAAAGATGCATCCGAAGACATGAAGACTATGTATGATGATATCACAGGCTCAACATTCTATGCTGACAAAAGACTTACACAAGCCTTTGAGGATTTTGACAATCTTCTTAAAGACGGCGAAAGTTATGGAGACTATCTTGTTAGAAACATAGATAACATTGAGGCTTCAACTAAATACATATACGAAATGTCAGGCGTTCTTGATGCAAACGGTAAAGAATTAAGCAACTACGAACTTCTATTATCCAAAGACGGCGACTTAATCGAAGAGCAAATGGCTAAAGTTGCAGAGTTCGGAGAAGTAACAGGGCAGGCTTTTGAAGATGGCGCAGAGGAAGCACTAAACTATATTGATTCTATCGAGATGGTAGCTGAAGCAATGGCAACTTCAAGAGAAAACATTGATAGCTTTATAGACAGCTTCAAAACATCAGAACAACTAGCTCAAGATATGGCATCAACTCTTGGGGTAGCAATAGCAACTACAGGTGATGAACTTGTAGCACTATTTAATAATCTAAGCGGTGGAGTAGATGGGCTAACAGATGCAGAGCTTGAATTTTTAAATGCAAGTAAAGATTTAATTGACTCAGGGCTTGACGATTATATATCATCAATAACAAGCGACATATCGTCATTAGAATCAGTGATATCCTCCTTGTCATCAGTTATTGACAATCTCAAAGGTGCTGCAATCGGCTCAACTTATAGTATGCAAAAATATTATGATTCGATGAGCAAAACACTATCACTTTCAGGCTCAGACGATATAGCATCTTTTCAAAAATCATTAAACGATACAATTTCGGCTTCAAGCGTACTTTTTGATACTGCAAACTTCACAACATCACGTGACCAACAATTCGCTCAACTTGTAGCAGCTAATCAGTTTAGCACTATGGAAGATACCGCACTAGAGCAAATTGATTATTTAAGACTTATTGAAATAAATACACGTGAACAAATCGATGTTTTAGTTGAAGCGATGAGAACACTAGGTAGTAATATAAGCAAAAGTATTCAAGCTATTGAAAGAGAAGCTGATAGCATATCGACTCAAAGCCCTTCATACAATGAATATTTAAGCCCTGACGAGAATGCTATAAATAATATATATCAAGATGTGCTAGGTAGAAGTGCAGATTATGGTGGTTTAATAAATTGGACAAACCAAGTAGATGCGGGGCTTATGACGATAGCAGAAGTAGAAGACTTAATAAGACAATCAGATGAGTACAAGAGTCTAAACAGTTTCGCAGTAGGTACTCCAAATGTACCTTACGATATGATAGCTCAAATACATAAAAATGAAATGATTGTTCCAGAAACTATAAATCAAGGCATTCAAAACGGAAATGTAGTTATAGGACAAAACAACACCGACCTATTAGTTAGAGAGCTTAATAATTTGAATCAAAAACAAAATGCTATAATTACAAAACTACAAGAGCAACTAGACACTCAAAACTCAAGTGCCGAAAGTCTTGAATATATAGCGAAGGTATCGTAATGGCAGAAGTTTTTACTACAGTCGGTGGCGGAATAAATATAAAATCTGGCGATAGCTACTCAGCTTCAGACATCCCCACAGGAATGAATGTAGTAAGGCTTACAAAGGGCGAGCGTATATATGAGTACGACCTAGATAATATTTACTCTCCAACTCCGCTAAGAGGTGTATTTGTAAAAGTTACAGACTCAGCATTGGTTTACCCATCAAATAAAAACGATACTTTTCTATGGGAAGAGGGCGAAGAGTTTACATTTACTAGCACATCAACATTCACATTCTACAACAACGGTATAGTAAGATTCGGGGAAAAAGTAGTATGATAAGAGTACAGCAAGCCATAGATGTTTTAACATATACAAACGCACCTTTTATCGCAGATGCTTTTAACCCTACTTCAAATTATGTGACAAATGATTTAGCACGATATGCAAGTAGAATTTATAAGTCAATAACAGGAATAGCGCCAAACTACAATGTCGGAAATTATCCACTTCTATCACTAAAAGAGCATTGGTTTGATTGGCAACCATCTAACGCTTATGCAATGTTAGATAGCTTCAATGAAACAATAACAGAGTGGTCAGGCGATGGAATTATAGAGTTTGCAAGAAGTGGTAAAGATACTATCGGAATAGGAAACTTCAATGCTACAGAGGTAAAAATTGAATATCTTGACGCTTTAAACGGAGTAGTTACGGGTATGACTATTGCGACAAGTGTAGATTTAAACTCAACTGTTACAGCTGGGTATGCTTATGTTAATTTAACTAGAGTAGATTTAGCCAATACGGCAAAACTATTCACAGCCTCTAAAGACACATACGTGGATATTGACAGCACAGGAACTTTAGTTTATACAGAAGTAGCAAATGGAGCAGCGGAACCTACTTTAACAAGTCCAAACGAAAGACTAGCAAAAGTCGTAACAGATGTAGATAATATTACAAGCGTAACAGATTTAAGAACTATAATAAATCCAGTATTAGATACAGATACATATAGTTTTCCAACTTACATGTGTAAAACAAACTTTTGGAAATATATCACATGTGGATTTAATACAACAAACAGAAGAGTAGTTTACCAAAATCTAAAAAGATTGGGAACTTACATACGAGTA
>Ga0265294_10001004_pt1 | contig 38351 bp, 49 predicted proteins | sample MunlanPumphouse3_FD_192504 | JGI IMG/M metagenome (GOLD analysis project Ga0265294, IMG submission 192504) | Groundwater microbial communities from a municipal landfill in Southern Ontario, Canada - Pumphouse #3 | ecosystem: Environmental > Aquatic > Deep subsurface > Groundwater | place... | reverse complement strand
GTCCAGAATGGGTTTTTTGATTGTTGCCAAGCAGGTTTTATTCACTCATGTCCGTGGTTCCTCAAAATGCCGTTTCATGACAACAGTAAGTTCCTTGCTATCTTTTTTCTTGCTAGCATCAAGGATACCCATATGAGACCGGAGGAAAGACTGGCGATTTGTCATAACCTCTCCTTCATCAACTAGTTTGTTCTGAACGGTCGAGAACACTTTGAGTAGTTCCTGAAGTACCTTATTATTCCAGTACCGATACAAAAACGAAGGGCAATGGAAGAATTTTCTTTGGCCTCAGGTCAGGTCACCCCGGTACCTTCCAATCCCACCAATATTGGTAGCGGTAAATCCTTGGCTGTTCAGCAAAACACAGGCTCGTACACTGCGAGCCCCGCTCTGGCAGTATACGAACAGCGGAGTGTCCTTGCGGTATCGCACTCCTCGTATCCTGTCGAGAGACACATTCAAACTTCCCGGAATATGCCCTGAGTGGTATTCCTCCGCTGTCCTGACATCAAGAAGGATAGCTCCAGGAGTAGACTTGAACTGAGCAAGCCCTTCGTTGATATCCTTCCGTTTTCCAAACAGGCTCAGCCAACTCATTGTATCATTCTCTCGATCATAGCCTTTGGCCTCACCCCCATGGAAGTGGCGGCCACTTTCCCATTCTTGAATAATAACAACGAGGGAATACTCATGATCTGGTATTGGCGTGCAAGTTCGGGTTCCTCATCCACATTCACTTTTCCCACCTTGATTTCCGGATGTTCTTCGGCGATTTGCTCAACAACAGGGGAAAGCATCCTGCAAGGTCCGCACCAAGAAGCCCAAAAATCCACGAGGACGGGCTTGTCCGATGAAAGAACATAACTGGTAAAATCCTTTGTATGAATAGCATTGACTGACATCTTATTTTCTCCTTTCCTTTGTGAGGATGTTTATAAGATAATTCAATGCCCATTTTTTTTCCGTGACTTTGTTACATTACTTCTTATTTCTGATTTGTTTCCGCCAGAATCTCCAGCCGTTTTCTATCTGTCAGGAAAATCTTCCCCCGTCCAAGCTTTACAAGCCCCTCACTTTGAAAATAATTCAACATCCGGGTGACCACCTCCCGCACACTTCCCAAATGATTCGCCATCTGCTCATGAGTCACATCAAGCTCATCACTACCAGTAAGACTGCTCTCCTGCACAAGAAACGCAGCAAACCGAGTATCCAGACGTTTGCTGAGCATCTGGTCCATAAGCCACATGACAGTGGAAAACCTTGAGGACATCAGTTCATTGGTATAGTTGGAAACAGGAGCGGAGACCTCCATCAGTCTTCGGTAGACATCCGAAGGGACATGCAGCACTTCGGTATCCTGCTCGGCGGAAACCAATACATCAAACTGAATGTTATGCATAATACAGGAAGCGGAAAGCAAACAGACTTCTTTCGCAAATAGACGATATAAGGTCAATTCTTTTCCACTATCCGTGATGACATACACTCGAAGCTGACCACTGACCACTAAAAGAAGACCTATACAGTCATGAGAGCCTCTATGCAACATTGTTCCCTTTTTATAGCTACGGGAACGTACATTCCTTGTCAGAACAGCCTGTTGCTCAGGAAGAAGTTTTTCCCAGAAAGGTAAATAACGACGAAAATCTATTTGCAACCCAGACATAAAGACCTCTTTTGGACAGTATCGTTCTCATTGGCATCACTGACAAGACCTGAAAGAAAAGACTGGGGTCCTCAAGAAAAAGGGCCTCAGTCTTTGCCTTGCCTTAAGTTATTAGAACTTTCCTATATTGAGAAGGAAAATTCATCCGTAATGACACCTTTCTCGTCCTGTGGGTTCTTAATCTCCACCTTAGGGGCTACATACTTGGTGAGCCAGATATCCTGACCAGCATCTTGATTGGCCACCAAGGTAGGAATGGAGATGATTACCATATCCTCTCCCACAGGAATCTTGAATTTTTTGGTAATCGTGACCTCATTCCAATTTGCATCGGTATAGCTTACCGTTATCTTGTGACTTTGATTGGTGACCACAGACTTATCACGATCACGGGCTGCCAATTCCAAAGCCTCTGTCCTGTCCACCTGCACGGTGACTAATTTCAAGGCCTTGGCCTCAGTCCCACTTGCAAGGGTAACAGTTTTGTTATCCAAAAGAACAGTATGCTCTCGCCCGATGAAGTACATCATTACTCCAACAAGAATAACAACTACAATTGCAACCAGGCGAATAAGCAATTTTTTGCCACATCTCAGCTTCATTACTTGCTCTCCTTCTGCTCAGCAGCCAATCTAGCACCTTCATAGCCTTGTTCTCTCTTCTTGCGAATTTCATAGAGCACCAGACTTACCGTGATGACTCCATAGGAGACGAATACTCTAAAATACTCTCCGAGTTGGGCCTGCCCGATAAGATTTTTGCCTGCCATAGGAGAAATGATGAACATCAGATGAAACAAGATGACTCCTAAAAAGACATTGCGTATGTTTGCCTTGGCAACAGATGCTCCTCCAACAAGCAGGGCCGCAACACTGAACATCCCAATCTGTGAATGGCTGTTATAGGTATTGAGCGTGCCAATATTCTGAAGATAGATAATCATGCCGTATCCAGCGAGCACTGTACTGATGATGATGGACACGATCCTGGTCCTCTCAACCTGGATTCCCGCAGCCCGGGCGACTTCCATATCCTGACCCACCGCCCTCATGTCCTGTCCAAGCTTGGTCTTCTTGAACCAAAGAATAAAAAAACAAAGGAGGGCGATGATGGCAACAGTAGCAATCGGAAAGGTTATTCCAAAAAGCTTTATTGTCAACAGGCTGTCCAGACTCTTGCGGATGCCTGCAAGATTCACCGTATTGCGGATCCCGTAGCCACGAGGCAGGACAAGACTAGGGCTTCGGACAGGAATCAGGGATCCCATGCCGTACAGGACCACAAGCTGATAAATACCATTCATAAAAAACCCGATGATATAGCTGGTCACCATCTCACGGCCTTTGGCCATGTTCAGTATCTTCCCACACCACCATCCAAGCAAAATGGAGATAGGAGTCGATATGATGGCAGCCAGGACCATCCCTGGAATTCCCACCACACCCCAGTCGCTGATGTAGATGAGGCCAATCTGACCAGCCATGGCTCCAAGGGTCATCCCGAAATTCAATCCCATGCCAGCCATGATGGGTATCAGTAAGCTGATAATCAAAAAGGCATTACGGCTGATACGGACAATCACCTCGCTTATCAGGTAATTTGCGCTATAACCGGAAAGAGGAATGCCGAAGATACAAATCAGTAAGAACAACAAGGGAACCAAATTATTGGCGACGAAGCGTTTGATGCTCTCCCCTTTAGTAATTTTTAGTGCGCTCATCTGGTTGCCTCCGTTTTACGGGTCAACGCATACAAAATCATACCGTTTGACACCACGATACGAATAACCTCAGACATATCAGTATGAATCACTGAGTTCATGACCGAAGGGGTCATTGTCAAAATGCCTTGGAAAAGGAAAGTCCCAATCACCACATTGGTGATGGAAGCCTTGTTCACACTGGCACCGCCAATAAGGATGGCCGAGACCGCAGGCAGGGCCATATAAAACGGCCCCATGTAAAGCTGGATGAATCCAAAACTTTGTTGATACACCAGAATACCCACAGCACCAAGCCAAGTGGACATGATGACCGACAAGGTCCTGATTCTGTCAACACTTATACCACTAGCCCGCGCAAAGACAGGGTTGGATCCTACGGCTGTCATCGCAGTCCCCGTCTTGGTATGAAGGAATGCCCACATGATAAAAGCAAGCAAAGCAAAGAAAAGCAACATCCCAGTAGGTATGGTCAGGTGCTCATTCAGTTTGATGGAAAGGAAATCATTAAGGATATGCAAGTAATAGCCTTCGGTGGAAATTGTTGTCCTCAGACCTGATCCGCTATAGCCCCACACCATCGTCGGATTCTTGAATGGCAAAAGTAACCACATCATACACATAAAGGCAACAGAGCTGAATCCCACATAGGTGGCAATCATCATCTCTCCGCCTTTCACCTTGTTGAGCAGTTGTCCATACCCCCATCCAAGCAACAACGCAAATGGAGTGGCGAATACAATCGCCATGAGAAAGGAAGTCATACCAGTGAATTGGCATTCCATCGAGATTGTCGCACCAAGCAGGCCCGATATAATGCCAAGGGGCAAGCCGAAATTCAGCCCGCAACCACTATGAATCATTGGCACCATGGCAAGAACCAGTACACAATTCATACCAAACCGGTTGAGGGTGTCACTTAGACTGGTGCTCACCTTCACCCCAACAAAAGGAGCTACCAGAAACAACAACAGAAGAAACAATCCAATGATGATTCGTGGCAGTCCAAAATGCCTGATTAAATCCCTGATCCTCGTCATACAGCACCTCCAGCAACCTGTTTGCTTTGTCCAACCATCAACAATCCAAACTCTGTGCTTGCACTGGTCGCCGGTAGGATTCCATGGACCTTGCCATCAGTCACAATCGCAATGCGATCACAGACGGAGCGCAACTCCTCCAGCTCACTACTGATCATCACAATGGTGGTCCCTTGCCTCTGATTGTATTCCCTTAGGGCTGCAAGAACCAAAGACTTGGCCCCAATATCGATACCACGGGTCGGCTCCGAGACAAAAAGAAGTTTGGGAGCTATGGCAAAAGCCTTGGCTAAACAGACTTTCTGCTGATTCCCTCCCGAAAGTTCCTTTGCCTTTTGCTTGGACGAAGTACATTTTATTTCCAGCTTATCAATATATTTCTTGGTCTCCTTCTCGATGGCCTCCTGGTCTCTCCAGTTGATGAAGCCCAAGACCTTTCTTAGGTACTTGTTCTCCACCTGCATGGCAGTGAAGGAAATATTCCATTCCAGGGACTCGTCCAGAAGCAACCCTACACCACGACGATCCTCACTCACAAAAGCCATTCCATTGTCAAGGAACCCACGTGGATTGTTAAGAGGAAGGGATTTTCCCTCAAAGGTGATAGAACCACCGGCACTATACAGCCCCATGATCCCATTAGGAATTCCAAGTTTGCCCTGCCCTGCCATACCACCGATACCAAGTATCTCTCCTTTGTACACATCCAGAGTAGCATCATGGACCACTTCACCTGGCATATTTACCCAAAGGTTCTTCACTGAAAGAATCACCTCTTTGTTTTCATAATCAAATTGCCGTTTCTGAGCGGCTACCAGAGAAACTTCACGTCCAACCATCCATTGGGCAATCTCAGAAATATTGATATCCTTATTTTCCACCTGCTTGATGATCTTGCCATCGCGCATAACCATAATCTGATCACAGACATCAATAATCTCCTGAAGCCTATGGCTGATGAAAATAATTGAGATACCTTCGCTGGCAAGCTTCTTCATGGCAACCAGAAGACTGTCAGCTTCTTTCTCAGAAAGAACAGCTGTGGGCTCATCAAGTACCAAAAGGCGAATTTGACCGGCGCTTTCACTATCTTCCTTGCTTAACTCACGAGCAATTTCGGTAAACTGCTTATGTCCAACAGGCATTTGTGAAACAAGCATGTCAGGATCAAGGTTGACTCCCAAACGGGCGATGGCCTTCTTGCTGATGTGCTCCATCTTGTCACGGTCAAGGGTATCCATACGCTCCCCGAACAATTCAGCAAAAAAATTGGGGCTCTTGGGTTCCCTGTTCAATAAGATGTTTTCTGTCGCAGTAAAATCAGGAAGCAGGGAGAACTCCTGGTGGACCATCCCTATACCTTGATCCAAGGCATCCATGGAAGAGGCAAAAGAAACAACATTCCCATCAAGTATCACCTCCCCCCCATATCCTCCTGTGATCCGTATCTCATCCATACCAAAGAGAATTTTCATCAGGGTGGATTTTCCTGCCCCATTCTCTCCAACCAAACCGAGAATTTCTCCCTTATCCAGAGTGAAACTCACATCACTGAGCACTTGGTTCCCACAGAAATCCTTGCTGATGTGTCTCATCTCCAACAATGGCATTTGCTTTTCACTCATTACATATTCCTTATCTCTTGGCTATGACTCTTGACTCAAAAAGACAACAGTAACAACCAAGGGAGAAACAAACAAAGGGGGAGAGAACCTCTCCCCCTGATAATTCCAAATCATTGGCTATTTGATAGAGAAATACTTCTCAGGAACTGTGATATCGGTGCTACCCATATAGCCTTTACCCATGATATAGGTATCCTGATAAATAAGAACATGGTTCTTGGCACGAACACCAGTATTGACATCCGTGTAGAAACTTCCGTTCCATTTTGCACCAGGAGTGTACTTGCCATAGGCTTTCATGATGTCGGAGAGCTTGAGTAATTCACTTTCACCTTTAAGAACATTGATGGCATGCTGACCAAGACCGGCGGTAGTGGTATACCCATAGGAATAAGCCCAAGTGCCAAAACGGCCCTGTCCTCCCTTGGATACAACAGCGGACTCGACCTTCTTCAGAATGGCCGGGAAATCTCCGGCTTCCGCACTAAGGTCAATACCGAGAGCTCCAGGATAGCCCATCAAAGGAGAAGGCAAATCGGCTTCAATGAAGTACCCACCATACGCAAGCAACTGCTTGAGCAACGGTTCGGTATGAGCATCGTTCGTGCAGAAGAAAGCGGCTTTCTTGCCATATTGCTCAATCCAAGCAGGAACTTTCTCAAGGATATACTGCTGAGCACCTGCAACACCAACATCGCTGGTCGGGTCGGGGGCGGTCTCCATGACAAATTTCATCCCAAGATCCGCACAAGTGGCTCGCATGATTGCAACACGTCGGCTCATGGTCTCATAGCTCAAATGCCTTGGGAACGAGATATGGACAAAAGTATCACAGCCAAGCTCATGCGCTGTATGAATGATGAGATAGCCACGAGCAACGAAATCATTGTTCACCGCCAAGTCAGCTGCACTCTGGATTACCGCCGGATCTTCATGTGCCTCACCTGCAAGGCAAAGAATGTCAGGCCTCTTTTCCTTGATCCTGCGGAAGCCTTCCGTCGTACCAGGAACGGCCTGATTGACAATGACGGCCTTCATCAGAGGATCATCGGCAAGACCTGCGATAACACTGATGGTTGTCTCGGCCTCTTCCATGAAGTTGTCAGGATACGTTACATGCTGGATCATGCCACCGTCTTTTACGGCACCATATTCCTGAATCAAACGTTCGGCACCACGAAGGTCGTCTTCAGACTGAGAAACAGTACCGGTAACAATACCAACATGAAATTTGGGACTTGAAGTCGGTGCGGCTGAGGCTGGTTTCTCGTTTGCACCATTAGCGAACGCAAACAAACCCAGCGAAAGGCAAAGCAACAAAGCTAGAGTCTTTTTCATTTTCCCTCTCCTCAAAAGATTGATGTCCTTAATCTTATTGGTGTTGAAGTGAGGTTGCAAGAATTATTTGCGCATTTGTTGTTGTTTTTTCTCTAATTGGTGCAAAAATAGTCGATTATTTACAAATTTGGCGTCTAAACTCATATAAAAGGATTCCTGTTGCAACAGACACATTGAGAGAATCAATATGCCCCGTCATGGGAATCGATACGATATAGTCACAAAGAGAACGGGTCATTTGTCTGATTCCAGAACCTTCCGAACCCATTATCAAGGCGGTACGTTTTGGAAACTTTGTCTCAAAGGATGAAGGCCCGCCCATATCAGCGCCATATATCCAGAACCCATTATCCTTCAGTAGCTTGACTTCCCTATTCATGTTCGTTACCACAGCCAACGGAACATATTGGGCCGCTCCGGAAGAAACCTTGGTCACAGTCTCATTCGCCTGTGCAGAACGCCGTTCAGGTACAACAACAAGATCGACGCTAAATTGATCAGCACTCCTGAGAATAGCACCAAGATTATGAGGATCGGTAATCTCATCAAGAAAAAGAACCAGTGCGCCCTGCTCAGGGGCCAATGACTCGATAAATTGCTCGACGGTTAACACAATCAGGTTGCCACCACTTCTTCTTGCACCACCCAAATCCAGCACGAGACCCCGATGATCCGCACCTGAGACCATGGTATCCATCTCAACAGGTGAAATTCTTTTTATGGCAACCTTGCCGGTAAGCATGGCTTTTCGCTCAATATCCGCATAGCCCTTCCCCACAGCGCGGGAAACATACAAGGTCGAACCTGCGGGGGCAAGCTTAAGTCCTTCTTCAATGGAATGCTTGCCATAAATCTTCTCACCCATAATATATACCTCTATATGTTATTCTTCAAATGGAACAGGAGTGGGATTGGAAATCTCACCCATACTTTCCGATAGGTCCTGCATCAATTTTTTGGCTTTCATTCCAAGATGCTTAGGTACCACTGTCAGCACCTTGATATACAAATCACCACGGTCAGAACTATTGAGTTTTGTTGCTCCTTGCCCACGGACACGAAGCATCTTGCCATTTTGTATCCCGGAGGGCACAGTCACCTTGATGGTTTGCCCCTCAATGGAAGGAACCTCAATATCAGCACCCAAGGCGGCTTGAGTCATGGAAATTGGAATCTGGAGATACAAATCATTACCCTCACGGACAAAATACTTATCCGGCTGGACATTGATATATACATACAAATCCCCTGTATCTCCCCCATTGGTTCCACAATCCCCCATACCACGAAGCGTGATACGGTTTCCAGTATCCACTCCCGCGGGAATGGTCACCTTTACCTTGGTCTGCTTGCGTTTGACCCCCGTTCCATGACATTCAGAACAAGGATGGTCAATCACCCGCCCCGAACCGTTACAGGTCGGGCAGGTACTAGCGATTGAGAAAAAGCCACTGTTCCTACGAACCTGCCCACTTCCCCCACAGGTCGGGCAGACTTTTGTCCCCGAACCACTTTCACTTCCCGTGCCATGGCATATCTCGCATGAGACCTGATGAGCATAAGCAATATCAACTTTCGTTCCAAAAATCGCATCCTTGAACGCGATGGTCACATCATACCGCAGGCTGGCTCCACTTGAGGAATCCCCGCTTTCTCGAGACCGAGATCCGGTGCCCATACCACCACCAAAGAACGAGCTGAAGATATCCTCAAACCCGCCAGAGCCACCTCGACCTCCAAAAATATCGGAAAAATCACGATATACATTGGAATAATCATGACCCATCCCATTGGCACCATCAATACCTGCAAAACCAAATTGATCATATGCAGAACGTTTTTTCTCGTCCCCGAGAACCTCATACGCCTCTGTCGCTTCCTTGAATCGCTCCTCAGCGGCCTTATCCCCTGGATGAGTATCAGGGTGATTGGCAATTGCCAATTTATGATAGGCTTTCTTTATCTGGTCAAGTGTCGCATCCTTCTGGACGCCAAGCACCTCATAGTAATCACGTTTTGCCACAATAAAACTTCCTTCAGCTCTTTACACACATCATGTCGGCGTTGAAGCCGACATGAATATGTTTGCAAGTGTACTTGATAGTCGTGCCTTAGTCTACAACTTCATAGTCAGCATCCTCAACCCCATCCTTGCCGGCATGCTTTTTCTTCGGCTCATCCTTTTTCGGCTCCTCTTTCTGAGGACCCGCGGTAGGGCCAGCCTGCTGCTGAGTCTGTTGCTGCTGGGCACTGGCATTCTTATAGACTTCCTCAGCAAGCTTATAAGCGGCCTGCTGCAAAGTCTGGGACTTGCTCTTAATCTCATCGGCCGAGGCATTCTGATTGTTCAATGTCGTCTTCAAATCAGCAAGGGCACTCTCAATCTTCGCCTTGTCATCGCTGGAAATCTTATCACCATAGTCCTTAAGAGACTTCTCAGTGCTGTAGCTCAGGCTATCGGCCTCGTTACGGGCATCAATCTTGGCTCTCTCATTCTTATCTTCCTCGGCATGCGCCGCCGCATCCTTGACCATCTTATCGATATCACCATCGGAAAGACCAGAAGAGCTCTCGATACGAATCTTCTGCTCCTTGCCTGTACCAAGATCCTTTGCGGACACATGGACAATACCATTGGCATCGATATCGAAAGTAACCTCAATCTGAGGAACTCCGCGAGGAGCTGCAGGAATACCCACAAGATCAAACTTGCCAAGTGTCCTGTTCTGACTGGCCATCTCACGCTCACCCTGCAAAACATGGATACTCACGGCGGTCTGTCCATCAGCGGCAGTACTGAATATCTGGCTCTTGCGAGTAGGGATAGTGGTGTTCCTCTCGATAAGCTTGGTATTTACTCCTCCAAGGGTCTCAATACCCAATGAAAGTGGAGTGACATCCAGCAGAAGCACATCCTTGACATCTCCCCCAAGAATACCACCCTGAATAGCGGCACCCATGGCAACGACTTCATCAGGGTTCACCCCTTTCTTCGGGTCTTTGCCAAACAATTTCTTCACGGTCTCCTGAACCGCAGGAATACGGGAAGAGCCGCCTACAAGAATGACATCATCGATATCATTGGCGGTAAGACCCGCATCACGAAGCGCGTTCTGCACAGGAATCTTCGACTTCTCAATGAGATCGCCGATAAGTTGCTCGAAGTGAGCTCTGGTAAGAGTTGTCTGCAAGTGCTTAGGGCCGGAGGCATCAGCTGTGATAAATGGAAGGTTGATGTCGCTACTTATCGTAGTGGACAATTCAATCTTTGCCTTCTCGGCAGCATCCTTGAGCCTCTGCAAGGCCATCTTGTCGGATTTCAAATCAATTCCATTCTCTTTCTTAAACTCATCATTCAGCCAATCGATGATACGTGCATCAAAATCATCACCACCAAGATGGGTATCACCATTGGTACTCTTCACCTCGAACACGCCATCACCCAACTCCAGGATGGACACATCAAAGGTTCCTCCACCAAGGTCATAAACCGCAATCTTCTCTTCCTTGGAAGTGTCCTTGCCAAGCCCATAGGCCAAGGCGGAAGCGGTCGGCTCGTTGACAATCCTCTTCACCTCAAGACCGGCAATCTTACCAGCATCCTTGGTAGCCTGTCTCTGCGCATCATTAAAATAAGCAGGAACAGTGATGACTGCCTCGGTCACCGGCTCGCCAAGATAATCCTCAGCGCTCTTCTTCATTTTCTGAAGAATAGCGGCGCTGATTTCCTGCGGAGTGTAATTTTTCCCACGAATACTCACCTGGGCACTTCCATCGGGACCCGCAACCACGGTGTAAGGAACACGAGCAGCCTCAACGGATACTTCACTGAATTTATGTCCCATAAAACGCTTGATAGAATACACTGTATTCTCGGCGTTGGTAATAATCTGATTCTTTGCTGGCTGGCCAACAAGGCGTTCACCTTTGGCGGTAAAGCCAACAATTGACGGAGTGGTCCTTGCACCGTCGCTATTGACGATGACCTTGGATTCATTGCCATCCATCACGGCCACACAGCTGTTTGTTGTACCTAAATCAATTCCTATGATCTTTCCCATAATATTATATTCTCCTCACAAAATCCAAATCTAGTTATTTTCTGGTCTTGTCGAACCTTTTGTAAGATACTAATCTCTTGCCTAATCGTCAATTGTTTGGTTTCCCAACTTTCACTTTCGCCGGTCTAAGAACTCTTCCATGAAGCGTATAGCCTGTTGCTAAAGTCTGAAGAACAATTTCTTTCTCCAGTTTCTCATCCTGCACCATCATGCAAGCCTCATGTTTGGAAGGATCAAATTCCTGTCCATCAGGATTCATCTCCTCCAGTCCCCAGTTCTTCTCCAACATGTCATACATCTTCTTGGAAACCAATTCAACACCCTCCTGAATCTTGTCAAAGTCCCTTGTGGATTTTGCCGCATTCATAGCGCGTTTGAAATCATCCAAAGGCTGAAGCAAATCAGTAATCAAAGCAAGGTTTGCGAACTGGACGGCTTCCTCCTTGTCACGTATAAGGCGCTTGCGGTAATTTTCACCATCAGCACGTACGCGAAGCATATCCTCGTTCAAAGAAACAATTTTTTTGTTCGCTTCTTCCAATTCCTGTTTGAGTTTGGCACATTCCGCTTTGGTTGTGTCTAGTTCGGTCAGTTCCTGTTCTTGCGCAGAACCCTTGACTTTCTTCTCATCTTGAACCTCTTCTGTTTTCGATGCCTCGATTTCTTGTTTCTTGGGTTCTTCTTTCTTATCCATGCTTGTTCCTCAATATATAGAGCCCCATAGGCAATTATTGCCAAAGGCCCTTCGTTAGGTCCAACAGACCAATAATGTCATTGCTTATACCCACCCTGGATATGCATGTAACATACTCACAGGGAAAGCTATCGTCAAGGGTTTTCGTCGTCATCCAGGCTGATGATCTCTTCCTTTCCTATCGGAACATAGCTCACCTTGCTTTTTGACTGATGTATTTCCTTTTCCAATTCGCTGGGAGAAGGTCCAGTTCCATCCCCCGTCTCTTTTCTTTCCATGTCAGCTTTTGGTTCCGTGGTAATTAATGGCTGTGAAGAATCGACATCAATTTGCGGGTCAGAAAGACTTCCGCCTTCCGTTCTTCCTCCATCCCTCTCATAGGTAAGGGCATCCTCGAGAACGGGCTCGTTTTTCTCAGGCAAGCTCACTTGCTCAACTGGAGTTTCTTCAATAACGGCAGGCTCTCTCTCACTTTCAGAACAAGAACAAGGAGAGGAGATGTCCTGGTTTTTTTTCTCAGCCATCTCAAATGGAAGATCCTCAAGTTGAGTCAATTCTATCTTTGCTGCGACATTCTGAAGTAAAACCGATTTCTCACCCTTCAATTCATCAAGCTCTTTATGAAGGTTGTCGGCTTCCCTTTGCATCTCTGAAAGGCTCTGTGCAATTTGTTTCTTGCGATTATCCTGAATATCATTGAGCGCCTGGCTATTTGACAGTTGTTGCGAATAATCCCCCAGCTTTTGAGAAAGTTCTGAAAGCAACATCGTATTCTTGGAATCCAGCAGGGAGGAGACCTCTTTGGTCGAGGATAATCTATTGTCCAATTCATTGATAAAAGCCTGAGCCGTATGGACCATTGAAAGGAAGGAACTATCCATTTGCTCTATGGTTTGCCTAAACATGGCATTAAGTCTCTGGGCGCTATCAGTGGAGAAAGAAACCAAATCCTCATTCATCTTCCCCACCAAGTCCCTCTGCAATTGGTTGAACTGGGTACGGTAGGAATCAAGGGAAATGCCAACCTGCTTTTCAAGCTGGCGAAGCAAGTCGGTCTGCTGGGATACAGTGGAAAGTGCCATCTCCTGATGATTGCGAAGTGTCAAGGTATAGGCATCAATGCGGGCCTGGGTATCTTCCATGGTCTTTTTCACTGATTCGTTGTAGCTGTCCAGATGCTGCCTGGTGGAATCCTCCATGGTTTTTACCGAAGAAAGAGAGACTTCAAGATTAGCCTGAATAGTCTGCTTGGCAACCTCTATCTGATTCCTGAAGTCGGCAATGGTGTCTTTCACCTGATTCATTTTGACGACATTATCGTTGACTTCCCGTATCTTGAGTTCAGCTTGCATCGTGGTGCTGGATAGTTCCTCTAGCACCTTGCGATAATTGTTCATGACAACCTGGAGTTTGGAAAGATCGTCACTCCTCCCTTCCAAATCCGATACCTTGTCATCAATTGAACGAATCAATTGGTTGACATCGTCCACTCTCGCATTTACCTCATTACTTGCCTGTTGGCTATTTTCCTTTAGCTGGGAATTCACTTTGTCCACTTCGGTACGAAATTGACCAATGCGATCCATAACGCGTTTAAGATTGTTATTTCGCTTATCATCCATACGTAGGAAAAAGATTATCGCCAAGGTAATGGCAAATAACACCACGGGAAGAATTACTAACATCAGCTCATTCATGAAAGCTATCCTCCTTCAAGCCAACAAGGAGATAAATTCCTTGAAAGACCTCACTACATATTCATTTTTAGGGTACGTTTTTGCCCTTGGAGAAAGCAAGCAACTGTGCATCCCCATTTTCTGGCAGCCAAGTATATCCTTTTGATAACTATCTCCAACATAAAGAACCTGATTTGCAGGTAAGCCGACTTCTTCCAACAAATAAGAAAAGGCACGGCTGTCAGGTTTGAGATATCCACAATCCTCAGAACATAAGGCGACATCAACCAAATCAGCGATATCAAGGGTCCTGAGCTTCTCCTCAATGGGAAAATCACTGAGTACGGCAATGCGATATCCTTTTTGCTTTACCATCTCAAAAGCTTCTCTCAGGCCAGCTCTTGGCCTTACATTCCGATAGATTCTCTTCCATTTGTCATAAAACTGCCGCTGGACTGCCTTTTTGATTCTCTCTCTATTCCGAGGGGTCTCGCCTTTCTTTTTTTGAAGAAGCATCAACTGACAGAGTCTATGAAGATATCCTGTCCTATCCTGAGGAATAGTGGCAACAGAGGCCTGTTCCTCACGAAACTGGCGTCTGGCCTTTTGGTAAGCGAGAGCAAGGAGAATGTTAGGGAAAGCACTCAAAAACATCCTCCACATCAATGAGGCTCTGCTGTACAAGGTCCCGTCGACATCAAAGGCAATGAGTCTAATCTCACTTTCCACGTCTCTGACCCTGTTGTTTGGTAGTCTTCTGGATCCGCTTGAGGGCTTTCCCCACGGCTGCCTTGTTCCCGGGCTTGGTCAAACGGGTTTTCGCTCTTGCCTTACCTCCTGTGGCCGGCCCTTTCTTAATGGCGCTTTTCTTGATGGCGGTAAGAGTCGGCATCTTATGAGGTTTGTCATTCAAGGATGGATTACGGGTCCTTTCCCTCAAGTCGACTTCCACAGGAATCAGAGTAAAGCCCAAATCCCGACGGATACAATTCTTGAGATATTGGATATACACCGGAGGAAAATCCTTGATGTGGTTGACAAAGAACAAGAATCTCACCGGATTGGAACTGACCTGGGTTGCATAATATACCTTGAAGTGTCCGACAGCTCCACGAGGTGGTTGAAAATTCTCACTCCAAGCCTTGACCGCATCGTTTAATTGTGCAGTCTCCACCCGCTTGTTATTTTGTTTCCAGACAGTCCACACAGTATCAAGCAACTTCCCGATGTCCTTGCCTTCCTTGGCTGAAATCAAACAAATTGGAGAGAAGGAAAGTACAGGAAACAAGAATCTCACCCTATCCTCTATGGCATTAAATTGATTCTGCGGACCATGAAGCAAATCAATTTTATTAAGAACCATGATAATACCCTTGCCACGGCGGACCACCAAATTTGCAATTTTCTTATCCTGATCAGAAAGACCCTCAACACAATCAATCATCAAAAGGACGACATCTGCTTCCTCAATGGTCTTGATTGCACGATTGACTGAGTAGTACTCAACATTATCATCAACTTTTCCCTTCCTACGGATACCAGCGGTATCCAAGACAGTGAAGGAAGTCCCTTTATAGGAAAATACACCTTTCACCACGTCGCGGGTAGTACCGGGAATATCACTTACGATGGAGATGTCAGAGCCAACAAGCAGATTGGTAAGAGTGCTCTTGCCGGTATTGGGCTTGCCCATGATGGCAATCTTGACCATTGTCTCTTCTTCCGGAGCCTCTGCAATCGTCGTCAAGTTGAGAATTCCAAGAAGAGTATCCTCCAGGGTTTCTATTCCTAAACCATGAGAAGCAGAAATCCCCACCACCCGTTGAAACCCAAAGGAAAAATAGTCCCAGACCAAGTTTTCCCGTTTTTCGTCATCAACCTTGTTGACTACCAGCACGACCTTGTCAGTATAAGGCCTCAGGGTTTCCATGAGCTCCCTGTCTTCTGCGGTAATACACGTACAATCCATGAGAAACAAGATTGCATCGCTACTTGCAAGAAGCGAGAGACTACGCTTGGCGACCAACCCATCCAGGCCTTCCTGGTCCACTTTGATACCCCCACTATCAATCAAAGTAACAGGATGGTTCCCCAGATACCAACGTTCCTCTAGAGGGTCACGAGTCACCCCTGAGGTCGGATCGGTGATAGCCCGCCGCTTTCCTAAAAGGCGGTTAAACAATGTCGACTTACCCACATTCGGGCGTCCAATGATTGCTACAGCAGGGATCTTTCCCTCGTTATTGCTCGAATCGGTCATGCATCCACTTCCTTATATACATACTTATAGTTTGATATGAATCCAAACGCATCACCTCAGAGCTCAATTGCTTTGCTTCCTCATAGGTCACGGAACGAAGCACCTTGCGAACTTGAAGGACCGACTGGGGATCCATCGAAAACTCATCCAATCCCAGGCCTGCCAAAAGCACAGCGCAAGAACTGTCTCCCGCCATCTCACCGCACATCCCTACCGGGATATGAGCCTCATGCGCCTTGTCTATCACCATCTTGATAGAACGAAGCACCGCCGGATGGAAAGGCTGATACAAATAGGCAATCTTCTCATTCCCCCGGTCCACTGCCAACGTGTACTGTATCAGGTCGTTGGTTCCGATGGAAAAGAAATCCACTTTCTTTGCAAGAATATCGGCACAAAGCGCGGCTGCCGGTACCTCAATCATCGTCCCAACCTTCAGGTCATGATCATAGGGAACCTGCTCCTGGTCCAGACTCTTCTTTGCTTCTTGCAATACCGCAAGCACATCATCAAGTTCCTCAATACCGCTAATCATTGGAAACATTATTCGTAGTTTGCCGTAACTGCTCGCCCTGAGCAGCGAGCGTAACTGTACCAAGAAGATATCCTTTCTAGCAAGACAGAAACGGACAGCTCTCCACCCCAATATGGGATTTTGTTCATCAATTCCCAACCCGGGCACCACTTTGTCTCCACCGATATCAAATGTGCGGATGGTCACTTCCCGAGGAGCCATATCTTCCACTACTTTCCGATAGGTCTCAAACTGCAACTCCTCCGAAACACCTTCTCCGTTGTTAATCAACAGAAACTCAGAACGATAAAGACCTATACCTTCACTACCAACTTCTTTCACCGAAGGTATTTCACTGGCCATTTCTATGTTGGATAGCAAGGAGATGGTATGTCCATCCAAAGTGACCGTAGGTAACTTTGCGAGCTGGGTCAGTTTTTGCTCATTATCCTGCAACAGTGCATACCGTTCTTTGATTCTCTGCGAGGTCGACCAATCGGGACGAACAATCACCTCACCAAAGTTGCCATCGACAATTATCTCATCTCCTGAATGCACTTTGGAACTAAGATTGCCTAACGCCAATACTGTCGGGATACGGAGAGAACGTACAAGAATGGCAATATGGCTTGTTTTACCCCCGCCATCAAGGGCGATACCTAGCACATGTTTCTTATCCATGCTAAACAATTCGGAAGGCAACAAGGCATCTCCAACCAATATCACATCATTCATGAGATTGTTCAGGCTATGATGCTGTTCTCCAAGCAACACCTCAATAATCTGTATGGATACATCCTTAAAGTCAATAGCACGTTCTTTAAAGAGAGGATCGTCAGAACCTTCCAGAATTTTCACCATTTTGTCGCAAACCGTCTCGACAGCCCAACTTGCAGAAAGACGTCTACTGGTTATTTGCTTGTCGACTTCGGTTGTAAACTCCGGATCACTGAGCATCAACAAGTGAGTCTCAAGGATTTCCTGGGAAACCCCTTCGTTGACGAGCATTTCCAAGGAATCGGAAACCCGGGACACCGCCTCATGAAACTCAGAAATCTCGTGGGGAACCTCTTCTTGCCCAATGTATTCTTTCTTTGCGACGATAGGAGTATGGACATACACAAAGGCTTGCCCACTGGCAAGACCAGATGCTGCTGCTATCCCGTTCATAATCCTCATGATGTTTGTATCATACAGTGGTTTACAAGCGGTTGTAAAGCTAGAAAAAACAAACGGTTGTGTAATAAACTGAGGCTATGAACCAGAAGCGGCACGTCAACACAATGATAATACTTTGGCTTCTTTGGCTTGCTATGTCAATTGTTTCCGCCATTCTGTACACTCCAAAAATTAAAGCCGCCATTTTAGATAGTGGTGTGATAGAACTGGCTAAAGAACAGAAGAAAAAGCAAGGCACCTCGGAATCCCGGCCGGTTGATGTATGTTTTGTGAACTCAAAGGGGGTATATATCCTCTATCAGCAAAAACAGAGAAGACTGGGAGGAGATATATACCATGACACCATGGAAAATCTCCTTTATGGACCTTCAGAAGAAAACATCAAAAATGGCGCCACCACCTATATTGATCAAGAAACCACCCTTATTGGCTGTAGTGTCAGCTGCAACACCCTGTTTGTGGATTTTTCCAAGGACTTTCTCAATTCAAAAGAAATAGAGAAGGCATATGCCCAAGTGGTGAAAACGGCGACAGACTTTCCACGGATAGACACAATGACACTTCTCATTGAGGGAAAGGAATTCATTTTATAGCAAGGAATCAAATTCTTCCTTCCCCAACCCGTTTTTCTTAGTGAGCAAGGCAAGATATTCCGTATTACCTTTATGTCCGGTTATCGGGCTTTTGGTCAGATTAAGGACGGAGACCCGTTCCTCTGCTAAGTGATCATAAACTCCAAGCATGACCTTTCGAAGCAATGATGAATCCTCTATCACCCCGTTGAAATCATTCAACCCCTTAGGGACTTCGAATTGCGGTTTGATAAGGGAAACAAGATAAGTATCCCCACAAAGAGACAAGATATGGCTAGCAGCTCCAGTAATGGAGCGAAAAGATAAATCACAGACGGCAGCCTGGGGAAGAGGATCAAGATTCGCTTTTTCCAATGTCATGATATTTTGTTTTTCGTGGACAACCACCCTCTTATCAGCACGAAGGCGCCACGAGAGTTGGTTCGTCCCGACATCAACTGAATGCACACACAGGGCACCTTTTTGAAGCAGACAATCAGTAAAACCTCCTGTTGAGGAGCCTGCATCAAGAAAAACCATTGATTCAACGGATAAATCAAAAACCAAGAGCGCATGCTCCAGTTTATATCCACCTCTGCTTACATATTTTTCGAAGGTGAAAGAAATCTCAGACTGCTCATCAAAACAGGTCCTTCCCTCACTACAAAGAACTCCGTCAACCAACACATTGCGACAAGCCACAAAAGCGGATAACTGGTCTCTCTTGTACTGAGGAAATTGTTTTACCAATAAATCCAAAAGAGGTTTTTTCTTTGCCATTAAAGAATGTTCTTATTGATGCGCTCAATGGAAAGTGCTGAGCCGCTTTCATAGTCAATCTTAACAAGAACCCCCTGTATGACGGGACTGTGGTCGGCTATCTCACTACGCAAAGGCATCTGGGACAACTGTTTCTCAATCGCTGTCTGAGGGTCACTTCCTATTACACTTTCCCGAGGACCACAAAACCCCATATCAGTGATATATGCGGTCTTTTTGGGAAGAATCTTCTCATCACAGGTCTGCACATGGGTATGTGTTCCCACAACAACACTAGCTTTGCCATCAAGAAAGAAACCCAACGCTTCTTTCTCCTCTGTGAACTCGGCATGAAAATCAACCAGGATCACCTTGGATTGTTTCTGAGCTTTTACTATCATCTCTTGGGAAATCCTAAAAGGATCATCAATCTGAGGAAGCTCAACACGTCCCTGCACATTAATCACCACTACAGGACCCAATTTGGTGGAAACAATCGCCATACCATGCCCGACCACCCCTGCAGGATAATTGGCCGGACGTAAAAGACGGGGCTCGCTGTCCAAAAAAGGACGCAACTCTTCCTGTTGCCAGATATGATTACCACTTGTCACGACATCCACACCAAGAGAAAAAAATTGATTCATGTTCGCAATTGATAATCCAAATCCGTTGGCAGCATTCTCACCATTCACTACTACAATGTCAGCATGAGTCTCTTTTACAAGAGATCTCAGCCCAACAAACAACGCCCTGCAACCCGGCTGTCCACAGACATCACCGAGCATCAGGGCATTAAGAATTTTTTTATCAGACATCATTACCTAGCATATTCAATCACTCGTGTCTCACGGATGATAGTCACTTTTATCCTGCCTGGATATCGCAATTCGGCTTCAATCCTTTCTGCGATGCTCTTGGCAGTTTGTTTGGCTTGGTCATCAGATACTTTTTCGTTATTGACCATGATTCGAAGTTCACGGCCAGCCTGAATTGCAAATGCGCTATCCACACCATCAAAGCTCAGGGCTATCTTCTCCAAAGACTCAAGACGCTTGATGTAATTATCCAATGTCTCTCGTCTTGCACCTGGGCGTGCAGCTGAAATAGCATCAGCAGTCTGCACAATCACGGCTTCAATCGTCTGAGGCTCAACATCATTATGATGTGCCAATATCGCATTGACAACTTTCGGATCCTCGCCAAGACGTTTGGCCAAATCCGCACCCAATTCCGCATGGTTCGCATCGCTTTCAGTCTCAATCCCTTTGCCGATATCATGCAGTAGGCCGGCTCTCATCGCCAAAGCACTATCAGCGCCAACCTCACTGGCAATCATGCCGGAAAGAATGGCCACTTCCTTACTGTGACTTAATACGCTTTGCCCGTAACTGGTTCTGAAATACAATCTTCCCAAAGCCCTGATGGTTTCCTGTCCCATGTTGCTGATACCAAGGTCAAACACAACCCCTTCACCCTGATCCATAATAATCCGGGACACTTCCTTAGTGACTTTGTTAACAACTTCCTCTATCCGCGCAGGATGGATACGCCCATCCTGTACCAAGCGTTCAAGAGCAACACGAGCAATTTCCTTACGAACAGGGTCAAAAGAGGAAATCACTACCGCCTCGGGAGTATCATCAATGATGATATCCACACCGGTGAGGGTCTCCAAGGTCCTGATATTTCGTCCTTCACGACCAATTATCCTTCCCTTCATCTCATCGCTTGGCAAGCTAACAGAAGCTACAGTGGTATCACCAGCCACTTCAGTGGCCAACCGCTGAATGGAAGTGACGACAATATCACGAGCCTTTTTCTCTGCAGTAAGCTGTGCTTCCTGTTCAATTTTATTTATCTCAATCTGGGCGTCTCGTCGTGCGGCATCCTGCATCTGCGCCATGATTGAGGCCTTGGCCTCATCACTGGTCATGGATGCAATACGCTCCAATTCTTTAATTAGCCCGCCATCCTTCTCGGCGACTTCCTGCTCTTTCTTCGCTAGTTCGTTTTCACGATCCCCTAATTGTGTCTTGATATTGTCAAGTTCGGTTTGTTTTCGCTCAAGGCCTTCTTCTTTATCTTGAAGACGTCGTTCGGTTCTTTGAAGTTCACTTCGTCTTTCTCTAGCCTCTCGTTCCTGCTGCTGTTGTTCAATCAACAGCTGATTCCGAGTCTCAAGCACGAGCTCTTTGCTCTTTGCTTCCGCTTCCTTTATCGCTTCCTGTTCCAGTCTCTCAGCTTTCTGTTCAACTGAAGTAAGCTTAAATTTTGCATAAAGCCAACGGCATAACCAACCTAATACAATACCAATTACAGCAAATAGGAGAGTAATTATTATATTATTCATATACCACTCCCTAATTGTAATGTTTTCATTCTAGTTAGGGTACCTACAATTGTCAAGGTTAGTTTTTTGCTTTAGTACGGTAGGATTCCCCCATAAATTGATAACAAAATTATAAAATAAGCCATCGTTAGGATCCTTTAATCCACCCAGAAAGGTCTTTTTCTTAACAGGACTGATTACAAAAGATGAGGAATCGAGTAGGCATAAGGTAAACCCACCTCTCTCCTCTCCGTATGTATCGTTCGGTCCATGAACGCTATGCCAACAGTGCTTTCGCATGTCATACAAAGAAAGACGCATATTTTTCCTTGAGAAGAATTTTCTTGCTGAGGAATCTTTGGACAAAGCAGTTGTTTGAGAATGCCCCAATTCCCTTGCGTATGTGAGCCATCATGAGTGCTCCCTCATGCTTTTGGCAACCGGAAGTATCTCGTTTATTCCGTAATATACAACCTCAGTTCCTCTTGGTGTGAAAAATCATGTCCAAGGTACTTGATATCATTGCAAAAGTAGACGGTCTTGCCGCTTACACTGAGCATGGCGTTCGCAGGAAGCGGACTGAGGTTTCCTTTACGCCGTCTACCATGATGTTGGTTTTCAAATACCTGTACAGCAGGAATATGACCCTACAGTCATGCACTCTCCTCTTTGGCCGGATATGCTCGAATTCTACGCTATTTTCCTCTTCTAGCCTGAAGTCGAGCTCCAATTGTATGTCATCAGGACTTCTCTTCTCGCAAGTCAAGTCTATGTCCTCTTCCCTATCTCCCGGTACTATGCCATACCTCTTGCAATTTGTTGTTACTACGTTTTTCTAGCAGTTGGTAGCTTCAAACACTGCAAAGACCTCGAAGGAAGCCATCATTCTTTCCTCGTTTACCTGTCAGATGTGTGACCTGAGGTTACAATCGCCCGCTATCGACTTCCTGTCTGTCGGGCCACGATTTCGCTATTGCTTCTTCTCTCCCGCACCTCGCAATGCGAAACTTGCAAATCGCTATCGGGTTCGTCGGCAACTACGCCCCTTGGGAATTTCACCCGAGATTGATGGCATGCCCGTCATACAAAAAACCGCCATCACTAAGGACGGCGGCTTTGCCACTTATCAGCAATATCTGATGAAAGACGGAACCTGGATTTTATTTATCCCCACCACCAACACCACCAGCCATTGTCTTACGAACAGTATTCGTTGTCCTTTGCTTTGCGGCAACGGCTCTTGGACTTCTGGTAGAAGTGGCATGTTGCTTTACGGCTTTATCCTCTTCCTTTTCATCAACTTTCTTCTCGGCCTTTTTCTCGGCTTTCTTCTCAGCCAAGGCTTCTTTCTCAGCGGCCTTCTTCTCAATTTTGGCAGTCTTCTCGACCAACTCCAAGATTACCATCTCGGCCGCATCGCCAAGACGGTTACCAGTCTTGAGAATCCGGGTATATCCACCATTGCGTTCCTTGAACAAAGGACCAATGTCAGTGAACAACTTGGCCAAAACAGCCTGATCAGCAATATCCTTGTTAATGATTCGACGATTGTGGACACTGTCAATCTTGGCTCGGGTAATCATCTTTTCAGCCATCTTGCGGACTTCAAGAGCTTTCTGCTTGGTGGTCTCAATGCGTTCATATCTGAACAGGGAGGTCACCATAGAGCGCTTCAGAGCTCTGCGTTCTGCAGAACGTCTTCCCAGCGCATTGAATCCAATTCTATGCTTCATTTTCTTCTTCCTTGTCGGCTGCACCGGGGACCTTAATAGCGGTCTTCAGCACACTGTAATCTGTCATTCCGAGACTCAGGTTCCACTCCTTGAGCTTCTCCTTAATCTCCAACAGGCTCTTCTTACCGAAGTTTCTCGTTTTGGCAATTTCATCTTCAGTTTTCTTAGTCAAATCACCAATAGTACGTATGTTGGCATTCTTAAGGCAGTTGGAAGACCTAACGGTAAGTTCCAATTCCTCAACGGAGGTATTAAGAATCTTGCGAACTCTCTCTTCCTCCTCGTCAACTTCGTCATTGCTATTGATAAGCGTCTCATCAAAATTGATGAAAATCTGAAAATGATCCTTGGCAATCTTCGCTGCTTCTGCAAGAGCATTCTGCGGAGCGATGGTTCCATCGGTGTATACTTCCAATGTCAATTTGTCATAATCGTTACGATAACCAACTCTGGTAGGCTCGATAGCATACTTGACTCTCTTAACAGGAGAGAAGCAAGCATCGATAGGTATTGTTCCAATCTCTTCAATATATTTCTCATTGAATTCAGAAGGAACATAACCTCTACCAAGATCAATCTGTACTTCCATCTCGAGATTTGTATCATCCATCATAGTAAAGATAACCAAATCTTTGTTGGTGATCTCAACCTGGTCACGCTCGAAGTTCGCCCCTGTAATGACGCCTGGCCCTTTGCATTCGATCAGGAGATTTGTCCCTTCCGAATCTTCAGGCATCTTGATCTGTAATTTCTTCAAGGATGCGATGATGTCCGTAATATCCTCACGAACACCAGGCAATTGCTCAAATTCACTACTCACAAGATGTGGTGCACCATCTTCGTTAAAACTGGTAAACTTCACGGCTGTGACCGCATACCCCTGGATCGAGGAAAGGAGCACCCTGCGAAGCGTATTGCCAATCGTAGTTCCAAAGCCTCTCTCAAATGGATAAGCAATGAATTTACCATAATTGGGCTCAACTGCGCTATGCTCAAAAGTTATCCCCTTTGGCTTCTTGAAGCCCTTCAGAAGGTTTTTGCGTGCCATGAATTACTCCTTATCTGGAATACAACTCGACAACCAACTGTTCATTGATCTTTTCGAGTTCTGTAACTTCACTTCTTCTCGGAACAGCGACAAAGGTTCCCTTCATTGCATCCGGATCCAACGTAAGCCACGGTGTAACACCACTCTTGGAATATTCTTTCAAATTTTCCTTGATGGACAACATCTTCTGCCCTTTTGGGCTGACACTTACCACATCCCCGGCCTTGAGGCGATAAGATGAAATGTCCACCTTCTTGCCATTGACTTGAATATGTCCATGGTTAACAAGCTGCGATGCCTCGTTACGACTGGAAGCAAAGTGCATTCGAAACACAACATTATCCAAGCGGCATTCAAGAAGACTAATCAAAGTCTCACCTGTTTTCCCGGGGCGACGAGCAGCCTCATCAAAGGTCAACTTAAACTGCTTCTCAAGCATGCCATAAGTTCTCTTCAGCTTCTGCTTCTCACGAAGCTGTAGACCATAATCAGTGGGTTTCTTTGCACGAGCACGAGGATCCCTTCCTGGAAGTCCACTGGCCTTAAGATCGGTCAATGGGCACTTCCCGGTATGACACCTCTCACCTTTGAGGAACAACTTACATCTCTCAATTCTGCAGTATCTGCATTTAGGTCCTGTATATCTTGCCATTTCTTTCTAGCTCCTCATCACACTCTTCTACTCTTGCGAGGTCTACAACCATTGTGTGGAATAGGAGTGATGTCGCGGATAGTCCTGACTTTCAACCCAAGTACACCCAAGGTACGAATTGCACTCTCTCTACCAACACCAGGTCCCTTCACGAAGACATTTACTTCCTGAAGGCCACTGTCAATGGCTGCTTTGGCAGCCTTCTCGCAAGTGGTCTGTGCGGCATATGGAGTAGACTTCTTGGCGCCACGGAAACCGAGTCCGCCAGCGCTTGCCCAAGAAATAGCGTTACCTTGCAAATCGGTAACGGTGATAATGGTATTATTGAAGGTTGCCTGAATGTAAACATTCCCCTCATATACCGTTTTCTTCACTTTGCGTTTAGCATTTGCCATTTCTGTTCATTGCTCCTTATTTCTTCTTCGCCGCAACGGTCTTCTTCTTACCCTTGCGAGTACGGGCGTTGGTTCTTGTCCTCTGTCCATTTACCGGAAGACCCTTACGATGGCGAAGGCCACGATAGCAGCCAATGTCCATAAGGCGCTTAATATTCAAGGCGACTTCTGTACGAAGGCGTCCCTCAACTTTGTACTCTTCCTCGATGACCTTACGAAGACTGGTTAAGTCATCTGAAGAAAGGGCATTGATATTTGTATCCGGACTAATCTTTGTTTTCTCACAAATATCAACAGCCGATTTCCTGCCGATACCGTAAATATACGTCAAGGCAATTTTGGTCGCCTTGTTCGGCAAATCTACACCTGCAATTCTTGCCATTAGTGGCCTCCTGATTTCTTGTGGGGGGTAGGCTTTCGCCGAACCTTAACCTCTCTGTCTCTGCTTATGCTTGGGGTTCTCACAAATGATTCTTACAACACCCTTGCGTCTTACAACCTTGCACTTGTCACAGATTGGCTTCACACTTGCTCTAACTTTCATGCTCCAGCTCCTAGCCTATAAACTTCTATTATTGCCCACTTTGGTGAATCCATCAAAGTGATGCATCTTCATCAACCCTTCAATCTGTCTCATGGTATCAAGGTCAACACCAACCAAAATAATCAGTGAAGTACCTCCAAACAACATAGCAACAGCCGAGGGGAAGTTAAACATCTTCTGCACCAATGTGGGAATCAGGGCAATGAAGGCCAAGAAGATAGCGCCTGGAAGTACAATGCGGTTGAGAATCTTTGTAAGATACTCCTCCAGCTTCTCACTCCGAACGCCTGGTACAGAACCACCGTTTTCACGAATCTGCTTTGCCATCTCTACCGGGTTCAAACTCACCTGGGTATAGAAGAACGCGAACGCAATAATCAACAGGGTGTAGATAATCAGATAGGGGGCGCCCTGAGGATTAAGCCAATTTGCAAACCTCGCAAGCCAGCGAACCTGGGGTCCGAGGGTTGTTGCAATCTGTAACGGAAACGAAAGCAAAGCACTCGCAAAGATTACCGGAATAACATTTGAAGGGTTAATCTTGAACGGGATGTAAGTACTTTGAGCACCATACATTTTTCGTCCAACAACCCGTTTCGCATAGTTAACAGGAATCTTGCGCACTCCCTGCTCCTCGTATACGACCAGAGCAACGACTACAATAAACATCACCAAAACCACCAACACAACAATCGGATTCAAAGTACCCGCGGAGATACTTTTGAACAACGTAACAGTTGCATCAGGGATTCTTGCAACAATACCAGCATAAATCAACAAACTGATGCCGTTTCCGACACCCCACTGGGTAATTTTATCACCGAGCCATACAAGAAGCATGGAACCGGTGGTTACCGTAAGCATTGCGATAAGGGTAAAGGGAACAATTCCAATGGTCATTACGTTTGGAATAGATTTCGCATAAATAGTGACCACATACGACTGAATAAGACACACGGCAATCGTACCATACCTGGTATACTGCTGAATCTTCTTCTGCCCCGAGGGATCCTCAGCCAACTTCTTGAGAGACGGCATAATCAACAACAGTAATTGGATGATAATCTGAGTACTAATATAAGGCATGACGCCTAACATGAAGAGTGAGAAATTTGAAAATGCTCCACCAGAGAAAAAGTTCAAATATTCAGTCAACCCGAAATTAGAACTGTTACTCTGGGAAAGAAAATACGTTTTCAGGACATGAGGGTCGACGCCAGGAATAGGAATGACAGCCCCAATTCTGCTGATAACCAACAGTCCCAGGGTAATCAGAACCTTCTTGCGGAGATCCTTTATTCTAAACATCTCGACCAGGGAGTTTGCCATAAAAGCCCTTCTTTGTTATCTTATCTCGCCACCCGCAGCCTTAATCTTTTCAGATGCTGTTGCGGAAACCTTAATACCATCAATAACCAATTTCTTTGTCAGGTCTCCATCTCCAAGAATCTTAGCTTGGGTCTTGAAGCCCTTCACAATACCTTTGTCCTTCAAGGCATCAAGATTAACGGTCTCGCCGTCATCAAAGTTGGTGGACAAAACATCCAAAGAAACAGCTTGATAGTCCTGCTTGAACTTGTAATTTGAGAAGCCACGTCTCGCAACACGACGATACAATGGCATCTGACCACCTTCGAATCCTGGAGCTGAATTACCACCGGAACGAGAATTCTGTCCCTTGTTTCCCTTGCCACAGGTACGTCCCTTGCTGGAAGCACCACGACCAAGGATTGTCTTTTTTGTATTAGCACCATAGGGTGCATGAATCTGTGCCATGTTACATCTCCTCGACTTTCACAAGGTGCTCTATTACTCGAACCATTCCACGAATGGAAGGAACATCCTCATGAACAACGGAACTGTCAATCTTACCAAGCCCCAAAGCCTTTGAAGTCTTCCGTTGCGCGGGCAACGAATGGGCAAGACTTTTGATCAAGGTGATTTTTATCTTTTTTGCATCAGCCATTGGATTAACCCCACATCTCACTCAGGGATTTTTTACCCCTGTTCTTAGCGACACTCTTCGCATCAAAAAGATGCTCAAGTGCATCAAAAGTCGCCTTTACTGTGTTAATGGAATTTTTAGACCCCAAGGATTTGCTCAAAATATCGTTGATACCAACAGCATCACAGATGGAGCGAACAGCACCACCGGCGATAACACCTGTGCCAGGTACTGCCGGGCGAAGCAGAACACTTGCACTTTTAAAATCACCAATGATTTCATGAGGAATCGTTGAAACTCCACTTTTTATTGGCACGGTGATGAGGTGTGCTTTAGCACGATCGACAGCCTTTCGGATAGCTTCGGTCACATCATTAGCCTTACCAAATCCGTAACCAACCTTGCCTTTCTGGTCACCAACGACTACCAATGCGGCAAAAGAGAATCTTTTACCACCTTTGACAACCTTGGCGACGCGGTTCAGCTTGACAAGCTTCTCAACGAAACCGTCATTCTTATCCCTGTCTTTATCTCTTTCTCTAGAATTTTCCACAGTACCCCCCTAGAACTTTACGCCGCTCTTACGAGCGCCATCAGCAATGCTCTTCACGATACCATGGTACATATACCCGTTACGATCAAACACTACTTCGGTGATATTCTTTGCAAGCAAACGCTTACCAGTGGCCTCTCCAAGCAAGGCGGCATCCTCAACGTTATTCTTCAGGTTGGACAATTCCTTCTCAAGAGTGCTAGCAGAAACCAAAGTAGTGCCGGCAACATCATCGATGACCTGAACGTACATATGATTGCTACTACGAAAAACTGTCATTCGCGGACGCAAAGCGGTACCACTCAGACTTTTTCTGATATGAAGCTTGCGACGTGCATGCTTTCTTTTTTTATCGATTACTCTGTTCATCTTCTTCGCCTACCCATTACTTCTTCGCAGCAGCGGACTTTCCTGCCTTGCGGCGGATAGTCTCGGTCTCATACTTGATACCCTTACCCTTATAAGGTTCAGGTCCACGCAGACTTCTGATTTCAGCACAAGTCTGTCCAACAAGCTGCTTATCAATACCACTAACCGTAATCTTGTTCGGAGTCTCGCAAGCGGCGGTGATGCCCTTTGGAAGAATAAATTCAATCTGAGTTGCATAGCCAAGGTTGAGTACAAGGGAAGAACCCTTAGCCTCTGCACGATAGCCAACACCATTGATTATCAATGTGGTGGAATATCCCTTAGAGACACCAATAACCATATTGTTGATTAACTGGCGATACAAACCATGAAATCCCTTGACTTCAAGCTCATCGTTGACACGAGACAACTCAACCTCATTACCTTTTACTTCCACGACTATCTGAGGGCGGACGACACAATTCAGCTTTCCCTTGGGACCTTCAACATTGACCACGTTGCCAGAAGCAACAATCACTTTGACACCCTGGGGAATAGTGACAGGCAATTTTCCAATTCTGGACATTTTTCTACCTCCCCTACCAAACCGTGCAAATTAGCTCACCGCCAATCTTGCTCTCAGAAGCCTTCTTACCAGTAATAATACCGGTAGAAGTCGAAACCACCACAATACCATAGCCATTATACACACGAGGCATATCCCTGTAGCCAGTATAAACCCGACGACCAGGAGTACTCACGCGGTCAATACCATGAATGACAGGAGTTTGCTTCTCATCATACTTCAAGAAAACACGGACATAGGAAAAACCATCCTTTGTCACTTTCTTGAAATTCTTCACATACCCTTCGTTCTTCAAAATTTTGATAATTTGAAGTTTTATCTTCGAAGTGGAAATATCTACCTTTTCGTGCTTCGCCAAACTTGCATTTCTAATCTTGGTGAGCATATCTGCTACTGGATCACTTACAGCCATGTTTCTCTCCTACCAACTTGATTTGGTAACGCCAGGAATCTGGCCTTCACTTGCCAGTTTGCGGAAGCAGATTCTGCACATATCAAACTGACGCATATACCCACGGGGACGTCCGCAGATTCTGCAACGGTTATATTTTCTGGTGCTGAATTTCGGCTCTTTCTTGCACTTGATAATCAATGATTTCTTAGCCATTATCTACATCCACCCTTATTTGCTGGCGAAAGGCATTCCAAGCTTTTTCAGCAAGTCATAACCTTCTTCGTCGTTTTTAGCAGTCGTCACGATAGCAACGTTCAAACCACTGACACGTTCAATCTTATCGAAGTCAATCTCAGGGAAGATAATCTGCTCGGTGATACCGAGTGAATAGTTTCCTCTGCCATCGAATGCGTTAGGATTAACACCTCTGAAGTCCTTCACACGAGGGAGAGCGATACAAATCAATCTCTCAAGGAAGAACCACATATTGTCACCACGAAGGGTAACCATGGCACCAATTTCCTGGCCTTCACGAACCTTGAAGTTTGCAATTGACTTCCTGGCTTTGGTTTTCACCACATGTTGTCCAGTAATCTGCTCCAATTCCTTTACCGCAGCATCAAGAAGCTTCTTGTTTTCAATAGCTTCACCAACACCCACACTGACGACAATCTTCTCCAATGCAGGAACCTGCATCCTTGAAGAATAGCCATGTTCCTTGAAGAGAGCAGGCACAACAGTCTCAAGATACTTTGTTTTGAAATTAGGGACAAATCTCTCGACCGGTGCAGAAGTTTTTTTTGCAGTTGCTGGGGCCTTTTCCTTCGTTACCTTTGGGGCTTCGGTGGTTTTTTCTTTATTTTCTTCCATTAGATTACTTCCCCGGTCTTCTTGGCAAAACGAACTTTCTTTCCGTTATCGTCAAATTTATACCCAATACGAGTCGTCTTTCCATCCTTAAGAACGTAAGCGACATTAGAAACAGCAAGTGGGGCTTCAATCTCAATAATTCCACCCTTATCCTGCTGATTTTTCTTCTTCATGGTTTTTTTAACCATGTTGACACCTTGAATAACGATTCTCTCGTTATCATGGTCAATAGAAAGGATACGGCCTGTCTTGCCCTTATCTTTTCCTGCAATGACTTTTACGGTGTCTTCTTTTTTCAGTCTCATAGCTGATCTCCTACAACACTTCCGGCGCGAGGGAAACAATCTTCATATAGTGATCACGAAGTTCTCGAGCCACTGGTCCAAAGACACGCTTGCCGCGCGGGTTATTGTTGGCATCAATGACGACGCATGCGTTGTCATCGAACCTGATATAGGTACCGTCAGGTCTACGGTATTCCTTCCTCGTACGAACAATAACGGCTTTCAGGACGTCGCCTTGCTTAATCGCGCCATTGGGAAGTGCGGTCTTTACAGCAACCACAATAATATCACCAACACTGGCGACATATCTATGGCTTCCACCAAGAACCTTAATACACTGAACCTTTTTGGCTCCGCTATTGTCTGCAACATTCAAATACGACTGCATCTGGATCATAAAGTCTCTCCTGTCCTTTTAGCGGGCACGCTCGACAATCTGAACGAGACGCCAGCACTTGTCTTTGCTCAGATGTCGGCACGATTCAACAAGAACAGTGTCCCCAATCTTTGCCTCGTTTTTCTCATCGTGAGCCTTAACCTTCTTGGTAGAACTCACATACTTCTTATACAGGGGATGCAGTGTCCTTGAAGTAATGGCGACTGTAATTGTCTTATCCATTTTGTCACTGACCACCTGACCAGTAAAACTTTTTCTCTTAGCTTCTTCTTCCATCTCTGCGCTCCCTATTTAGAGACCTTGCGAATACCAAGTTCATATTCGGTAATAAGGGTGTTGACACGGGCGATACTCCTGCGAGTAGTGCGGACAGCAAGAGGATTTTCAACATGCCCAAGTACCTTGCCCATTCTCAGGTCAAGGTATTGCTTGTGAAGTTCTTCCTTCTTCGCTTTCAGCTCATCCAGGGTTAAATCTTTAAATGAATTCTTCATATCCTACTCCACATCCCGTCTTGCAACAAACTTGGTATGAATCGGAAGTTTTGACGCAGCCAAGGAAAGAGCCTCGTGTGCCAAATCTTCAGTAACACCACCCATTTCGAACATGATAGCACCTGTCTTGACCACAGCTACCCAACCTTCCGGATTACCTTTGCCGTTACCTTGTCTGGTTTCAGCTGGTTTCTTTGTATAAGGCATATCAGGGTAAATACGAATCCAGACCTTACCACCACGCTTAATATGACGGGTCAATGCGATACGAGCCGCTTCAATTTGGCGGTTAGTTACCCACATTGGCTCGGTGGACATCAAACCATATTCACCAAATGCAATTGTATTGCCACAATGCGCAACGGAATTGCGATGTCCACGCTGCCTTTTTCTGTACTTAACTCTCTTTGGACTAAGCATGGCCTAACTCCTTGCCTCAATGACATCAGAACCAGCGGCCTCAGCCCTTACGGGTTTTTTGGCAACTGCACCAGCATCATCTTTTGTCGCATGTTCGTAAATCTCACCATTAAATACCCACACTTTGACACCAATAGCGCCAAAGGAAGTACTCGCCACACTGAAGCCATAATCAATATCACTCCGCAAAGTATGAAGTGGTACACGACCATCCTTCATCCATTCGCTTCTTGAAATCTCGGCTCCACCAATACGGCCTGAACATCGAATTTTCACACCCTGAGCGCCACTCTGCATTGCTTTAGAAACTGCAGTCTTCATTGCTCTACGGAACGAACCACGCGCAACAAGTTGGCGAGCAACATTGGCAGAAATCAACTGAGCATCAGCTTCAGGCTTTTTAATCTCTTTAATCTTAATCTGCACCTTTTTCTCAGAAAGCTTCTGCAAGCGAAGGCCAAGTTTTTCAACGTTGGCACCCTTACTGCCGATAATGATTCCTGGGCGACTGGTGGTAATTACGACCGTCACACGCTGTGGTTTACGAATGATTTCAACATCCGAAATCTCCGCACCCTGAACTTCAGGACACTCAATCAAAGCTTTTCTTAGCTTCAAATCTTCATGAAGGGTGTCCGCATATTCCTTGGAGTCCACATACCACTTCGATTTCCAAGTCTTGTTGATCCCCAAGCGGAGCCCAATAGGATTTACTTTATGGCCCATTTATTTCCTCACGCTAGCTTTTTCGTCAACGGTGACGGTAATATGTGACATCCTGCGAAGAAGAATATCTCTTCTTCCATGGGATCTCGGCCAAACTCTCTTGAGTCTTGGGCCTTCGTCAACACACAGTTCTGAAACAAACAAGTTTTCTTCATCTATCTTCTTGTTTCGATCCAATGCATTGGCGCAAGCACTCTGCAATACTTTCAGAATGAGGTGTGAACCTTTCTGAGGCATCGCTTCAAGAATCGCTACAGCTTCTGGATAGGGCTTTCTTCTTACAAGGTCTGCGACAGGGCGAACCTTGGAGGGAGAAATCATCAGATATTTTGCAGTTGCTGAATAACCTTTTTTCTCTTCCATAGTCTCACCTATTTGGCTGCAACAGCCTTGTCAGAAAGCGAGTGGCCGCGGAAAATTCTAGTAGGAGCAAACTCTCCGAGCTTGTGTCCAACCAGGTTCTCGGTCACATACACAGGGATCCAAGTCTTTCCGTTATATACGGAGATGGTGAATCCCACCATTTCAGGGATGATTGTTGAGGTGCGGGAGTACGTCTTAATCATCGTCTTCTGATTAGTCTTGTCAGACTCTTGAATCCTCTTATATAGTTTCTTTTCAATAAAAGGACCTTTTTTGATTGATCTTGCCACGTTAAACTCCTACTTCCTCTTCTTCACAATGAATGCATTAGAAGGTTTCTTCCGAGAACGAGTGATACCACCCTTAGTCGGTTTACCCCATGGGGTAACAGGATTACGTCCAGTACCAGTCTTACCCTCACCACCACCATGTGGGTGATCAATCGGGTTCATTGCGATACCACGTACCTGAGGTCTCCTGCCAAGGTGCCGACTTACACCGGCTTTCCCAAGGCTTGTATTCATATGATCAAGATTCCCAAGTTGCCCGATAGTTGCATAGCATTCACCGAACACCATACGCATCTCACCAGAAGGTAAACGGAGCGTAACGTAATCACCTTCCTTGGCAACAATAGTAGCACCAAGACCTGCTGCTCGAACCAACTGACCACCACGACCAAGATTCAATTCCACGTTATGGACCATAAGACCAAGTGGAATACTCTTCAAAGGAAGGGCGTTCCCCATCTCCAGAGGAGCATTTGGCCCGCTGACAATCTTCTGTCCTACTTTAAGTCCCTGTGGAGCAATGATATAGCGTTTCTCGCCATCTGCATAGAAAACCAATGCAATGTTTGCAGTGCGATTCGGATCATACTCAAGGGTCTTGACCGTTCCTGGAACTCCAATCTTATTGCGCTTAAAATCGATAATACGATAAGAGCGCTTATGACCACCGCCACGCCGACGTACACTCACACGTCCGAAAGTATCACGACCAGCTTTCCTGTGAAGGTTCCTGGTCAAAGACTTTTCCGGCTTGGAAGTAGTCAACTCGTCGAAGACCAATGTGGTCCTCTGGCGAAGGCCTGGAGTATTTGGCTTGTACTTTTTAAGAGCCATTTCTCACTTCTCCTTATACGCCTTCGATGGCCGGGATGGAATCACCCTTGGCCAGGGTCACGATAGCCTTTTTCCAGTTACCAGTATTGCCAAGGATGGACCCACCCTTGCCCCTGCTGTACTTAGGCTTACCTTTTACAATCATAGTGTTGCACATAACCGGCGTCACTTTGAACAACTCTCTCACCGCATCAACAATCTGCGGTTTATTAGCGTCCATATGCACCACAAATGTGTATCTCTTGATTTCCCCTTCACGAGCAAGATTACTCTTTTCGCTCAGAACAGGGGCAATTATAATTTGGTCTGCTCTCATTTCGCGGCCTCTTTAGTATCATCGTAGAACTCATTCAAATTCTTGACGGCGGTCTCAAGAACCAGAATTTTCCGACCATACAGCAACTCATGTGCAGACAGTCTGTTGTACGAAAGAACATGTAAATAAGGAATATTGTGTGCGGCACGACGCAACATCGCATCATCACCCTTAAGAATCAACACAGTACGAGTGCTATCTGGATTGAAATTCTTAATGGTTGAAATCAAATCCTTAGTTTTGCCATTAGCAGAAGTAAAATCTTCCACAACCACAATACGATTCTCCTGAACCCCAAGAGTAAGGAGACTCTTCATCGCCAATCGTTTCATCTTCCGAGGAAGAACCCATCCATAATTACGAGGCTTTGGCCCAAAACAAGTACCACCACCAACATGGATAGGAGATTTCTTGTCTCCTTCACGAGCATTACCAGTACCCTTCTGCTTGAAAGGCTTAGTATTGCTATAGTTGACCTCTGAACGATCCTTTGTGCTTGCAGTACCTACACGCCGGTTCGCAAGCTCATTATTGATGGCATAGTAAATGGTACCTTCACTGACTTCACGATTAAATACCGAATCATTCAGTTCGACACTTCTTACTTCTTTACCATCAGTAGAAAAGACTTTAGTTTCCATATATCTCGCCCCTACTTCTTTATCGCTTTCTTCACGATGACGACACTCTGGGCGGGACCAGGGATAGCTCCCCTTACCATAAGAACCTGCAGGTCTTCATCTATTCGCACAACCTTCAAATTCTGAACCGTAGTCTTATCCACCCCCATATGTCCAGCCATATGATGGCCTTTAAAGGTACGTGCAGGAGTAGATGACATTGCGGTGCCACCGATATCGCGATGGAATTTTGAACCGTGGGTAGCACGTCCGCCACTAAAGCCGAAACGTTTCATACCACCGGCAAATCCCTTTCCTTTCGAAGTTCCAGAAACATCAACGTAGGTTGTATCCTTGAAAACATCAACACCAAGAACCTCGCCAACCTTAACTTCCTTTTCATAGTCTCGGAACTCAACAATGTGCTGCTTGGGTTCACAAACGCCTTTGAATTGTCCAGCATATGGCTTTGTAACTGTGTTTTTTTTCTTGTCAATGGAACCGAGAACAGCCGCTTTGTAACCGTTTTTTTCTTCAGTACGGTCAGCAACAACAACATTGTCCTCAATCTTTATTACAGTCACGGGTGTGAGCCTGCCTTGCGCATCAAACACCTGTGTCATTCCTATTTTTTTGCCGATAAGCCCTAACATCTCTTACCTCAACTCTCTACTGTTTAATCTCGACATCAACACCGGCAGGGAGCTCAAGCTTCATGAGGGCATCCATGACCTTTGATGTGGGATCCAATATGTCAATTAACCTCTTATGGGTTCTCATCTCGAACTGTTCACGAGATTTCTTATTGACAAAGGGCGATCTCAGGACGGTGTATTTATTGATACGGGTCGGGAGCGGAACAGGTCCGGAAACAGTAGCACCGGCCTTCACTACGGTATCAACGATAGCCTTGGAGCTCTGTTCTACTAGCTCAACATCAAAGCCTCTCAATCTTACCCGAATTCTTTCTTTAGCCATTATTCCTCCAAAAAACTGGTCTTGCCAGCAATTCATATTGAATGCCAGCAAGACATTCGTAACAAAACTTAGTCGCTGATTTCAGTCACCTGGCCAGATGCAACAGTCTTTCCACCTTCACGAATAGCAAAGCGAAGACCTTTGTCCATTGCGACCTTATGAATCAACTCTACGTTAATAGAAGTATGATCACCAGGCTTAATCATCTGGACGCCCTCTGGCAGATTTACAGTACCAGTGATATCTGTGGTACGGAAATAGAACTGTGGACGATAACCCGAGAAGAAAGGAGAGTGTCTACCACCCTCGTCACTGCTCAATACATACACAGCACCAATGAATTTCTGGTGAGGAGTAATCGACTTCGGCTTGGCAAGGACCTGTCCACGGACAACATCCTTCTTGTCAACACCACGAAGCAGAGTACCAACATTATCACCAGCCTCTCCCATATCCATCGTCTTATTGAACATCTCAACACCAGTGACGACAGACTCTTTTGTCTCCTTGATACCGACAATTTCAACAGGATCATTAATCTTGATTGTTCCACGCTCAATACGACCAGTGACAACTGTACCACGACCGCTGATTGTGAAAATGTCTTCAATTGGCATCAAGAAAGGTTTATCGATTTCTCGTACAGGAAGCGGGACATACGTATCCATAGCATCCAGAAGCTCATCGATACACTTGGTTTTCTCAGGATCATCAGGGTGGACCATTGCCTCATAGGCGGATCCACGAATAACAGGAGCATTCTTGCCATCAAAACCATTCTTGGTAAGCAAGTCACGCATATCCTCTTCAACGAGATCTATCAACTCCGGATCATCCACCTGGTCACATTTGTTAATGAACACGATGATGCTTGGAACACCAACCTGATGGGCAAGCAACAAGTGTTCACGAGTCTGGGCCATAGCTCCATCGGTCGCAGCAACAACAATGATTGCACAATCCATCTGAGCAGCACCAGTAATCATGTTCTTAATGTAGTCAGCGTGTCCCGGGCAGTCAACGTGAGCGTAGTGACGGTTCTTGGACTGATACTCAACATGTCTAGTGTTGATGGTGATACCACGAGCCTTCTCTTCCGGTGCATTATCAATTGAATCGTAACTCAAGGCCTTGTCACCGAACAATTTGGCACAATGCAGGGTAATTGCGGAGGTGAGGGTAGTTTTACCATGGTCGACGTGGCCGATGGTTCCGACGTTTACGTGCGGCTTAGTCCTCACAAATTTCTCTTTTGCCATCATTTCCTCCTTGTGGCATTTTTCGATTACCACAAATTAAAAAATAAAGATTCATAAAGGCCAAGCCTTTACCTTATTCAATGGACAAACTGATTATCTATGAGAGACAACTACCAAGCGGATCCAGAGGTCGATAGGCATTACAGAAGCAATCCAACCGACATAGTAAAGTTTAAAAAAACTTTTCATTTCTGGAACCACCTTATCATTGCAACACAATAATCGGTTTGGCCCTTTGCGCACACAGACCTACGTCCTTTTGGGCGCACGTCGACTAATATACGGCAAAACGCAAGTTTATGTCAAGCATATTATCTAAAAACTGATAACATAAAGATTTTGCTTAGTTTTCCACATCGATTTTCAATATCAACGATACTTGATTTATGCTCTCTGCGTATTATTCGTTTCATCAAGTATCATTCATTCTCAAGCGGTTTAGATACAGCAAGGCTCGTAGTCATCAGAACCAAAAACAAACAAAACAACAAGAAAAAAAACTTCATCTTGTTCTTAGATACAACAAAAATTTAAATCAGAATAAGCTTAACCATATATACAGTAATACTATATATCAAAAAACTAAATCAATATACAATTTTATGATACCACGTCTTCTCAATCCAAAAAAAATCACCAGAAACCGAAATCTCTGGTGATTTACATTTTTAAAGAAAATTACCAACGATAATGACTGAAAGCCTTGTTGGCCTCTGCCATACGATGCGTATCTTCCTTCTTCTTGAAAGCAGCACCGGTATTGGCATATGCATCCAATAACTCGGCGGCCAGCTTCTCACTCATACTGTGGCCATTTCTGGCACGAGCAGCATTGATAATCCAACGCATTGAGAGCGCCTCTC
>Ga0265294_10001002_pt1 | contig 38389 bp, 35 predicted proteins | sample MunlanPumphouse3_FD_192504 | JGI IMG/M metagenome (GOLD analysis project Ga0265294, IMG submission 192504) | Groundwater microbial communities from a municipal landfill in Southern Ontario, Canada - Pumphouse #3 | ecosystem: Environmental > Aquatic > Deep subsurface > Groundwater | place... | reverse complement strand
ATTAAGGATAAATTGTCACTGGTTGATCCAAAATATAGGTCAAAAGAATTAGCAGAACTTTGCCAGAATAAACCCGTATTTATTGAAACTCCTGTAGCACCATTATCTGGAACAGGCTGAGTGGGAACATAGCCATAGCTAGTGAATTCTAATTTTATATTGGGATAGGAATTACGAGCGAAAAAATAGTTTTCTATAGGTGGAACTGGAGGATTAGCTGGATCCGGATTATTGGTTATATCAGTATAGACGATGCCCCGAACTTCTGATGCTTCAGTACATAAAAATTCATCTGAGTTAGAACTTCCCCCAGAACTATTTTCATCTACAGCTATAAGTAAACTTTCTTCACCATCATAATAAAAAGGAGTAGTAAAATTGATTTGTAGCCAACCCTGTCCTGGTAAACTTTCAGAAAAATCTGCATTGTTTAAGGCTCCATCGTAAACGAGGGTTAAGCTATCTATAGGAACAAAGGTTGATAAGGTTTGACGAGGAGTGTGACCTAACCAAAGTTTCCATTCACCATTATTTTGTAAAAAGTGATTACTGACAATAGAGTATTGAAAGGAAATAGAGCTGATATTTCCGGCTCTATTAATGAGCGTTGCAGGATAAACTTGCTGAGAATAACTATAGAAGCGGTAAGATTCAATCGGTAAACTCTGATTAGTCAAAGTTCCATTTCCCACCTGAATTATTTCTGCCTGCATAAAAGGGCAAAGCACTATAAAACTGAAAATTAATCCTATCTTCCTCATAAATTCATTATCCTCAATTTATAATTCTTTTACGAAAATAATCTTTTTTAATCTTGCTTTTTAGGCAATGAAAAAGTTAATAAGACAAATTATACTATTGAGAGCTAACATTGTTCTGCTATCATAGTTAACACAGTATAAAGATTAGATAATTGCATTTTGTTCAAATATATATTTTTAGCCTTCAAATCATTGCTATTAAAATGAGGCATTAATTCTCTTATTCTATCATTTTTACTCAGTATCTCTATTTTTTGCTGAATAAAGTTGATAATAGAAGGTGAAGTAGGCTGTGGTCTTGCAATATATTTCTTTAATTTAATAGGATAAGAGAAATTACTCAAGAAGTATTTGCATTTCTTTAAAAGTAAATAGTTCCAAGTATCAAGTCTCAATTTATTTCCAGCAATAGGTACTTTTAAAAGAGTTGGATTCAATACCTTCATAAACTCCCAGTAACAGACACCATAGTTTTTCCAGTTTAAGGGAATGGATAAAGCTAAGTTATAAAAATCTAAGTTATAGAATGGAGTTTTAGATGGATAATAATAGCGATTTCTGTCCTCTCCTTCAAAAGACCATTTTCCTGCATTTTCTGCTAATATAAAAAATAGATATTTATTAGTCCAGAGCGGAACTGAGTAGCTATTCAGAAGATTAATCAAATAGCTGTCTATATCAGTGGAATTTATATCAAATAGATGAGCAACATAATCTTTGTCAAACAAAGCTTGTTTTGATAAGAGATAGGGCAGTATATTATCTTCATTGAGCTTCAAATGTAGAGGAAATAGAGGTTGCATAATTCTATCACCTCCATCTCCGGTAAAGAAAACATAATTATCATCAAATTCTGTTCTAAGTTCCTGAAGAAAATTTATCATAAATACAACATACATAAAGTTTAAGCCATTTTTCAGAGTATAAAGGTCTTGATAATGAATTTCATCTTCAGGTAATAGGGTTAACACTTTATGTTCTATATTTAAAATTTCAGCTAGTTGTGCTGCCCTTTCCTTATCATTTTTTGAACCAGGTTCATCATTTACAAAACTAACAGCGATAAAGGGTTTTTGAATTAATTTTAAAGCTGCGGCAACACAACGGGAATCATGGCCTCCAGAGAAGGCTAAAAGACCCTTTCTTTCTCCTAAACACTCATCCGTAGCAGAAACAAAACAATCCTTTAAACTGGCTAAGAATTTCTTTCTATCTCCGTGAAAGCTTTCAAAGTTCATTCTTCTGGAAGTATCAGAAATCACTGTTAAACTATCTGATTCGGGATAATAAACTCCAATAGAGCTATTAGGTAAAGTGTCTATTTCTTTATATGGAGTACCTTGTCCAGGAATATACTTTAAAAGCAAATACAAAGCTAATAATAACCGATCCGGAATTAATTCTTTATTCAAGTTCTTAACCAGGGGATATTCTCTACTGATGATAAAAGTACCTTTTTGATGAAAAAGATAAACCGGCATTCTGGCTAAATCATCATTGGCAAAAACAACGGTCCCAGTCTCCAGATTACAGGCTAAAAAGAAAAAGTCGGTTTTACATTGATTAAAAGTTTTATCTCTCCAGTCTTGAATTTCTTCTCCGGAAATCTTTCTTGAGTTAAACAGATTTAGAGAATTAGCTATACCTTCAAAATCAATATTACTTCGCATTCCTTCAAAGGTTATTAACCAGTTCCCAGCTTGCTGATAATAAAACTCATAGTTTTTGTATGTAGTCTGATGGATTATAATGTTGTCATTACGGTAAAGTATATTACAGAAAATATGAGGTAGCGTTTGCTTTAACCTGGTTTGAAATTCCTCAATTGCTTCAAAATCTTTGCTTACTAAATGTTTTGAATTAACTAAACTAATTCCTGGCATCTATTCTCCTTTCTAAATACAATCATTAGTTATTCATAATATAAATATTTAATAAATTGTCAAATAGTTATTATGCATTTTTCATATTTACATCTAATTCCTATTTTTTTATTAAGTGAAAGAATATAATTAAGTTCAACAATCTGTGGAATATCCAAATAAAAATTTATAACAGAAGAAAAACAGAGTCTTGACAATTCTCAGCTTTTATTTTTAATATTCAAAAAAGAATTAATTGGAAATTAAAGAAAAATGAGCAGTACACCTCGTGGAGAAAGATTGGTTATCACCTTTCTGGGAAATCGTAATTGTGGCAAATCCAGTCTTATAAATGTTTTAACGGATCAGGAGATAGCGATTGTTTCTGAAGTTCCAGGAACAACGACAGATCCAGTAGCTAAACGCTATGAACTCCTTCCTTTGGGTCCTGTCACTTTTTATGACACGGCGGGATTGGATGATATAGGAGAATTGGGAGAAAAGAGAATTAGAGCAGCATATAAGGTGCTATTTAAGACTGATATGGCAATCTTTGTTAATGATGGCAGTCCTTTTCAAGAAAATGAATTGAAAGCTTTACAAAAATTACAGGGGATGAAACTTCCTGTTCTCGTTATCTTCAATAAATCGGATCTCAGAGAACCCGACCCCCAAAATATAGAATTTTGCCAACAAAATAATTTACCTTGGGTTTCTGTTTCAGCCAAAACAAAGGAAAATATCGCTTTAGCCAAGGAAAAACTCATTGAGTTAGCTCCTCACTATTTCAAAGAAGAGCGACCATTGGTCAGCGATATTGTTCATCTTGGCGATAGAGTTATTCTGGTCACTCCTATAGATGCTTCTGCACCGAAGGGTAGGTTAATTCTTCCTCAAGTACAGGTTTTGCGAGATTTGCTGGATAGGGGAGCAGTCATCACGGTGGTTAGAGAATTTGAATTAGGAAAAGCTTTAGCTACCTTAAAAAGTGAACCCGACCTGGTTATTACTGATTCTCAAGTTATTCAGAAGGTAGTCTCAGAACTTCCTCCTCAAGTTCCTTTAACAACTTTTTCTATTCTCTTTGCAAGATATAAAGGGGATCTGGAAACACTGGTTAGAGGTTGCCAGAAGATTGATGATTTAAAAGATGGAGATCGGATTTTGATTGCGGAAGCTTGTTCCCATCATCCTCAAAAAGATGATATCGGTAGAGTGAAAATTCCTAACTGGCTAAAAAACTATATTCATAAAGATTTGAGCTTTGATATTTCTGCCGGAAGCGATTTCCCTGAGAACCTGGAAGATTATGCACTCATTATCCATTGTGGAGCCTGTATGCTCAATCAAAAAGAGATGAATAATAGGATTAGGGAAGCAGAACGAAGAGGTGTTCCTATAACCAATTATGGACTCGTTATATCCAAATTGCACGGATATTTTGAGCGCACCATAGCACCTCTAAAAATTCCGTTCAGAACATAATTAACCTCCTTATTTTACAATATATTATCTTCCAATCTTGGGGAGCAGCTTCTTTAACAATGGAAGGAGTCAAGCGTTAATCACATCTTTATCAAGCGTTATTTATTAAACGCTTGATAAACGCATAATACCAGGGAATAAGTAAGAGATAATCATAGTGTAAAAAAGGCTTTTATAAAACGATACATATAGTCAGATAGGTATAACATACAACTTTGCAAAGTAAAACAAACTGGTTTCAATAGTGTTAATTCAAATTTCGCTGCTCTTCTACAAAATAAGGGATAATTTATCATTTGTTCTGAGCAAACGGCAAATAAATGTATGCTTTTCTTCAATTCAAAATTAATATATCAGACAAAAAGGATAGATTTACAAATACAAAGCGGGAGATAAGAGGTTAATTTAAAAAGAGATAAAGGGAATAAATCTTGGCAAGAAAGAAGAAAAAAATCGTAAAAAAACAGAAGTTGTTGAAGCAAAAGAAGTTCTTGATTTCACGCACTTATCGCGTATCCATTAGAGAAGGTATTTTTGCTCAGATTTATGGAAATCTTGCTAATATAGGAAGCAGTTTTATCACTAAATTTATGGTACTTTTAGGTGCCACTCCAATGCAATTTAGTATACTTAGTTCTTTAGGGCAGGTTTCGGCGGTATTTCAGCCTTTAGGTGTGGCATTAACACATAGATTGAAGAAAAGAAAAAAGGTCTGTATCTGGGTTACAGGAATAGGTAGATTTCTAAGTTTTTTTATAGGAGCAGCCTGGTTTTTTTCTGATAAAAGGATAGGAATCATATATCTTCTAGGATTACTCTTTGTAAGTGCAGGACTACAAGCCATTGGTGGAAATATATGGATAGCCTGGGTCAGCGATTTAATCCCGGCTAATATTAGAGGTCGCTTTTTTGCACGCAGAAATCAGATATTAGCTTTTGCTGGATTAATAGCAGGATATTTTTTTGGATATTGCACAGATTTATTTGAAAAGGGTGGAAGTTTTCTATCCCGATTTTTTCATAATCCTGGTGTTATTTTTAATCCTCAAAATCAGCCTCTATTCCTTATTTTAGTTTTTATTATAGCTACCGTTTTAGGTATTATTGGTCTTTTTATTCTAAGTAAGCAACCAGATAGAAGATACCGCGTTCAATCCGATTGGGCTTTGCGAGAAAAGTTTTCTGAAGCTTTTAGAAACAAAAATTTTCGCAGCTTACTATTATTCGGTATATGGTGGATGTTAGCAACAGGTGTAGGCAGCGCTTTTTGGGGACCTTTTATGCTGAAAAAGCTACAAATGAGTATGATTCAATTGCAGATTTATAATACCCTCAGTATTGTTTCTTCCTTATTAGCTTATTCCTTCTGGGGAAAATTTATAGATCAATATGGCAATAAGACAGCAATGAGCATTTGTGTAGCCTTGGGCGGTTTTAATCCTATGCTCTGGTTATTTGTTACACCACAAAACTATTCTTTATTATGGTTTGAAGCACTTAGCTCTGGATTTATGTGGGCAGGAAACGCTGTTGCTACTACCAATTTTTCCTTAGCTATTGCTGGAAAAGGTAAGGAACAGACCTATAGCGCTATTTATGGAGCTTTAGGAGGTATGGCTATGATGTGTTCCACTCTCTTGACTGGAGTGTTCTTTCCAAAACCCAAACAATTAGCTCATAGATTATTAGAACCGGAGCAGGTAGTTTTTGGAATTGGTGGGATACTAAGGTGGTTGAGCATAATTCCCCTTTTATTTATTAAAGAAAGAGTTTATTTTAGTGGGACTAGAAAACATTTTTATGATTAGGTTATTTATTACTATAATGCACACAACAATATGTTAAATAACACTATAAAGAGTCTCAATTTACATATAAACATAAGCATTTAGAAAAAGATATCCAGAGAAAAAAGTTCAAAGATATGTTGATTGATTTGGGAGGAATAATAAATTTAAAAAATAGTATTCTGTTAATAGCATAAAGAATTAAAGATAGCCATTTTAATTGACAAAAATTTAAAGAGTTAAATTAAGGTTTAACTAAACATATTTAGTTATACACTAGCGCATAATTATACAAAATAAAGTGGGAAAAGGATATTTTGTTCTTTTTTCTCAGATTAACCCCCCTTTAGGGGATTTTTAAGTAAGGAGAACCAATGGCAGTTCCAAAGAGAAAAACTTCTAAAGCACGGCGAAATAAACGTAGAACACATAAGGTATTGACTGAACCAACAGTAGTCACCTGTGCAAAATGTGGTGAACCGATTCGTCCTCATCATCTTTGTGATAAATGTGGAACTTACAATGGCAGGCAGATAAAAGCCATTAAGGAGTAATGTGCGCATAGCAGTTGATGCTTTTGGCACAGATAAAGCACCATATCCTGAGGTGGAAGGCTCCATCCAAGCAATTAAAGAAGACCTCTGCAATGAGATAATTCTGGTAGGTGATGAACATATTCTACAATCGGAACTGGATAAGTATTATTATGACCATAGTAGAATCAGAATATGTCATGCGAGTGAAAGAATTGAGATGAATGATCAAGCAGCTGAGGCAGTTAGAATAAAGAAAAATTCTTCAATGGTGAAGACTGTAGAATTACATAAAAATGGAGAAGCAGATGCCGCTTTAAGTGCCGGTAATTCAGGAGCTTTTATGTCTGCTTCTTTACTTGCCTATGGTAGAATCAAGGGAGTTTCTCGTCCTGCTATTGCTGCTGCTCTTCCCACCACCATTGAACAACCAGCCATTCTGCTAGATATGGGTGCTAATGTTGATTGTGATGCTGAAAATCTATTGCAATTTGCTCAACTGGGTAGTATTTATTTTACCTATTGTTATCATAAACCAAATCCCAAAGTAGGGCTTTTAAATATTGGAGAAGAAAGCAGTAAAGGTAATTTACTTACTCGTGAAGCCTATGAACTATTAAGTTCAGCAAAGGACATCAACTTTATTGGTAATATAGAAGGAAAAGAGATACTCAGCGGTAAATTTGATGTTATTGTATGCGATGGTTTTGTGGGTAATGTAGTGTTAAAAACAATAGAAGGTGTGGTTAGAGCGGTTTTTGATATGTTAAAAGAACAACTTGAGAAGGATTGGATAGCCAAGATAGGAGCAATTTTATCTTTTCCCGCATATGGCTTTTTAAAGAGGAAACTTGATCATACTGAATTTGGTGGCGCTTTGCTTTTGGGTCTAAATGGCACAAGTATAGTATGTCACGGCAGTAGTGATGCTAAAGCAATAAAAAATGCTATTCGTTTTGCCGTAAAGACAGTCCAATCTGGATTTGTTAAACACAGCAAGGATTATTTTAGAGAGAGGTAAAGAATTATGCCTATTTATAATTCAAAATTCACTTCATTTGGCAGCTATGTCCCGAAAAGAGTAATGACTAATTTTGATTTAGAAAAGATAGTAGATACATCCGATGAATGGATTCGTACTCGCACCGGAATGATGGAACGTCACTATGCAGAACCGGAAGAAGCTGCTAGTGATTTAGCCTATCTTGCCGCTCAAAGAGCATTGGAAGCGTCGCCATTGAAATATAGAGACATAGATATGATTATAGTGGGAACGGTAACTGGCGATCATGCCTATCCTTCCACTGCTTGTATTATTCAGAAGAAATTAGGAATGAAAAATATCCCTTGTTTTGACCTCTCTGCAGGTTGCACCGGATTCCTTTATTCTGTTGATGTAGCAAAGAATTATATAGAAAATGGGACAAAGAAGAATATTTTGTTAGTTGGGGTGGAAGTTTTAAGCAAGACGCTTAATTTCAAAGATCGTGGTACCTGTGTTCTTTTTGGTGATGGAGCAGGAGCAACCATAATATCTCGCACAGAGAGAAATGATATTTCGCGTATTATTGATTCTGTTATATATGCAGATGGAAGCCAGAGTGACCTTTTATATCAACCTGCAGGAGGTTCCAGAATGCCTGCTAGTCCTGAAACCGTAGAAAAGAATCTACACACAGTTTATATGGAAGGCAATCGCATATTCAAAAATGCTATTCGTTCTATGTATGCTGCTACAGATGAGCTATTGCGTCGCAATAAATTGGAAGCAAAAGATATTGATTGGATTGTTCCACATCAAGCTAATATTCGTATCATAGAAAGTTTAGCTGATAAATTGCATTTTCCTATGAATAAGGTTATAGTAAACATTGAAAAATATGCAAATACCTCCTCAGCTACTATACCTATCGCTCTTGATGAAGCAATTCAGGAAAAAAAGATACGTCGTGGTGATCTAGTTATTTTAACTTCCTTTGGTGCTGGACTAACCTGGGGTGCTATTTTAGCAAGATTTTGAGGTGTATATATGAAGACTGCTTTTATTTTCCCGGGACAAGGCGCACAATATGTAGGAATGGCACAGGATTTTATCTCTGCTTATCCAGAATATGCTGCCATACTAGATGAATTTGATGAAAGACATAAAACTCATCTAAGACAAATAATGGCAGAAGGTCCAGAAGATTTATTAAAAGAAACTCGTTATACGCAACCAGCTATATTATTTCATAGTATCTGTGCATTGAAATGTTTTGAAGAACATTCACCTGTTCGCCCAGATTATGTGGCAGGACATTCACTAGGCGAAATTACTGCTTTGGTGGCTAACGGAACTCTTTCTTGGAGTGATGCTATGCATTTAGTGCATAAACGAGGGGAGTTTATGATCAAAGCTAATGAAGGTAAGCCTTTTGCAATGGCAGCAGTAATGGGATTAGAACCTCAGATAGTGATAGAAATATGTGAAGAAGCAGAAAAAGAAGGACTGGTCAGAGCGGTAAATTTTAATACACCAACTCAGACAGTTATTTCCGGGACAGAGTCGGGAGTGGCAAAAGCTAGTGAATTGGCAAAAGCCAAAGGTGCCAAAAGAGTGATTCCTCTAGTTGTAGGAGGTCCTTTTCATACCCCTCTTGTTCATAATGCCAGTTTATGGTTAGCACAAGAGATGGAAAACATTCAGTTTCGTGACACTACTATTCCCCTTATCTCTAATGTTGATGCTTTACCAAATACTTCTGGGAAAATAAGCAAAGAAAAGTTGGCAAAACAAGTCATTTCTCCTGTGTTATGGGTGGATTGTGTAAGAAGAATGATTCAAGATGGAGTGAGGCATTTTATTGAATTTGGTCCTCAGAAAGTATTGAGTGGTATGATAAAGAATATTGACAGAGATGTTCAAGTTTTTAATATGGAAAAAATAGATGATTGGAAAACAATTGATGCTGCTTTTAAAGAATAAGGAGTTTTAAATTTGATTAAATACGATTTTAATAATATGACCGTAGTAATAACAGGTGCAGCTAGAGGCATAGGTTTTGCTATAGCTGAAGCCTTTGCCGCTCAAGGTGCTCATCCAGTGATTATAGACCTTAATCAAGAGGTAGTAGATATAGCTGTGGGTAAACTTAAAGATAAGGGTTACACAGCTTCTGGTTATGTAGGTGATGTTACTAATTCTTCTCAAATGGATGATGTCTTTTTATCTATCATAGAGGAAAGAGGAAAAATAGATTGTCTGGTCAATAATGCAGGAATCACCCGCGATAATTTACTTTTACGGATGAGAGAAGAAGAATGGAGAATGGTGCTGGAAATTAATCTGACGGGGACATTTATCTGTACTCAGAAAGTGTTTAAATATATGATGAGAGCAAGAACTGGATCTATCATTAATATTGCCAGTGTGATTGGAATTATGGGAAATGCTGGACAGGCTAATTATGCTGCTTCCAAAGGTGGTATTATAGCCTTTACTAAGAGCTGTGCTAAAGAGTTTGCTTCCAGAAATATTAGAGTAAATGCTGTTGCACCAGGTTTTATAGAGACCGAGATGACAGCAAAGCTACCAGAATCTGTTGTGGAAGGCTATGCTAAAGCAATCCCTTTACAGAAAATGGGTAAACCAGATGATGTAGCTAAGCTTTGTCTATTTTTAGCTTCTGAAGATAGTTCATATATAACAGGTCAGACCATTGCTGTAGACGGTGGACTGGTTATGCATTGATATAAAATTGATTATTACCCTAAGTAAGATAACACGAAAATAAGAGGAGGAAAAATGGATATTGAAGCCAAAGTTAAACAGATCATAATGGAAAAGCTGAATGTTGAAGAATCGGAGATTGTTCCTTCAGCTAACTTTATTGAAGACCTACGTGCCGATTCACTGGATACAGTTGAACTTGTTATGGCATTTGAAGATGCCTTCCAGATTACTATTCCTCTGGAAGATCAAGACAAACTTCAGACTGTAGGACAAGCAATTGATTATATTAAGGAGAAATTGGCTTCTTAACCTCAACTGAAAATCAATCCTGATAACTTCGGTTATCAGGATTGATTCTGTTTTTTTACACTACACTGAATTAGTTAACTTAAAGGTTTGAGTGGGTGTTTGTGGGAATGAGATGCAATAATCTTCTGTATAAGAGGTTAAAATAATGAAAAAAAGAGTAGTAATAACAGGTTTAGGGGCTTTAAGCCCGGTAGGAAATAATATTGCAGAAACCTGGAATAATCTAGTCCAGGGTGTTTCTGGTGTGGATATAATTAAAAATTTTGATACTTCAGCATTGCCAGTTAAGATTGCTGCCCAGGTGAAAAACTTCAACCCTGAGGAACACTTTGATCCTAAAGAAATTCGGAAAATGGATACTTATACTCAGTATGCTTTAGTAGCTTCCCGAGAAGCAATTAAAGATGCAGGACTAATTCCTTTTACCGGAGATAGTTGGAGAATCGGTGTTATTACAGGAGTAGGTATCGGTGGTATTTATACTTTTGAAGAAGAATGTATTAAAAATCACGAACTTGGACCTCGTAGAATCAGTCCCTTTTTCATTCCTAAAATTATTTCTAATATTGCAGCAGCTCAGATTGCGATAGAAAACGGTTTTCAAGGAATTAATTTCAGTATTTCCAGTGCCTGTGCCAGTGCCAATCATGCCTTAGGAACAGCACTTCGTGCTATTCAATATGGAGATGCAGATGTCATTGTCTGTGGTGGTACAGAAGCTGCAGTAACAGCTTTTGCGGTTGGTGGATTCTGTGCTTTGCGTGCGCTTTCTACTCACAATGATGAACCAACTAAAGCTTCTCGTCCTTTTGATGCGGAACGAGATGGATTTGTGATGAGCGAAGGGGCAGGTTTTTTGGTGCTGGAAGAATTGGAACATGCGAAGGCAAGGGGAGCAAAAATATATGCTGAACTAGTTGGTTACGCAGCAACAGATGATGCTTTCCATATCACAGCACCCCTGGAAGATGGTTCAGGAAGTGCAGAATCAATGAAAAGAGCTATAGCTGATGCAGGATTACGACCTGAGGATATACAATATGTTAATGCTCATGGAACTTCTACTCCATTGAATGATAAAGGTGAAACTTTGTCTTTTAAGCATTGCTTTGGAGATTATGCCTATAAACTGAAGATTAGCTCAACTAAATCTATGGTTGGACATATGCTAGGAGCAGCAGCAGCTATAGAGGCAATTGCTTGCGTTAAATCCATAGAAACAGGGATCATTCATCCTACTATTAACCTTGAGCATCCCGATCCAGATTGCGATTTGGATTATGTTCCCAATAAAGCTCAAAATTATGAGGTTAATGTGGCTCTTTCCAATTCATTGGGATTTGGAGGACATAATTCTGCTCTCATTATAAAGAAATATAGCTAATTGGTTAGGGAGGTGAATTTCCCAAGGAATGAAAAAAGTTCGCAAGAAGCAGAGTGTCAATAAGCTCTTTAAGCGTTTTATTGAATTTATCAATGGAAAAGGTATTCAGGAACAATATCCTAAATGGGAAAAGAGCCTTAAGCAATTACAAAAGAAAATAAACTACAATTTTCATGATATTAATCTTTTAAAAGCTGCTCTAACACATAAATCTTATCTCAACCGTAATGGCTCTGAGTCTCAAACTTCTTCTTCCTTTGAAAGAATGGAATTTTTGGGAGATGCTATCTTGGGGTTTGGCGTATCTCGTGAACTATTTAATCGTAATCCTAATGAACAAGAAGGGAAATTAAGCAAACTTAAATCTAAAATCGTCTCAGAGACCTATCTCACCCTCAAAGCTAATGCTCTGGATCTGGGAAAATACTTACTACTTAGCCAGGAAGAACAACAATCCGGAGGAGCTAAAAAACCATCTATCGTTAGCGATGCTATGGAAGCTCTTATATGTGCTATCTATCTGGATAGCGGAATTTCTGCTGCTATGCGATTCATCAAAAATAATATTATGAACGATTATGAGAATGTTGTTAATCGTAATGAACTAGTTAACTATAAAAGTATTCTTCAGGAATATATGCAATCTCGTAATCAGCCTCCACCTGTTTATATAACCGTAGCAGAAGAAGGACCAGAACACAATAAAACCTTCATCGTTGAAGCTCGCTTAGGCAATGAAGTATTAGGCAAAGGGAAAGGAAGCACTAAAAAAGGTGCACAACAAGAAGCGGCATGTGATGCCTGTCAAAGACTAGGAATTTAAGGAGATTTTATGATTCATATATTATATGGGGATATAACTAAGTTTGAGGGCGATGTTATTGTAAATGCTGCTAATCGTTCATTACTGGGTGGTGGTGGAGTTGATGGAGCTATCCATTATGCTGCAGGACCACAACTGCTTGAAGAATGTAAAACTCTCGGAGGTTGCGATCCTGGTGACGCTAAAATTACTAAAGGATATAATCTGAAAGCAAAATATATTATACATACAGTAGGTCCCATCTGGAGAGGGGGTAAATCTGGAGAAGAAGACATATTAGAATCCTGTTATCGTAGGTGTTTGGAATTAGCCAGACAATATGGTCTACAATCTATTGCCTTTCCTAATATATCTACTGGTGCATATGGATTTCCCCAAGATAAAGCAGCTAAAATAGCCATAGATACCGTAAAAAAAGACCTTCAAAAAAATGGTGAGTTAGAGGTCTATTTTTATTGTTTCGATCCAAATAATTATCAGATTTATTCAGATTTGCTTACTTAAACTTAGTTTATCCAGATTACCTGAAACCAGTTCTTTAATATAGATTAGAGCCTGTATGCCATTAATCTGCGCTTTCAGAATAGGAAGCTCAGGATTAATAAATTCAGGATAATATAAGTCAGGAACTAATATAGATGATATTGTAGTGTTAAGATAAGCATCTCTGTTTTTATAATCAAGAAATCTACCATAGGCAAGGGTCATTATATTACCAACTACAATTCGGGCATATTTATTCTTGATTCTCCGAGCAAAAGAATAATCATGGTAGACGGGAACAGGAATAGGTTGATATTTTTGCACATACTCTTTATATAGCTGACGGTGCATTCTTTGTGAAACTGGAATCCTTTGCCAAAATTCCATAATCTCATTATCCCAGAGAGGTATTCTCCATTCATAGTTAAAGAATTCGTAAACTCGTACGAAATTAACGATAAATTTTGATTCCCTTTGTCTCCAGGCATATTCATCGTAAAATGATGCAGCAATCTCGGTTAGCAAAATATCAGGAATCTTAAGATAGCTTCTAATTCTTTCATTAAAAAGGTTATATAATTTTTCAATCGGATATTCCCATAGATTGTAGAAATCTTTTAGAATAGTCTGAATAAATTCTTTTGAATCCATTTTATCTCTGTTTTCAAATATCATAGGAAGATATTGTCCCTGTATAGCTCCTCCCGAATGTCCCGGAACAAATATGGCATCGGTTGGAATTAGTTCTCTCTCCTTAAGAATTTTCACTGCAAGCCAATCCTGAACATGAAAACTGGAACTCAGATTAGTGCCATAGCGGAAAAACTGAAGCATTTCTTCACTATGAAAAGCTTCATACCACATAGAACGAGTATTTTCTACCATTATCCAGGGGAAATTAAGAAATTTAGCAACTTTCCGAGAAATGCTACAATCTCCATCATAAGACTTTCCATAGGTGAAACAAATAACATTAGCATAACCTGCCCTTTTGAGCATATAAGCAATATTTCTAGAATCATAGCCACCACTTAAAGGAATAACTAAGGTACGATTCTGAGCACTATCTATCAAGCGTTGAATTATATGCTTATGCATCTGGTCCATTGCTTCTAAAGGATACTCTATTGGTTCAAAAAGATGCTGATATACATAATAATCTCTTAGCTCCAACCTGGCTTCTGACTTGTGCCAGATCAGAAATTGTCCTGCCTCCAGTTGTTTTATCTCAGGATAAAGAGTGTCATTCATACAAGTGTAAGCAGTTAGCAAAAACTCGGTTATATTCAATTTATCTAAATCCAAGTTAGCTGAGTGTTTCTTTAGTTCAAATGCATCTGAATCAATAAAAAATTCTGTCCCTTTTTGGATATAGAAAAGAGGGAAAGAGCGAATGCGGTCTACAGCTGCAAAAATGTAATCATCGCAATCTATTACAAATCGGAAACTTCCATTGAATTCTTTTAAAGTGGTAGAAAATACAGCAGGATTGCATACTTGGGGAAATAAATCTTCTGATAAAGAGCGGTAGAGGACACCTTGAAACCAGAAGTATCCATCGAACAAATCAACTGTTCTCATCTTCGGTCCTTTAGATTTTTTAGATCAGAAAGTGATAGAGCAAGCATCTCATTAATACTAAACTTTTCTTTTACTAGAAAAATGATAAGATACAATACTCCATAAATAAAATAGGATATACAAGAGGCTATAGCGGCACCAGTAATTCCTTTTAAAGGGATGAGCCACAGATTCAAACCGATATTTACCATTAAAGTGCTAAAAGTTGCAATAAGATGAATATGGGGCTGTCCTGTACTAAAAAAGTATTGCATAGAAACTTGTGCACAGCTAGCAAAGATCGTTCCTACCAGAAGAATCTGAGTACTAACAATTGCTCCAGCAAAGGCTTTGCCATAAAATAAGGGGATAAGTAAACTGAGTGGTATACCAATTATAGATAGTATAAGACAGAACCAAAAAGTAAGTTTATAGGTCTGAGACATAACCTGACGAAATTGTTGCTTATCGTTTGTGTTATATAGTTTTCCTAACAGTGCTGAATTTATGCTGGAGGGTAGAAGAAACATAAGCCCAGCTAAGGTTACAGCAATAGAATATATTCCCAGATAACTTATTCCCAGCATTTGCTTAATCATCAATTGGTCTACTCTATAATGTAGAAAATCACAGCAAGAAGCTAAAAAAATGATGCCCCCATAGGAATACTCAGCCTTAAGAAGTGACAGGTCTATCTTCGGTCTAAATCTTTCACCTGTATGAGTTCCCAAAAAAATGGCATTGAGCATCATCCCTAAAACGGAAGTATAAAAATAAGTTAAGGGATTTAAAGTCCTAGTTAACCACAGCAGAATGATGATTCCACTTTTTATAAAAAAAGAAGTAATTATAAAGCGATTACTTTCCCGAATAAGTTCATCTCCTACAAACCATGCATAATAATGAGAGAAGAGAAGATCCGAGAAAATAAAGATTATACCACCTAAAATAAAGAGATAGTTATATTCACTTAGAAACCAGCTATTACTTCTTAATATTAAAACAATACAACTAATTGCAGTAGCCAATATTATGAGGACTGTTACATTTACATTATAAAGATGACTATGATTAATTTCCTTTCTTTTCTTAAAAAAAATAACAGCATTGTTCAAACCAAAATGCCCAAAATCTCCGAGAAGCGTAAAAATTAAAATAATGTATGCTACAAAGCCCAATCCTTCAGGTCCTAAAACCCTGGAAGCTAAAATGCTTGTTACTGCACCGATAACAAGGTGAAGTATTTGATTGACCAGATTGCTGGTGATATTTGCTCTATAACCCATTTTTAATTTCAAGAGAAGAAAAGGCTTTGCTGATTATTTTACTTTTTACCAGAGCTTGCATTAAAAGATTTCTGTCTGGTTATTTGGAGGGATAATGCCTAAATGTTCATAAGCTTTATATGTTGCTTTTCTACCCTGAGGTGTTCGTTCCAGGAAACCTTGCTGAACCAGATAAGGTTCAAATATCTCTTCTATAGTACCAGGATCTTCTCCTACAGCTGTAGCCAAATTTTTTATTCCTACTGGACCCCCTCTATAATATTCTATAATAGTAGTTAGCAATCTTTTATCCATCTCATCTAAACCAGCATTATCAACCTGTAACATTTCTAGAGCTTGTAAGGTTATATCTAGGGTGATAACTCCATTGCCCATAATTTGAGCAAAATCTCTAACCCGTCTCAATAATCTATTAGCAATGCGTGGAGTGCCTCTGCTGCGACGAGCCAGTTCGGAAATGCCTTCATCTTCTGCTGGAATTCCTAAGATATTGGCTGATCGGCGAATAATCTGGTAAATTGAATCAAAATCGTAATAATCTAGGCGAAGAATAATGCCAAAACGATCTCTCAATGGAGGTGTAAGTAATCCCGCACGAGTTGTCGCTCCTATGAGCGTGAAAGGTTCTATACTAATACGCAATGTTCTTGCACTGGGACCATTATCAAGGATAATTTCCATCTGAAAATCTTCCATAGCAGGATAAATATACTCTTCTATGATATGACTGAGACGATGAATCTCATCAATAAAGAGCACTTCCTGCCGTTGTAAATTTGTGAGAATTCCAGCTAAATCACTTGGTTTTTCCATCACCGGACCACTACTAACCGTGATATCAACTCCCAATTCATTAGCGATAATTCCTGCTAAAGTGGTCTTTCCTAAACCTGGAGGACCATAGAGAAGAATATGGTCTAAGGATTCTTTCCTCAATTTTGCAGCTTTTATGGAAATATCCAATAACTGTTTTATTTGAGTTTGACCGATAAATTCATTTAATGTGCGAGGACGGAGAGCACGATCAAATTCTTTATCTTCAGGTTGCTTAAAAGGAGTGTTTATGCGTTCTAACATTATTTAGTTCCGTCAATGACAGTGCTGTCAGTCACTACAGCTACTGTTATTTTCCTTGGGTATATCGGAGCCTTCATCTGTTTTAGGGACTACTTTCTCTGATTTAATATCTTTGTAAGGAGGAATAATCTGAGGAGTATCTAATAGCTTAATTGTGGCTGTTCCTTCTGGAATATAGACATCCCATTCTACCTTCTGTCCCGTTTCTTTATGGGTGAGTTCCAGATGGAGTGTCTCTCCGGAATGCCACTGACTGGGGAAATTGCCTAAATTGACCATACTAACGACCATAAACGGCACCTTATTTCCATCTCCAACCTGTGTTATCGCTAGATGATAATAGGTATGCGTTTCGGTGCTCAATATCTCATTTTGCCTCTCTAAAATCCATGCTCTAAACAGATATTCAGGTGCACTCTGATTCTTATGCCAGGTGATAAAAGGATTAGTCCCGTCCTCTAATATCAATTTCTGCACATAAACTCTCGGAATGGTAGGTTGAGCCAATAAGGACAGCACGCTAATCATTAATAATACGCTAATCCACACTTTTTTCATATTATAACTCCCATCTACTTAATTTTTCCTAAAAGCTTCATTATCTGTAGTCTCCACACCATCCAGGCAGCTTCCCAGACGATTTTGCGACTCATTTTTGAAACTCCATTTCTTCGTTCTGTAAAGATGATTGGTATTTCATGTATTTTAAAACCTTTAACCCAGGAACGGAAATTCATTTCAATCTGGAAAGCATAACCATCGGAAAGAATACTATCCAAATCAATCGCTTCTAGCACCCTGCGACGAAAACATTTAAATCCACTGGTTGGGTCTTTTATTGGCATTCCTGTGATTATACGCACATATTTAGAAGCAAAGTAGCTAATGAGTAAACGCCTGAAGGGCCAATTGATAATGTTTACTCCCTGACAATAACGAGAGCCAATCACTACATCATATTTCTTTGCTGCTGCTAATAAACGAGGTATATCAGCAGGATTGTGGGAAAAATCAGCATCCATCTCCAGTATATAATCAAAGTCATCCTTTAAAGCATATTTGAAACCTTGAACATAGGCAGAACCTAATCCTAACTTTTTTGGACGCTCTATCAGGTTGATACGCGGTTCCTTTTCTAACAATTCTTTCACTACTTTAGCTGTGCCATCTGGAGAGTTATCATCTATGACTAAAATATTAAGATCGGGAGATTGTGCCAACGAAGCAGTAATGACATTTTTAATATTGGTTATTTCGTTGTATGTTGGTATTATTAGTAAAGCTTTCATAATTTATCCAGATTGTTCTTTAAAAGTTGTGCCTCAGGTACATCACGTAAAATACGAGCTGGACTCCCCAGAACTACTTTTCCTGCGGGGACATTATGGGTTACTACTGAGCCTGCAGCAACGCAGGCATCTTCTTCTATAATTATACCAGGTAGAATAGTAGCATGAACACCGATACGTGATCCACATTTCATAGTTATTCCTTTAAAATGTTTGAATCGTTCAGGATCTCTTGCCATATAATTATCATTACTTGTTGCTACGCAGGGTCCAACAAAACAGTAATCTTCAATCTCCGAATAAGCAGTTATATAGCAATTGGTTTCCAATTTATTGCGAGAACCGATTTTGACAAAGTTTTCTATAGTAACATTCCGTCCAATAATATTCAAATTCCCAAGCGTTACATTCTCTCGGATAGTTGCCAGGTCAGCTATAAGATTGGATTTCCCCATTTCGCACTGAGCATTTATGATAACATTTGCTCCTATCTGACAATTATCTCCTATAACTGCAGGTTTCAAATCTTCAGGAGCCTTAAAAATGCTACGAGGTGAGGATAATGGTTTTTTCCCAATTACGGTATTATCATCTATTCTTACATTATCTCCAATAAAAGTTTTAGGGTGAATAACTACATTATTTCCTATCTGACAATTATCTCCAATTATCACTTCATCCATTATAATAATATTAAAGCCAAGCTTAACTTCTTTACCTAATTTGGCACTGGCTGAGATATAATTATTCATCATTGCTCCTTTACTAAAACTAAATTTTTCTCGACAAACAAACAGGCAAGAAAAAAATGTATAGGAAGGATAAATTTATGACGCAGGAACAAGAATTATATAAACAATATATAAGTGCTGAAGGAAAGTCAGCACAAACTATAATTGCCTATATGAGAGATTTGAATCAATTTTATAAATTTATTCAAAGATATTTTGAGGATGGTAATATCCAACTTGACCAAATCTCTCCACAAATGATTCGGGACTGGTTTCTTCATCTTCATAAACAACAAGTTAGCAATCGCAGTCTGGCAAGAAAAGCTGCCGCTTTACAAAGTTTTTTCGCCTGGGCAAAACTTACCAAACATATTAACAAAAATCCTATGGATAAAATAAAAAGACCTAAGTTTGAAAAAGATTTACCTCACTATTTTACTGAAGAAGAGATGCGTATACTGCTAAATCTTCCTGATCAATCCAGCATCTTTGGTGTAAGAAATCGTGCTATCTTGGAATTGCTATATTCTTCCGGTCTGCGTATCTCTGAATTGGCAAATTTGCAACTTAACGATATAGATTTGAAAAGAGGTCTGGTCCGCGTTATAGGTAAAGGCAATAAAGAAAGAATTGTACCTGTCGGAAAATCAGCTATAGAGGCTATTAAAGCATATCTGCCCATAAGAGATAAGTTAAAGCAAGAATATAGTTCCAATAGACTTTTTCTTACCAAAAGTGGAAAAGATTTTGACCATAGACAGTTATACAAAATTTTACACCATTATTTCCATATCATTGCGCGGCAAAAAGGATATTCATCACATACGATTAGACATAGCTTTGCTACTCATCTACTTGCTCGAGGGGCTGACCTACGTGCTCTTCAAGAAATGCTCGGACATTCCAATCTTGAAACTACTGCTATCTATACTCATCTGACTCTAGATGACATTAAAAAAGCTTATCATAAAGGTCATCCCCGCGGCAAAGAATGAATCTGTGATAACTTGAACTTTGAAATATTTCTAAAACATCACACCCAAACTTATTATCAAACTATTGTGGCTCGTGGTGACATCATCATTATCATCGTCGTATATATCTGCTAATCCAAGAGAATATCTAGCTCCTATAAGAAATTGATTCTGAAAGGATATATCCAGACCTAAGTCAACACCATAATCAAATAAATTTGGATCTTCCGGAAAATCCATCTCTTCGTCATTTTCAAGATACTGAGTAATAATTGCATAACCAACTCTAGGAGCAACAGCCGGTTGAATATGAACCTCACTAATATTTATGTCAAATTTTAGGGCAAGCGGGAGTTCAATGTAGTCCATATTAATTTTGGTTTCAATATCCTCAATTATAGGAATTTCAATGGTTCTTTCATATCCTTTTTGAGAATAGAGTAAAGCAGGTTCAATAATGAAATGTGCTCCTAAAGGATACTGCATAAAAAGTCCACCATGATAACCGTAACGAACATCGGTATCAACCTCTTCATCATTGTTAATGCTGACATTTGCCACATTCAGTCCTCCCTTGAACCCAAAATACGGTTGGGCAAAGGATATGCTCATTGAAACAATCAGGATTACAGCTAGTATAATTGACTTTTTCATTTTTTTTCTCCTTTTTCTTTTGGTAAGTTTATTAGTTAAAATAATTAATTTAATCAATAAGTCAAGCAATATTTTAAAACAGATTTATGTGCACTAGAATAAATTTATATAGCGAGAAGAGATTAGAGATATCAGAATAATCAAAGAGCATACTTTCCATCATATCTTATTGTCCTATCTTTTACTACTCAGTTAATATAAGCTTTCCTGCTAAAAACTTTTTCTCTTTATTTAGCTTATATGAGCTTCTCTGTTCTTTGTAATAAGAGTGTAGCTTATATAAAATATTGCTGATGAAAGCGTCAGCATTTCAGTAGGCAAAGTTTTTCCCGGTCTCCTTACTCTCCCTTGTCTAAAAAGTCAGGAACTCCTTAAGGGACAGTCAATAAGACGCCTGAGATATTTAATAAGATTTTCTTTAAAGGGATAATAAATATAATGCGCAATCTATCACTATTATAAGCAATTATAAGCAGGTAGCAAAGATAAAGAATGGCAATTTATAATAAGGGGATTAGAAAATATAACATTCATTATAATTTACTTTTATCTAAGGATTAAAAAAATAGCTTTCAAAGGATTGTCTATGGAAAAAGAGTTTTCAGTATGACTATTGTTATAGAACCTAAAATGTTCAGCTTATATTAAGATAATGTTAGGCGAGAAAGAAAAGAGGTCAAGGTACTTAGCCAGTTTAAATATAGATGTCAATTTGAAATATTGGTCTTGACGAAATGCTCATATTAATAAATGGATTGTATTATAAGCTATCAGGAGTTAAAAATGTTTATAGAGGAATTACTTCAGCATTTGAATGAATTTGCTCCTTTTTCTCAGGCTTCCGATTGGGATAATGTAGGTTTATTAGTTGGAGATGCTAAGAGAGAAGTCAAAAGAGTGCTCATCTGCTTAGATTTAACATTTAGGTCAATGCAAAAAGCCCTGGAAATAGAGGCAAATGTAATTCTAACTCATCATCCAGTGATATTTCATCCTATAAAGAATATTACGGATCCGTTTTTACTATCCCTTATTGAGCATCAATTGAATGTAATTTCTTTGCATACCAATCTTGATGTAGCTCCACAAGGGACTAATTATGCTTTAGCTAAAGTCTTAGGATTAGAAGAACTGGAGCTATTATCTTGTGTTCAAGGAGAAAAATGGTTTCATCTTTCGGTTATGGTCCCGTTAAATTATACTGAAAATGTAGCGGATGCTGTTTTTCAAGCTGGAGGAGGGAAAGTTGGCAATTATGTTTATTGTTCAACTCGTCATTCTGTAACAGGGACTTTTAAGCCATTAGCAGGTGCTAAACCATTTATATCTTCAAAAGAAGGAAATAAACTTAATCAGGTAAAAGAAGAAGAGCTAGAGTTTATGGTACAAGAATCCAGGTTATTTGATGTTATATCTGCAATTAAGAAATCCCATCCTTATGAGACACCACTAATGTATTATTTTCCGGTAGCAACTCCTCAACCACTATTTGGCTTAGGAATGGTAGGTATACTACCCAATCCTTTGCCACTCAGTGAGATATCTATATGGATTAAAGATAAACTTGGATGTCCTCAGCCGAAACTATGGACAGCAGGATTGCCCTTATCTACTCCTATAAAGAAAATAGCAATCTGTGGTGGAAATGGAAGTTCTTTAATTAAAGCTGCAGAACAATCTGCTGAACTATATATAACCGGAGATATAGGATATCACAGCTTAATGGAGACGAAAATTCCTATTGTTGATGCAGGACATTTCTATACTGAATATCCGGTTCTGGAAATATTACAGCAACAGCTAATTAACTGGAATCTGGAGAGTTTTGTGCTTCCCCAAAAGGAATGCGAATACTGGCAAAATATGCATTAAAAGAATTTGTGGCAATATGTTCTCTTTTTTTTGGCATTATGATATAGGAGCTAAGAAACCCTCTTCTTTCCTATGATATTTGAGGATTTTATAAATACCACCATTTTAATTTATCCAGCTTATCTTGTTCTTTGAGATAAATGTGTAGTCTATACCGCGTAGAGCTGATTAGGTCATCAGCATACTGATAAATTATATTAACTTACCAGTTCTCAATTATTTAAAGGAGGTTTTCTAGAGCACTGCGAATATCATCTGCATCAAAACCCTTGCGATAGAGATATCCAAAAGCTCTTTCTTTCAGTTTTTCAGGTGGCAAATCTCTATGGGCAGAGCAGTATTTATTTAACATTTCTTCCAGATTATTAATTATTTCTTCTTCAGTATATAGTTTTTCCAGGAGAGGTTTCCATATATAACTAGGTATGCGGTTCGCAGAAAGTTTAGAGATAATAACACGTTTACTGGCTTTTCTATTTATATAAGAAGAGATTAAAAGTTCAGCAAAGCGTTGTTCGTTAATATAGTTTAGTTTCAGACAGCGCTGAATAGCATCCTGAATGATTTCTTGATGAAATCCTTTTTTATGTAAGTATAGAAAACATTGATACTTACAACGCTCTTCTTTAGCGAGATAGCTTACTAGAAGATTAAAAGCATAATCCTTTAGCAGCTGAATGATTTCAGTTGCTGCATCGGGAGATATTTCATCAGAATATCCCACCGGATACAAAGATGAAATTTGCTTTATAGGCAAAATGCCATAACGGTCATCATCTAATTCTATGGTGGTAATAAACTTACTCTTCGGTAATATCCTTAGTTTCACTTATTGTAGGTGATTCAAACATCTTTTCTGGTTTAACATTCTGTTTTACTAAATTTGATATTTCTTCTAGTAAGGCAGGATTATCATTAAGGTATTGTCTGGTTTTTTCTGTCCCCTGTCCGAGTTTTAAGTCCCCATAGGATAGCCAGGAACCACTTTTCTTGATAATACCTAAATCTATTGCCATATCCATAATGATATCAGTGTTGGAGATTCCTTTACCGAAGATAATGGGGAATTCAACCGTCTTAAATGGTGGAGCAAGTTTATTTTTTACGATTTTAACTCTGGTCTTAGCACCGATGACTTCTGCATCAGGTCCACTAGATTTTATAGCACCAGCAAAGCGCACTTCTATCCGAACCGAGGCATAAAATTTAAGAGCTACACCTCCGGCAGTAGTTTCTGGATTCATATAAGCAGCAGTTCCGATTTTCATTCTGGTCTGATTGATAAATATTACAGCGGTATTAGATTTGGACACGATAGCAGTTAATTTTCTTAAAGCCTGACTCATAAGTCTTGCTTGCAATCCCACATGACTATCTCCCATATCTCCTTCAATTTCTGCTTTAGGAACCAGTGCAGCAACAGAATCAATAATGACCAAATCAATAGCAGAGCTACGAACCAGGGTTTCACATATTTCTAGTGCCTGTTCCCCTCCATCAGGTTGGGATAGTAAAAGGTCTTCCACCTGAACGCCTAAATTTTTTGCATAATCAGTGTCTAAAGCATGCTCTGCATCAATAAAAGCAACAATTCCGCCGAGTTTTTGTGCTTCAGCTGCGATATGCAAAGCAAGAGTTGTCTTACCACTGGCTTCGGGACCGTAAATTTCAGATACACGTCCACGAGGAATTCCTCCAATTCCCAGAGCTATATCCAGATTGAAAGCACCGGTTGGTATAACATCCACTTGTTGTAGGGGGTTATCTCCTAAACGCATAAGGGTGCCCACTCCATATTTCTTTTCCAGCTGTGAAATGGCAGTTTTTAAAGCTATCTCTTTGTTCTTATCCTGCATAATATCTTCCTTTAAGATAAAATAAATTGGTCTAAAATTTGATAGACTGGACCTTCCGGTTTTAAGATACTGCGATAGAGAGTAAGAGTATCATAGCTAAAGAAATCCTTATCTACCTTACTTTCCAGGATTTCTCTTTCTTTACTAATCGGAAGTTTAGTTTTAATACGTCCCAGCGTGATATGAAGTTTTAAAGGTTTTATATCAGGCTCAAAACCTGCTCTTCTAATCACCTTCAATAATGTCTTATGCCACTGGAGCAAGGAATCATCTTGCTGAACTAGAGTTGCCCAGATAAGTCGGGGTTCTCTATAGGGAAATAGTTCCAGACCCTGAAGTGAAAGATTGAAAGGGGAGGTTTTTTCTGCTGATTCTTCCAGGATAACGGATAATTCATTTATCCTGTTGCTATCTACATCTCCCAGAAAAAGTAAGGTAAGATGGAGGTTCTGCTCTTTTACCCAATTTACACCCTGAGTAGATGTGAAAGCATTGAGCTTCTCTTTTAGATTTAGAAAGACCGTTTTAGGTGGTTCAAGAGCAATAAAGGTGCGATAATTCATTTAGCGTTTATATCCTAAGTTCCTAAGAAATCTTTTTCTATGAGTAATATCTGTATCCAGCTCAACGCCCTTGGGCAAATTTCCATCAATTACACCTAAAATCCCATTTCCTTGTTCTGTTTTAGCTAGGATTACCTGTACCGGATTAGCCGTAGCACAAAAGATATTTACTACTTCTGGACAGTTTTTGATAGCATTTAGCACATTAATAGGGAAAGCATTCTGCATAACTATTAGAAAAGAATGTCCAGCTCCCAGGCGATACATATTTTCTATAGCACACTCCATCAGTTCGTTATCAGTTCCCTCTTTGCGAATAAGACAGGGTCCGGAAGCTTCGCAAAAAGCTAAACCAAACTTGATACCTGGGACACTATTGACCATAATCTCGTAAAGGTCTTCCACGCTTTTAATAAAATGACTCTGTCCCAAAATGATATTGGCATCAGATGGGAATTTAAGCTCTTCAATGATTATTTCCATTCAGATGACCTCTAAGTTTCATTTATTTCTATACTTTAAATTATTAAGATTGTGTCAAGCAAAAGTTTTCTACTAAAAAAGGTTTTCTGAGTTATTTATTCTATGATGGATCTTGTTATTTATTAATTACTTCTAATAAAATAATGGCTAATAGAGGGGTTAATATTTTAGTGATGAATTGCTTGTCTTGGAGATATTAGACAAGTTATTTTGTTATTATTATCAAGATCATCATCAATGAGGATAGTTATAGGTTAAAAAAGCGAGGCAGAGAATCGGGGAAAGTTGGCTAAATTAGAGATAGGTGGTATCTATTAAGTTATTCTCACTTTGATAGTCCTAGCAATTCTTCTATCCAACGCATATCTTGCATCTCCTACAGCAATAATTACATTCGGTTCATCGTCGTTATTTCTTAGCATCGTTATTGGAGCACCTAGATACAAACCCCGTTCAATAGTAATTAAGTTATTGTTTTGAATAACTGTAGCTCTACATCCTTCTGGCAATTGATCAAGAGTAATACATTTGCCTGGTTCGCAGATAAGGGTTTTATGTTTACCCCGACGCCGAAATCTGAATCTGTTATGTCTTGATGGCATATTTTTTTCCTATACTTTGTAAAATTATATAAATGAAGATAAAAATAACACCTATAGTTGCAAACCATACAACGGAAAGAGTATTAAAAGCCAGTATTTGGTATACTAAGGTTGCTACCATCCAGGCAAGCAAAGTCAAATATAAGAAGTCAAAAAGCATCCACTTAAAACCATGTTCTTTGAACAGCATAGTTAAAGATGCAGCACAAGGTGAATACAGCAAAATAAATATCAGATAGGCAATAGCAGATGCGTCACTGCCAAAGCCTTCTTTGATGTTTGATGCTACATAATTGAGGGATTCTTTACCACCCGAATTTTGATATAGACCTTGAAGAGTTCCTACTATCGCTTCTTTGGCAAAAAGTCCGCTAATTAAAGCCACAGAAGCAGGCCAATTATCATTTTTAATACCCATTGGCTGTAAAATGGGAGTAATAAGTTTGCCTCCGAGCTCCAAAAGTGGTGTTTTTTCTCCTCTATTTCCAGTTGGAATTTGAATTAATTGTAAAATATTAATCACTATAATTACCAGTAATATTGTTTTCCCCGCTCTCAACAAAAAACTTTTCAACCTGTGCCAGGTATGCATAAATATGCCGTTTATAGTTGGAATATGATACGCGGGCAATTCCATCACAAAATTTCCCGGTTCACTTCTAAATACGGTTTTCTTTAATAATAAACCGGTTAAAATTCCCATAACAATACCGAATAAATAAAGACCAAAAATAACAATATTTGCTCGCTGTGGGAAAAATAACATTACTAGATAAGTATAAACCGGAAGCTTGGCACCACACGAAATAAAAGGAGTTAAAATAGAGGCAAATACCCGGTCCCTCGGTTTCTCCAAAGTGCGCGTTGCCATAATTGCTGGGACTGTACATCCAAAACCTACAATAAGAGGAATAAATGCTTTACCTGGAAGCCCTATTTTGCGCATAAATTTATCAGCAATATAGGCAGCTCTTGCCATATATCCGGAATCCTCCAGAATTGATAAGCTTATGTAAATAAAGAATATGGGCGGAACAAAACTCCCTATCGTTACTAAACCTCCACCCAAAATTTCACTCAAAAAATAGGTAAGCCAATGTGGAACTGACAACCAAGTTAATAAGTTACCAAACTGCTCTACAAACAACCAACCTAAATAAGTATTGATAATTTCTATGCAAGGCTGGCTAAGTTTCACAGCAATCAAAAAAACCAAATACATAACAATAAAAAATACTGGCAGACCAATAATATTATTCAACACTACCCTATCTACCATATCAGAAAAAGTCTGCCGTCTTTTTCCTTTCCGTTTCACTACATCTTTTATCAAGCCACGAATGTAAGCATAACGATCATCAGCTATAACAGCTGCAGGTTCCTGACCTCTATGCTTTGCTATAGCAGTCCTTTCTTTTTCTACAAGCGTTCTATCCTCTTCTGATAAAAGAGAGCTTATTTCTTTATCACCCTCAATTAACTTTAGCGCTAGCCAACGACTTTTTGTTACAAGATCGTTAGTATCTGATGCTGCGTCTTTTTCTGAACAGCTGAAAGCCTCACCTTCCGGAACACACAAACCTGCCTTAAGCACTATCTGTCGTATATTTTCCAGATGATTTTCCACTACTTCATCATAATGAATAGTACTCGGGACTGGTGGTTGAGATAAATATTCCTCTACTTTTTGTAAAATTGGAGTAATATCAAATTTTTTGTTCAAAATTAAAGGTATAACAGCAAAACCTAAATGAGAACTTAAATGCTCTGTATCTATAAAAATCCCGTTTTGTTCTGCTATATCAACCATAGATAAACACATTATTAAAGGTGCTCCCAATTCCATCAATTGTACCGTTAAATATAAATTCCGTTCTAAATTGGAAGCATCCACTAAGTTGATAATTATATCAGGTTTTTCATTTAAAATGTAATTACGAGCTACTAATTCGTCAGGACTTTCTCCTGCTAAAGAATATATTCCGGGAAGATCAATAACCTCATACACTTTATTATTAAAATGACAGATTCCCGATTTATGCTCAACAGTTACTCCAGGCCAATTACCAACAGTTTGATGCGAACCCGTTAACGCATTAAAAAGAGATGTCTTACCTACATTAGGGTTTCCTGCTAAGGCAATTGTAGGTCTATTTCTCATCTGATTGATTCTCATTATCATTTGTATTGCATTTCCAACATATACCTTTTACAGTTAATTCAATATCATCCGGTTTGAATTTCAAATCCTGAGCCCGTTTTATAAGAGCAGGATAAAGCGAGTTAAAATCAGTTTCCCATAAAGCTCCACAGTTTTTACAGACCCAGTGAATATGTTTGGGATGACCCAAAATATGCTCATAACGCTCTCTGCCTTCACTGCGATCTGCTCTCTGAATTAAACCTGCTTCTAGCAATAAAGGAATAGTCCTGTAAACAGTTGCCATAGAGATTTTACTGGTCTTGCTCCTAATTCTATCATACAATTCTTCAACATTGAAATGAGTGTGCATTTCAAAAACTTCTTCCAGAATATAACGCCGCGGCTGAGTTAACTTAAGTCCCTTTTTTGCAAGGAACTTAGCGAAGATATCTTCATACACTTCCATTTTTTCTCCTCTTTATATTGAGAATCATTAACAATATAAACTAAGTAGCTGGTTTTTGTCAAGCTTTAGGTTTCATTTTTCTGTAGAATCAGTTTTAAATTGCAATTATACTATGACTTACCTAATAACCAATTTCCTTTCATTTTTATCCTTTCAAAACAGGTATTAAGAAACATCTGAAATATCCAATTGTGACTTCCATTTTATCATATGGCGATAAAAACACTATCAGTTAGTGATATCTATTGATTTTATTATTAATTGAACTAAAAGAAGAGAGGCACAAAACACCTAAGAATAAGAGTTCCGTTTTTTTAATTAAGAATTGTTTTTTTCCAACAGCAGGAAAGATATACCTGTGTCTGTTAGACTCGCAAGGGAAAGAGTTCACTGGTATCAAAGTAAAATAGAAAGGCAATATATCTGCTTTTTTCCAGCGGTTAACCTTAGGAATGTAGATATCTTATCCATTTTGGCAACAAACAGTCATACTGAAGTAAAAAAACATTGTTTATGAAAAGCTTATCTAAGGAATAGAAGAACTTCTAAAACAAAGTTATTTTGGATAAGACTGGTTGGCACACTTCAAACTATCTGAAGTAATTTGATAATGTATTCTATCTTTTTCTCCTGCCTTGCAGTCCAGAATTAAACCAATAGAACAACTTTGATCATTAGCAGGATTAAAATTGCAGAAATGAAATATAGAACTCAGTAGATAAAGTTAAAAAAGCTTTGATTGAAAGTTATGAATACTTAAAGGAATCAGAACATTGTAACAGAAATCACTTATCTCAAATAGTTTTTATTAGATATAGGGTAGTGAATTATTATGAGGTATTAAAAAAATTGTTTTTAAGAATGGCTTCAATTTTAAAGTAGTAATTTGACTTTATCTTCATCTAAGATTGCCACTTCTTCACAGAAGAGGAATTATTCCCATCTTTTAGATAGTTGTATAAAGGACGAGGTATTATTTTCATTATCACTTTATTTTTAAAATTAAGCCAGTTTTTGTCAATACCTAAGTCCTGATTTGTAGCTGTAAATATTTATTTTATAAATTAAAGGTTATATCTTATTAAAGATTTAGGATAGAACTAATCTCTCCAACCAGAATCTAAATTACCATAAAAGTATGTATAAGCAGTTCCACGCTCAAGGAGTTGTGAGGGTTGCACTTCTATTTGCATAGTTCCACCTCTAGATGAGAGTTGCTGTACTGCTAATATTTTTTTCTTCAATCGTTTTGACCAGTAAGGTGCAAGATAAGTTTGAGCTGAACCAGTGACGGGATCCTCATTAATACCTTCCCAGGGAGCAAAATAGCGGCATACATAACCTTTTTCATTAGCAGCAGATATTGCAATACCAGAGAAAGGCAAATCCTTGATTGAAAGCAAAGTGGGGAAATCCGGTTTTAGAGATTTAATCATTTCTGCAGTTTCATAGATGAGAATAAGATTATGACTTTCTGGAGCAAGGTAGCTTTCAGATGGCTTACTTTTTCCCAAAGCATTCAGCACTTTTTCTTCTGGAGTAAAGGGGATAATTTCTTCAAGTGGTAATTTCAGCTCTATCATATGATTATATCTCCTAACCTCAATGATACCACTCTTAGTTATAAAACTAAACTGATTTTTTTCCGGATAAATATCGTTAAAGATTACTGATGCAGTTGCCAGAGTAGCATGTCCACAAAGAGAAATTTCCTGCGTAGGAGAAAACCATCTGAGTTGTGCTAAATCAGGACTTCTCAAGCAGAAGAAAGCGGTTTCAGAGAGAGCAAACTCTTTTGCCAGTTTTTGCATTTTTTTATCTGATGGGAAATCGGCCAGTGCTATTACTGCTGCTGGATTTCCTTCATAGAATCCTCTGGAAAAGGCATTAATGAACCAAAGAGGATCAATTTTATCGAGGTTCAGAGTATCATCAATGGTAATCTCTTCACTATTATTATTTATACTGCTATCATTCATTTGTTAATCCCAACCTTCTTCTATATTAGGTGAATATTGTATTTGAATTTGACGGATAACAGCTTCTAAAAATGGTTCACCGGTATCATATACATCAAAAGGTTTGAATCCGAGGTATTTATCCCACTGTCCAGCAATGTAATCGTGTGAGATTACCTGATAAATTCTATCTGGTTCAATTGAATTCAGATGAGTGTATTCACATATATCAAGGGGTTTTTCCTTAGAATGAAGTTCATTTAACGAGAAGAAAGACAAAAGATCCTTACCATAGCATGAAAAAACAACCACCGTGTTATTAAAAGGGAGCAATTCATTTAAATCACGAAGAGTTACAGGTCCGGCAGGAATTGCTTTTCTCAAACCTCCATTGTTGATGATAGCCATATCTGGATGATAAATTCTTTCATATTCAGTTTTTAGAGCATTTGCAATCCAGCGAGAAAGAGCAGTGGATTGATATTTATCAGGAATCCAATCTTCTGGAATATAACCAATTACTTTAGACATCTCTTCTTCAATTTTCAGGGTTTTTTCCTGGATATATTTTGCCAGAGGAATATCAAAATCTTTTTTTGTTATTTCCAGAGGAATAAGCTGATTTTTAAGTGAGATTATTTTGTCTTCCTCAACCTCTAGCTCAGCTAATCCCAGATAGTTTAGATGAGAACCACTATAGAGCAGGTATTTACCATTTATAAAGTAGGGAGTTTCTGCTTTTATATGGTCGTGTCCTCCAATAATGAGGTCAATTCTATTATCCAGATTAACAGCAAGAAGGCTATCTGCTTCAAAGCCTTGATGAGTTAGCACAATAATTAGATCCGTCTTTTGGTCAACTTCATCCAGATATTTATTTATAGCGTCAACTGGAGGGAGTATAGTCACACTACTAACATTTTCTGCTTTAACTTTTTCGGGTAGTTTTTCTAAAGTAACACCAAAAATGCCGATGTTTATGTTATCTCTTTCCAAAATGGCATAAGGTATTCCAGAAACACTTTGGCGTGTAGTTTTATCAATTAAATTAGTGCAAACAAAGGGATATTTAGCTTTTTTTGCTAGGTCACGAGTGTTGGTATAGGAAAAGTCAAATTCATGATTTCCAAACACACTAGCATCAAGTGCAAGCTGATTAAAAACCTCAATAACAGCTCCACCGTGAACTCCATCTTCCACTAGGGAAGAGAATATGGTTCCAGTTTGTTGATCTCCGGTATCTACATAAATATAGTTTTTGGTCTGGCTTCTTTTTTGATTCAATATTTCTTCCAGAACCAGATATCCACCCTTAAGAGTTCCTTTCTCTTTATCTATTTGAGATTCATATACACCATGAGTATCTCCTGTGTAAAAGATTGGAAGTGGAGCAGCATAGATAAAAGTGATTGTAAGGAAAAGTATTAGAATAAAATGTCTTTTAAGCTTCATAATCCATCTCTTTTAATAAACTTTCTAGTATAAGTAAATCTTCTGGGGTATCTACTCCGATACCATTATATTCAGTAGTGACCATCCGGATAGGAATCCCGTGTTCCAGAGCTCGTAATTGTTCAAGTTTTTCCACCTGTTCCAGTTTTCCTGACGGTAGTTTTACTAATTGCATCAAGGCGTTACGACGATAAGCATAAACACCGATATGTTGCCAGTAATCTACTAAAGGAATATTATCCCTATTGAAGGGTATAGCAGAGCGAGAAAAATAAAGAGCATTGGAATCATTATCCACAACAACCTTAACCAAATTAGGGTTTGAAAGTAAGCTAAAATCTTTAATTGGAGTCATAAGAGAAGCTATCGGTAGGGAAGTATCTTTCATAACTTGAAGCAAGGGGGATAGAACTTTTTGATTGATTAAAGGTTCATCACCTTGTACATTCACAATAATATCACAATCAAGAGATTCAGCTACTTCGGCAATACGGTCAGTTCCACTTTGATGTTCTTTTCTGGTTAAAACAGCTTGTCCTCCAAAATTATCAACTGCTTCTTTAATTAGGATAGAATCAGTTGCCACAAGCACTTGATCAAATAGTTCAGCATTATTTACTGCTTCCCAGACCCATTGGATAAGTGGTTTATTTAAAAGTTTTGCCAGTGCTTTTCCAGGGAAACGGGTACTTTCGTATCTAGCTGGAATTATTGCCACTGCTTTCATTCAGCTTTCCTTTCTAATTTTTGCTGTTTTCTTAACCAGAGCAAAAGAGCAGCAGTATCAGAATAGTTAACACCAGGTATACGCATTGCTTGAGCAAGGTTATGGGGCTTAATTTTCATCAGTTTTTCTCGTGCTTCCCAGGCAAGTGCATTAATAGAATAATAATCTATATCTTCAGAAAGAGTTAGGTTTTCAGAGGCGCGAAAGCGTTGCATTTCTTCTTCTGCTCTATGTAGATAGCCTTCATATTTCAATTCCAGTTCGCAGCGACGGAGTATATCTGGAGTAACTTCTGGGGAAGGTTGATATCCATAAAGTTTGAGTTTCTCAATAGTTATACCCGGTCTTTTTAATAGGACAGCAAACTTTTGTGGTTCTTTCAGGTCGGGATGATTGATAGGCTTCTCGGTTTTCAATCTTTCCATTTCGCGTTCTTTCAATTCCATTGTATGCTTAAACTTTTGCCAGCGTACATCTGATACCAAACCTAATTTATAGCCAAGAGGCATCAATCTTTCATCACAGTTATCCTGACGAAGAAGAAGGCGGTATTCTGCTCGGGAGGTAAACATACGATAGGGCTCATTTGTTCCACAGGTAATTAAGTCATCTATAAGTACACCAATATAGGCTTGAGTGCGACTGAGCACTATAGGTTCTTTTTCTTCCAGAGCAAGTGTAGCATTAATTCCAGCTATAATTCCTTGAGCAGCTGCTTCTTCATAACCAGAAGTGCCATTAATTTGACCTGCTAACCACAAACCCTTAATCTTTCTACATTCCAGTGAGGTAAGAATTTCTTCAGGATTAACATAGTCATATTCAATAGCATAGGCATATCGCATTATTTGAGCATTTTCCAATCCTGGAATACTATGCACTAACTTTTCCTGAATATCGGGAGGAAGTGAAGTAGACAAGCCATTTACATAACCTTCATAGGTATTGAGACCTTCAGGTTCAATAAAGATATGATGACTTTCACGCTGGGGAAATTTTACTATTTTATCTTCTATGGAGGGACAATAACGAGGGCCTATGCCTTTGATGATACCGCCATAGAGTGAGGATTTGTGCAGATTTTCTCGGATAATATTATGCGTTTCTGAGGTTGTATGCGTTATATAACAACTAACTTTGTTGGAAAGTTCTACCTCCCGATAAAGAGAAAAACCAATAGGTTCAGGATCACCAGGTTGTTCTTCAAGAAAATTGTAATTTAGGGTTTGCATATCAATTCTAGGAGGTGTACCAGTCTTAAAACGACCAAGTTTCAATCCATATTGCAGCAGACTGGAAGAAAGAGCTTCCGAAGCAGGTTCACCACTTCGTCCTCCGGGGAAAGAAATATTTCCCATATGGATTAGTCCATTAAGGAAAGTTCCAGTAGCCAAAATGACTTGAGGAGCATAATACTCTTTTCCTTGCAAGGTTCTAATACCCTGGATTCTGCCTTTTTTTACTATTAGTTCAGAAACACTTGATTCTATCAAACTAAGATTTGCCTGCTCTTCCAAATGCTGACGCATTAATAGTGAATAGAGTAACCTATCATTTTGAGCACGAGGTGCCCAGACAGCTGGACCTTTACTTCGGTTAAGCATTCGGAAATGAATGCCCGAAAGGTCTGCTACATAACCTAGTTCTCCACCCAGAGCATCTATTTCCTTAGCTAGATGTCCTTTAGCTGGACCTCCAATGGAAGGATTGCAACTCATTCTACCGATGGTTTCCAGTTTCAGGACAAAAAGGGCAGTTTTAGCACCTCTTCTGGCAGATGCAAGTGCTGCTTCAATTCCTGAATGACCTCCTCCAACTACAATTACATCAAATTTTCCAGACATAGTTATAGCAAATGTGCTCCTATCCATTTATAAAGAGGTTCCAATCCGGTCTTTTTCAACGCAGAAACAGGATAAATCTCTTCATCTTTCAGTCCAAGTCCCTTAGCTAGATGTTGCAAAGTACGATTAAGTTTAGTTTTGGGTATTTTATCTGCTTTCGTAGCGACTACACAATAGTCTATTTCTCTAAGTTTTAACATCTCTAAGAGTTGGATATCTTTAGAATCTGCCGCTAATCTTATATCTACTAGAACTATTATTCCCTTTAACATTTCTCGCTGGTCAAAATAGTTATTTATCATTTTTCGCCACTTTTCCTGTTCTGCTAAGGGAACTTCTGCATAACCGTAACCGGGAAGGTCAGTTAACTGTAAATGACCTTCTTTTTGAGCTTCATCATCTTTCCAGCGGATAAGGAAAAAGTTTAAAACTCTGGTTTTACCGGGACGAGAACTGGTTTTTGCCAGTTGATGATAGTCGGTTAATAGATTGATTAATGTAGATTTACCAACATTACTTCTTCCGGCAATGGCAAATTCAGGATAGGCACTAGCAGGATAATCTTTAGGTTCAACGGCACTTTTAACGAAATAGGATTGTACAAATCTAATCATTGCTATATACAACGCTAACTTTTTCGGATTCTTGCACTTCCACTTCTAATAGGGAAATAGCACTATCCTTAAATGATTCACTTAAGCTATCATATATGTATTTTGCTATATTCTCTGAAGTGGGATTCGTATCCTTAAAGATGACCAGTTCATTTAAAAAAGTATGATCCAGTTCTTTTAATATTTCTGATAGCTTCACTTTTAATTCTTTAAAATCTATAGCCATTCCGAGTGGGTCAAGTTTTCCCGTTTGGAAAGTAACTCTAACCTTCCAGTTATGTCCATGAACATTGCTGCAAGGACCTTCATAACCACGGAGTCGGTGGGCTGCACTGAAATAATCATAGACGCTTAATTTATACATTGGTTGTCTCCTATTAAAACAAATTTTTATGAATAAAGTAGAGCACTACAAGGATAGCAGCAACTGCTGAAATACCCATCAAGATAAGAAAGGCATATTTATTATGCTGCAAGGGTAGGGCTACATTCATACCCCAAATACTTGCTACCAGAGTCGGTAGCATTAAAATTATACTTACCGAAGTTAAAAATTTCATTCGCATATTTAAATTATTAGAGATAATTGAGGCAAAGGCATCCATTATATTGCTTAAAATGCTGGAATGAACATTGGTCATCTCTATAGCTTGACGATTTTCTATAATTACATCTTCAACCATATCTTCTGCATCAGGGTCCTGATTTAACCAGCGAGAGCGTTGCATCCTTTCCAGAATTATCTCATTTGATTGTAGAGAAGTAGAGAAATAAACCAGACTTTTCTCCAACCTTAATAGACGGATAATCTCTTTATTTCGCATACTCTGATATAATTCAATTTCTATATTATTGGAACGACGAATGATTTCTTTAAGAAACTTCAAATAATAGGTGGAAGTTCTAAATGCTATTTGTAATAGGAAACTCTGTTGAGTAATATTAAAAGGTTTATGTTTACCCTCAAGGTATTGAGTGAGCACTTCGGTTTTAAAGAAAGAAACGGTTATGAGCTTGTCCTGTACCGCAATTATTCCTAAGGGAGCAGTAGCAAAAGGGATTGTGGATGACTTGTGACGATAATATAAAGGAACACGAAGAATGATAAGAACTGCTCCTTCATCATATTCCATACGGCTATTCTCATCAGCATCCTGGAGGTCGGTGATATAGTCTTCTTCCAGATTGAAGCGTTCAATCAATTGCTTGATTTCTTCAGTACCAGGATTATCCATATGAATCCAGAAAGCTTCATTCAATGCCATTGCAGGCACAAAACGCTGCTCTTGAATCTTAAAATATTGAACCATAGTAACCTCCTTTCTAATTTTTTTCTAATTTACCATTCTTTTAAATAGCTATAATATGGCAATATAAAATTTAAAGCTCCATATCTATCAGAAAGATAGATATTTTTTAGCAAGTCCTTAAACAATTTTTTTTGGGATTTCAGGTGGATTCAACTTAAGAAGTAATAATTAATTTTCATACAAGTCTTAAAGTTATTATAAATAAAAATTCAAAAACAGTGATAGCTATTTGTATTATCTAATAAACTTTTATAAAATCCAGTTTAATGAGACTCATTTTGGATAAATATTCTTTTTAAAGTATAATGCACAATTATAAATGAAATTTTAGCGTTTGAAAACTTGCTGAGTAAGTTTTTTTATTCTGTATTTATTTACAGATAAAGATATTCTGTTTTTTCAGAGAGCAAAAAAAGGATTTAACTTTTAGTGCAAAAGATGAGAAAGTAATAGCTCAGGGCACATAAATTGATGCCCTGAGTATTACTTTTACTAATTCATCTTTAGATAGGTGAACAGATAAGCCGAAATTTATCTATTTATAGATATGGTTCAATCCATAAAGGGATAGCGATAGTTCTCAGCAGGAACAAATGTTTCTTTAATGGAGCGTGCAGAAATCCATCGCTGAAGGTTCAAAGCAGAGCCAGCTTTATCATTAGTTCCAGAAGCTCTGCCACCTCCGAATGGTTGTTGTCCTACAACGGCACCGGTAGGTTTGTCATTAATATAGAAATTGCCAGCAGAATGGCGGAGCATTTCATAAGCAAGGAAAATAGCCTGGCGGTCTTGTGCAAAAATGGAACCTGTGAGACCGTAACAAGAAGTGGAATCGCATATTTTTAAAGTTTCTTCAAATTTAGAGGAGGGGTAAACATAAATCGTGAGCACCGGTCCAAATATTTCTTCTTGCATAGTAGTAAAATGGGTGTTGGTGGTCTTGATCAGGGTAGGTTCAATAAAGTATCCCACGGAATCATCATAACTTCCCCCATAAATGATTTCTGCCTCAGAAGAAGATTGCGCTGATTCTATATAAGATTTAATTCGGTCAAAGCTATTCTTATCAATCACAGCATTTACGAAATGAGAAAAGTCACGAACATCTCCTACAGTTACAGTAGAAAGTATCTCTTTCATTTCTTTTAGCCATTCAGGATATAGGTTATCCGGGATATAAACTCTGGAAGCGGCACTACATTTTTGACCCTGATATTCAAAGGCGCCTCTAACACAGGCTACAGCCAAAGCTTTAATATCAGCAGAACTATGTGCAAAAATAAAATTTTTGCCACCAGTTTCGCCAACTATACGAGGATAGGACTTGTATATGGGTATATTTTCGCCCACACATTGCCAGATATGATTGAAGACTTTGGTGCTTCCAGTAAAATGAATCCCGGCTAAATGTGGAGAATTGGTTATTATATCACCGATTTCTTCACCAGAACCAGGAATAAAATTGATGACACCATCAGGAAGTCCAGATTCCTGGAGTATTTTCATTATCATATAACCGCTGTATATTGCTGTAGAAGCAGGTTTCCATACTACGGTATTACCCATCAGAGCTGGTGAAGAAGGAAGATTTCCCGATATAGAAGTAAAATTGAATGGAGTGATAGCAAAGACAAATCCTTCTAAGGAACGATATTCGGTAAAATTCCACTCTCCTTTAGGTGAGACCAGAGGTTGTTGCTCATATATCTTTTGAGCATAATAGGTGTTGTACCGCCAGAAATCTATCAGTTCGCAGGCTGAATCTATTTCTGCTTGATGGATATTTTTA
>Ga0265294_10001001_pt1 | contig 38418 bp, 40 predicted proteins | sample MunlanPumphouse3_FD_192504 | JGI IMG/M metagenome (GOLD analysis project Ga0265294, IMG submission 192504) | Groundwater microbial communities from a municipal landfill in Southern Ontario, Canada - Pumphouse #3 | ecosystem: Environmental > Aquatic > Deep subsurface > Groundwater | place... | reverse complement strand
ATCGCACCGGGAGTAAACATAATTTCGCTGGCGGTACAAAACCGCGAAGGCGATGAACTGTACAGGTCCCTGTCGGGCACATCCATGGCAACACCTATTGTTTCCGGCTGTGCCGCCCTTATACACGAAATGTTCCGCGGTTATACCAACGAGCAGGTTAAAGAGCTTATGATGTCCACCGCAAAGGACCTGGATTTCCCATCCTACGCCCAGGGGAAAGGCCTTATAGACCTGGCAGCAATCGTAAAGGTCCATGAAGGGGGTGCCGGCCATAGACAGGAGAATTGAGCAGGATGCGGCTGAAATAATGGAACTTATTGCCCAAAACCTGCATGGAAAATACGTAGCCCCCTTTGAGGAGGCCATCAAAAGCCGGGGTGAAATACTAAACCAGAATCCTCCTCCTGAAATAGCACTGCTGTCCGCCCTAAAACCCTTTGTGGACGATACATGCTGCACCCTTATCGACAAGCTCGTTTCCTCCTATAGCATGGCCACTCTGGCCAAGGTTATGGCGGAGGACCTGGCCCATTCCCGCGGAGGGGGGAATATGCACCCAATGGACCTTGCCAGCAGAAAACCCAACTCCGATTCAATAAGCGGAATGCAGTTCTCAACCCTTGGCATTTTATTGCCTCTGATAATTCTGTTAATTTTTGTAGAAACACAATAGGCTCTTAAACGTATAATAATAACAATAGATGGGAGGTATTAATTTGAATCACTTGGACCCGCAATTAATTAACGGCATGCTGGAAAAGTATTCACATATGAGCGAGGCAGAGCTGCTGGAGGAGGCCAGACGTATAAAGGAGGCCTCTGGCAAGAAGGAAATAACCCAAGAGGATAAAAACAAGCTTTTTGAATTTGTCCAGCCCATACTGTCAAAGGAAGAAATGGAGCAGCTAAAAAATCTGCTGCAGGCTTTCGAATAACATATTCCAACTCACCGTGATAACCGATCGATTATCACGGTTTTTTTCATTGTTTCCATTGGCATTTACGCGTCTTTTGCATATTATATACAGATATCATTTTTTGGGGGGAAACCTATGGACACTGAAATGAACGAAATGTGTAAAAACTGCCATTACAGGATAACGGCAGAAAAGAATAAGTCGCCGGACCTTGGACAGATGCTTAAACTGGCAATGATGGTATCAAAAATGTTCGGCCAAACGGGACAAACGAGCGACGCAAAGCCTCAGGCCCTTCCGGCCACCGTAGACAGGAGCCCCGGGAAGAATATGCATCACAACCCGGCCATTTTCCAAATGGATACCCTTGCGGAGGATAAAACAATAAGGATAATAAAAGCTTCTCTTCCGCACCTTGACCCTACATACAGTCAGCTGATGCACATTATTGCAAAGGTAATGGAGTTAAAGAATATTATGAACCCGGACCTTTACTTCGGAAGCTCCGCCCTACGTACCGGCCACAGCCCTTCCCCGCTGGGGATGCTCTCTGCAGTAAAACCGCATCTTGACCCCGAGGGGCAGGCCGCCTTAAACGTAGCCGGCAAGGCACTGGAAATGGTGGAGGTGTTCCGTATGATGGATACAATTAAGCCGGCGGCAAAAAAAGAGCCGCCATCCTTTAAAAAAATCGACCAAAAACAATCGGAGGGCTAGCCACTGACCAGCTCGCCTTCCTTATTCTTATGCAAGGCTTCAGCTATTACGACAACCGGGCTTTAAAACTACATACAACTCATTTAAAACTTTACATATCTTAGTGTGTCATCCTGAGCACTTCTGTCATCCTGAGCGATAGCGAAGGATCTATCTCCAAATCAGATTCTTCGGGCTTCGCCCTCAGAATGACAGATAAAAGTCAGATTAATAGACAAGGAATGTAATACTACTAGTGCGTTGTATATAAATTTCTTTTAATACAAGCAGTTTTTAAAGGAAAAAGCGCATAACTTGTAGAAGTTTTAAGGAAATAAAGGGAGAAATCTGTCATGAGAGAATACATATCCGTCAAAAAAAACGCTTACCTAAATCCAATACTCACCTTCGTCCTGTGTCTCCTTGTGTATGTACTACTGGGCAGTACCGGCTCCTTCATGCACACCTCCATAGGAGAAGAGTGGTTTCTGGCGTTACACACCTTTTTGGAGTTTTTGAGCGTATTGTTTGCCTTCGCTATCTTTACGCTTATCTTCTATATTTACCATCAAAACTCCAGACTAAGGCAACTTGTTTTGGCCTGCATATTCCTCATCGGCGGTTTTCTGGACATACTCCATACGCTGTCCTATAAGGGAATGCCGGACTTTTTTGTCCCCAACGGCACCGCCATCCCAACCACCTATTGGGTGATTGCCCGCTTTATAATGGCGGCAGGTTTCCTGATGGCAGCTTATACCAAACCGGAAAGGACCACCCGTATATCACGCTGGTTAGTGCTTAGTCTATCCCTGCTGGTTTCACTGTCGTTTTTTTATGCGGTAACCTTCCGAACCGATGCGCTGCCAGCAGTTTATATCGAGGGACAGGGCCTTACACCGCTAAAGATTCAGGCTGAGTACGCAATAATAGCCTTGCAGGCTGCTGCCATAGCCCTATCGTTACGGGAATATAAAAATACCGGTGACAACACCTCCGTTCTTTTTGCTACTGCGCTTATTATAAGCATTTTTAGCGAGCTGTGCTTTACGCTGTACATAAGCGTATTTGACATGTACAACCTTATGGGGCACGTATTCAAGATAATTGCTTATTCCATAATGTTCAACGTAATGTTCGTACAGAACGTAAGGCTCCCCTATGAACGGCTGGAAAGGGCCGATGCGCTTTTGAAAAAACACGCCCGCACCTTGGAACAGGAAGTGGAAAAAGCAAGGCAGGACATTTTGGAAACCAACAGCCAACTGTACAAGGATATTGAACTGGCAAGGGAGATACAGCAGTCCATGCTTCCTGACAGAAGTTTGGGCTGCCCCGGAATAGACTTTTATTCCGACCTTATACCATGCAAGAGTTTAAGCGGCGACTTTTACAATGTATTCTGTATAGACAATGAAAACGTGGGGTTTTATCTGGCCGACGTGTCAGGGCATGGCATATCCTCCTCAATAATAACCATATTCGTGGATAGGACAATACTTAGCAACAAACTGGATACGCAAAGAAAAGAGGTTCTGCTGTCCCCTTCCAGGGTTCTTAAAGACTTATTTTCCCAGTTCAACAACTCAAGATTCCCCGATGAATTGTACCTGCTTATATTCTATGGAGTATATAATAAAAGGACCCGGGAATTCACCTACTCCTCCGCCGGGCTTAATACCCAACCGGTGGTAATATCCGGCTCAAAGGTATTCAGTCTTGTTACCAAAGACCCGTTCCCCATATGCAAAATGGCGCAGTATCATAGCCCGCAGTACCGGGACAGCAAATTGGCCCTTAAGCCCGGAGACCGAATACTCATGTACTCCGACGGCCTTGTGGAGGCAGTTAACAGGGACGGCAAAGCCTTTACCGAAACAAGGCTTATGGAGATACTTACACAGAACACAAAGGCGGATGCCCGGGACCTGTACTATGAGGTTTTCGACCGATTCTCGTGCTTTGTACTGGACAAAAAACTGGAAGACGACGTGACCATACTGCTTGCAAACATACTCTAGCGAACCGTTATTCGCCCAGGATGCGCTTAACCGCCCTTAGCACTAGTGCTATAACCTCTCCCCGGGTGGCCCCGTCGTCATAGCGCTTTTCGTACACCGGTATGCCCATTTCGTTCAACTTCTTCCATATACCCTCAGCCCAGTGGGCCTTCCTTACCTCTTCATCATGCTTTTCAAGTCCGTTGCTTTCTATTATCCCTATCAGCTTAACTGCATACCCGGGGTCGGTAGCATACCCCGCCTCCTTTACCGCATAGCAGGCCTCCTTATAGTTGTTCGCTTCTCGAACCTTGACATACCTCGGGAGTTCTCCCAGCAGCCGGCTGTGGTCCTCCACGCTTTCGGCAAAGCTGTCATAGGCCCGGAAAAGTGCCTTAACCCTGTGCGGTTCGCCATTTATATATTCGGTGGTCCAAACTTCCGCAACCTTACCGTCCCAGGAGGACGTCGCCTTTATGCCGAACAGGTTGTTATGGATATGGTTTTTACCCCATCCGCTTTCCAGTGCCGCCTGGGCCAGCGTCAGCGAGGGTAAAATATTGTACTTTTTATAGCCCTCCACCGCCCCTGACAGTACCTCCTTAATAAACTCATCCTTGGTCATTTTATACATCCCACCTCCAATGTTCCGCCATATTTTAATAGGAAATTTTCCCGCTGTTTTCGTGGTAAAACAGTTCTGCCCTGCCAATATCCTTGGAATGCAGTGTTACCCATTTGTCGTTATCACCCACATAGTCCTTTAAGACTTCAGCATTATAGTCATACAGTGTGTAGTTGCTGAGGAACACCACATAATTGCCGATGGTTTCTGTTTCAAAATACCTCCTCAGTTTTCCTGCATAGACCACTCTGTCCGCCGGTATATAAACCATAAGCCACAGACCGTACTCAAAGTCCACAACATCGCCCCAGATACCCGACCGTAGGGTTTTATGGATGCCAAGGCTGTAAAGGGCCCTTTCGAAAAAAGCACTGGTTAGGAATTTTGACCATAAAAATCCCGCCACCGCCGAAGATACAATAATCGTATTTCTGAAGGCCATATTGCATAATGCCTGGACGCCTGGAAACAGGTAACCCCAAAGGGCCTCGCCCGCCGAAACAAATACAAAACTTACTACAAGGCTTTTGACCAGTATGTACTGGTCATGGTCCGCCTTTTTGGAAAGCTGGAAATGGCTTATCTTCAAAATTATATAACCGGGTACAATATATATCATAATATGCGGTATGGCATTAATCATCCCGCTTATATTATCCAGATTCATACTTAAACATTGGATGGCAGGCGGGTTTTACCGATAATTCGTAGCAGGCGGAAGGTACCTTTGCGTCCATCATAGCTCTTACCGTTGTTTGCTTATCCTGTTGCTCTTTCTTTTTTTTGCCTGTTTTGGTTTCCTTTTTGGCCATGCCTACTCCTCCCTTCTAATAACATAATACTGGGGTTGTGTATCATTTGTTAATTAGTCCTACAGAGTTTTTGCTCAGTTTCCACTCACGTATCAATGGACAAGCATTAAAAAAAGCCTCCGGTAAACGGAGACAAAAAAATTGGCGGGAGTATGTGGGAATCGAACCCACCCCGGACGCTACTAACGCCCAGCGACTGGTTTTGAAGACCAGGGGGCACACCAGCACCCATCTACCCCCAAACTCAACTGCAAGCAATATTATAGCAGTATTTTAGACGATTGGCAAGCACGTGCGAGTATCCTATCTACTCAACGCTTGGGAATACCGACCCGCCCTGGGGTATAACCAGTACCTTCGCATGCTTTCCGACAATGCTGATGGCATCGTCCAGAGCTTTTTGTACCGATTCCTTTTTAGTGAAAAATACAGCTTCTATATCCCTCTTGTCCATTGCCGAAATCATGAACACCTCCGCCTTTTTTACCACTCTGGCTATGGCGGCGGCTTTGTGCCCTCCCAATACAAACTCCATTTTAAGCCTGTCTTCGAGGTGCTGGGGCAGGTCCGCTTCCATAATCCACCGGGCGAATGTATCCTCGCCGTATCCTTCTTCGCATTCCGCCACCAGTATTATTATGCCTCCTACCTTTACCACATGGCTTGCATTATCCAGGGCTTTCTGGGCCTGGTACAGGTTTATGTCCTTTGGATAACCTCCGGCGGAAACAATAACTATATCCGCCGGCTCAGGAACGTCTATTCTGTACAGCCCGTCAAGGTACCTACAACCGGCCCTATGGGCCTCTAAATAATGCCCCGCAAAGGCTTTTAGCACCTGCTTCTTCTCATTTAGCACAGCGTTTAGAATAAATGATATCCCCAGTATCCGGCCTATCTCATCTATATCCTCCCGGACGGGATTTCCCTCCAGCCTGCCCGTCTCCGAACCTCTTTCCAATTGACGGCTGTGGTTATACTTTATGCTTTCATAATTGGCTGCACCGGGCATTATGGCTTTAGCTCCCCCCGAATAGCCGGCAAAATAATGGTATTCTATATTTCCGGTACAAATCCTCACATCCGCTTCCACCACCGATCGGCAAATATTAAGCGGGGTGCCGTGCTCTGTGCTGCCTATGCTTATGTAGTCCTCCTTGTTACTGTCAACGCACCTTACAGCATTAAATATCTGTTCGCCCACTAGGGCTTTTTGCTCTTCCAGGGTATGGGGCCGGTGAATCCCCATTCCGAATATTATTTTAATATCCTCTTCGGACACACCGGCCTTAAGCAGTTCCTCAAGCAGAGGCGGAAGGAGCTTCCGGGTCGGCGAAGGCCGGGTTATATCGCTGGCCATTATTACAACTTTGTGTCCCCTATTTACCATACTGGATAGCCTTTGGGCCCCTATCGGATTCTGCAGAGCCTCCTTTATTTGGATTCTTTCGTAGTCCTCGTCTATACTTCCCTCTTTAAATCTTCCCTCCAAAACATCCATCAGATTTTGGGGTGGTACTTCAATCTTTACTGTATTCTTCCCAAATTTTAAGTCTATTGCAGGCAAATTAACTCCTCCCATACAAAACTCTATTGTCCCCCACCCTTTTAGTTATCCTATCCCTGTCCATCTCCTCCAAAAGGGCCATTGCATATTTTCTACTGGTGCCCAGATGGTCCCGGAGGGTTGCAAGGCTTATGCTGCCTTCCCCTCTGATGTGTTCCACCACAGATTCCACCGCACCTTCGTAGTATCCTTTTAGAAACACTGTGTCCTCGCCTATGCGTTTTATTTCACCGCTTTCAACGAGCATATCCAAAACTTCAGCCGTTTCATCCCCGCCGTAGGGGCTGCCCTGTAACAGCTCTCCTATTCCTGGGGGCGAATAACCTTTCCTCTCCAGAAGGTCCAGTATATACCCTCTTATACCCTGTTGGTCCTGTGTGAGTTGTATTTTAAAACCGGAAAGGGATGCAGCACTGGACGTCACACTTATTGTGCCCTCCTTCTCCATGCTTCTTAGCACCTCGTCGATAAAGGTCCCTTTGTGACTGCCAAAGAGCTTACTTCTAAACTCCTCCACCGGCATACCGCTACGTAGCGGATAACGGGCATGAAACTCGCGTAGCAAAGAATCTGCCCCTAGCAGCAGCCCGGAAAAATACTCTTTGTGTATATAAACCTTCTGGCTACCGCTTTGGAACTCCCTGACCGTCCCACTGTCTACCAGGTTGCTCAGCATGGGCTGCAGCTCCTCCTCGCTTTTACCGGTAAGCTCAATAAGCTTCGGCCTGCCGGGAAAGAAACTGCTGTTAAGGCTTATAACCTTTTCCAGAACCTGTAGCGGGCTGCCACTCTCCTTTAGCTTAAGCTCTTCCATTGTATCTTTATTGTACCTTTTTCGCTTAGGCGGATTTGGCTCAAGTACTGTCCCTCCTCCGATGGCCTCCATGGGAGAATAACTTCTTATAACGAACCGGTCTCCCCTAAGGGCCACCGCCTCTTCCTCCAGCCGCAGCTGGGCATAACACTCTTCTCCAGGGCCCAACTGTTCCTTGTCAAGCAGTACTACCCTGCACAGTATTTCCTTCGTGCCTATATGCAGCCGCACCCTGCCCCTGTTGTCGACTGTCCAGTCGGTATCCTTAACAAGCCGTAGCCGGCAGTCCAGCATCATAGTTGGCTGCAGTGCCCCGGCGGGGGCTATCACGTCTCCCCTTTGGATTTGGTCCCTCTTTACCCCGGCAATGTTTACCGCCAGCCTCTGCCCGGCGTAAGCAGCCTCCACATCCTGATCGTGGACCTGCAGGTTTCTTATCCTGCCCTCTATGCCGGCGGGGTAAATACAAACTCTCTGGCCCTCTTCTACCTTGCCGGATATAAGGGTCCCGGTGACTATAGTGCCAAACCCCGTTATGGAAAAGGCCCTGTCTATGTTTAGCCTGTACAGGGAATCATAATTTTTTATATTAAGCTCCTCCGTCATCTCCCCAATGGTCTTTACAAGGGTGTCAATGCCGGCCCCGGTAACCGATGAAACAGGTATCACGGGAGCACCTTCAAGGAAAGTGCCTTTTATATTTTCCTTTACTTCTTCTATAACCATTTCCAGCCATTCTTCTTCCACCATATCCGCCTTTGTAAGTACCACAATTCCTTTCTTAATCCTTATCATATCAAGTATATTAAGGTGCTCGGTGGTCTGGGGCATTATTCCCTCATCGGCCGCTACCACCAGAAGCACCATATCCATTCCACCCACCCCTGCCAGCATATTCTTTATAAACTTTTCATGGCCGGGTACATCTATTATCCCGGCCCTTCTGCCATCTGGCAGGTCAAAGTAGGTAAATCCAAGCTCGATGGATATTCCCCTTCGCTGTTCCTCCTTGAGCCTGTCTGTATTCCTTCCGGTTAGTGCCTTAATAAGAGTGGTCTTTCCGTGGTCTATATGGCCCGCCGTCCCTATTATTATATTGTTCAACTTCCGTCACCCCCAGATAGTACACCTATAAGCATCCCCGCCAGCACCGGCAGCTGTTCATCGAAAACCGTTCTTACATCTATAAGGTATCTGTCCCTGACAATCCTTCCTATAACAGGGGTCTTTGCCATCCTTAAACCCTTCTCCAGTTCGTTTACAGCCATTTCCTTTGGCTCAATGGTCAACACACGGGTTTCTATCCTCTCAAGGGGCAGTGCCCCCCCGCCAACCTGGGAGTATTCCTTCTCTATAGTTACCTTTGCATAGGCCTTTATATCCGTCACAAGTTCCATAAGACGCTCCGCCCGCTGCTCAAGAGTTGATACCGGAATTGTCAGCATATTTAGCACCGGTATTCTATCCAAAACCCTTTCACCTTGGGCGTATATCCGAAGGGTGCTTTCAAGAACCGCCAGCGTAAGCCTGTCCACCCGGACGGCCCGGGCCAGCGGATGCTTTGCGATTCTTTTTATATATTTGCTTTTACCGGCAATTATGCCCGCCTGGGAGGCCCCCAGCAGTTTGTCACCGCTGAAGGTAACTATATCTATTCCCGACTTGATACTATCCTGAACTGTTGGTTCACCGACAATGCCATACTCTTCAAGGTGGACCAATATACCGCTGCCCAGGTCCTCAACCACCGGTATCCCGCGCTTCCTGCCAAGGCTGGCCAGTTCTTGCCGGGACACCTCATCGGTGAACCCGCAAATACGATAGTTGCTGGTGTGAACTTTAAGCAGCATGGCTGTGTCTTCGCCTATGGCCTTTTGGTAGTCTTCAATATAGGTCTTGTTGGTGGTGCCTACTTCCACAAGCCTAGCACCGCCCTGCTCCATCACTTCGGGTATGCGAAAGGAGCCTCCTATTTCTACAAGCTCTCCCCGAGACACGATTGCCTCCTTACCCGACGCCATGGCACTCAGAGTAAGCAGCACCGCTGCCGCGTTATTGTTTACCACTATGCAATCCTCCGCACCAGTGGTGCCACATACAAGGTCCCGAACTAAGTCGTGACGGGAACCCCGGACGCCCCTTTGGAGGTTATATTCAAGGTTAATATATCTCCCAGCCAGCCTTGAAAGGTCAGCCACGGCACTTTCCGGTACGGGCGACCTGCCCAGGTTTGTATGTATTACCACCCCTGTACCGTTTATAACCTCCTTAAGTCTTCCCAGCCCTTTTCTCCTTAGCCTTTCCGCCAGCGCCTCAACGATTCCCTCTTCCATTCCGGTAGCAGTTGCGCTTTCGTCAAAGCCGCCGTCCATAACCCTGTCGCGGGTTTCCTGCAGTATCTCCCTTAAGCTTTCGGTAACAGTCACGCGGGCATACTGTTCTATCAATCCGGCCACCTCGGGCTTCCTCAGCATCTGGTCCACTGAAGGCAGCAACCTTAACAATTTTTTATTGTTCATAATAACTTATTCCTCCCAGGTAATCGACTTTTCCCCTTTATTTTCCCATATGCTGCAGTAATATTCAAGGAAAAGGCCCCGGATTAACCGGGGCCTTAAATGCTAAGCTTCTTTCCCTTTGCTAAAGTAGTCCTTGGTAAGCTTTATTACAACTCCGCTTAGGCCAAGGATTCCTATCAGGTTGGGGATAGCCATAAGCCCATTAAGCGTATCGGCAATATCCCATATCGTAACCAGCCCGCCGATAGCCCCAATCAATATGAAGGGTATCCATATAATCCTATATAACATTATTGCTTTGCTTCCAAAAAGATACTCGGCACAACGCTCCCCGTAATATTCCCAGCTAAGAATGGTGGAGTATGCAAACAGCAGTACGCCAACTGCGACAATAATACCGCCGGGTCCCGGAAGCCCCGCATCGAAAGCTGCCGTGGTAAGGGCGGCACCGGTTGCGCCGGTATTCCAGACGCCTGTTACTACTATGGACAGTGCTGTTATTGTGCATACCACAATAGTATCCATGAACACTTCGAATATTCCCCACAGGCCCTGTTTTACCGGGTTATCGGTTGTTGCCGCTGCGTGGGCTATAGGCGCACTACCAAGGCCGGCTTCGTTTGAGAATACTCCCCGGGCAACCCCAAACCTTGCCGCCATCATAATGGTCGAACCGGCAAATCCGCCTATCGCCGCTGTGCCTGTAAAGGCCGAGCTGAATATTAAGCCAAAGGCTGCGGGTATATCTGCCGCTTTTATAGCCAATATTATTATTCCCCCGATGATATAGAACGCCGCCATGAACGGAACAAGTCTTTCGGTAACCTGGGCGATCCTTTTAAGACCTCCCAGTATAACCGCTGCTGTTGCCACTGCTAATACTATTCCCGAAATCAGCTTGCTTGCGCCAAATGTAGTCTCCAAAGCAGCCGCCACCGAGTTGGCCTGAGTCATGTTACCTATACCGAAGGCTGCCATTGCCCCAAAGAATGCAAAAACCGCGGCAAGCCATTTTAAGTTAAGGCCGTTTCGAATATAGTACATGGGACCTCCTACAAAACGACCGTCCGGGGTCTTCTCCCTGTATTTGATGGCGAGTACGACTTCCCCGTATTTTGTTGCCATCCCGAATATCGCCGACAGCCACATCCAGAATATGGCCCCCGGCCCCCCCAGTGCAATAGCGGTAGCAACGCCGGCAATATTACCAATACCTATGGTTGCGGCAAGAGCTGTTGCAACAGCCTGGAAGGGCGTAATCTCCCCTTCTCCAACAGTTGTCTTGTCGAACATTTTAAGCAGTGTGTTCTTTAATACGTATCCCATTTTTGTTATAGACATAAAATTAGTGCGGAATGTTAAGTATACACCGGTTCCCACAATTAACACCAACATATACGGGCCCCAAACCAGACTGTTAAGCTTGCTGTTTAATTCCATAAAAGCTTCCATGATTTCCCTCCTATTCGCTATTTTTTGATATATAACTACAAGCTGCAGTTATATAACACATTGTATATATATTCTATGCTTTTTCTAAAATTCCTTTAAGTATTGTAATAAAAATAAAATTTACATTATATCTTCCACGGCACTCATCTAACTGTTATGCTATCCTTAAGATTATCATAAACCTTCGGGCCTATGCCCGAAACTTTCATTATATCCTCCGGTTTTTGGAACCGGCCTTCCCTTTCCCTGAAATCTACAATCCTTCCTGCCAGCACCGGTCCAATACCAGGCAGGGCTTCAAGCTGGGAAGCACTGGCTATATTGACGTTTATTTTTGCACTCGCATCCCCGGTATAGCTAAGGCCAGTATTATCATCCATAATTTCGTCTACGGCAGGGACATGCAGTTTCTCTCCATCCTGCACAACCCTTGCCAGGTTAACCCTATCGAGGTCAGCTTCCTCCAGGGCACCCCCCGCCGCATTTATTGCGTCAATGGTGCGGGCCCCTTCAGATATGTAAATCACTCCCCTGTTTCTTATCTGCCCGGTTATGTGTACCACTATTTCGGTCTCGGTGTGTTCTTCCTCCCCGACAAAGTAGCTGTCCAGGTTCTGACTGTCCACGCTACTTTTGCCTGTCCCTTCCATTTTAAGAATAAGACCTACATTTGTAGCCAATAATATGATAATAAAGCCTGTTAACACCCATTCCCTTTTCGAGAGGTCCATATTTCCACCCCCTTAACCATTAATTATGTTATATTCTATATTTTTTTATTTTTTCCTTCTATATATAACGTAATAAAGACTTTACACAGCTGTCATCCTGAGCGAAGCGAAGGACCTTGCGTAAACGAAGAACCTTTAGGAAGGCAAAAAAGGACCCTTCAGTCGTTCCTCCTTCAGGATGACACATCTTATGTAACTTTATTAACACTTTATATATAAATGGTGCTACGTGCATTGCCATGTATTTTCTGGATATTCAGTCCTTTCCCTGTAAACGATAGAAATTATCTGTTATACTATTACTGTGCGTAATTTCTATTCACAATACTGGAGGGAGTCATGAAAAAAACCGCAGCTATCATAGTACTTACAGCTCTTATGGTGCTTATGTCAGGGCCCTTAGAGGCCCTTGCCTCGATAGATATTAGCTCTCCTAAGGCCATCCTGATGGACGCAGAAACAGGTCAGGTATTATACAGCAAAAACGCCCACACGGTTTCCTATCCGGCTAGCATAACCAAAATAATGACCGCTATTTTGGCCCTTGAAAGGGGAAAACTAAGCGATTATGTACCCATAAGCAGGAAGGCGTCCTATATAGATGGCAGCAGGATATACCTCTTAGAGGGTGAAAAGGTAACCCTTGAACATGTTTTGTTCGGACTGCTGCTGGAATCCGGGAACGATGCTGCAATAGCAATTGCGGAATATATTGCAGGATCGGTTGAGGAATTCGCAGTAATGATGAATGACAAGGCGGTGCAGTTGGGAACAAAAAACACCAACTTCACCAATCCCAGCGGGCTGCCCGACCCGGAGCATGTAACCAGTGCCTACGATATGGCCCTAATTGCCGGGCACGCTATGACGCTACCCAGGTTCAGGGAAATTGTAAGCACCGTTAGATACATAATACCCGAAACTAATATGCAGGATACCAGGTATTTGTACAACGGCAACAGGCTTATAAAGAACACCTCCCATAAATACGAGGGCGCAAACGGGATTAAAACCGGTTATACAACGGCCGCCAATCACTGTTTCGTCGGGTCCGCCCAAAGGGACAGGAAAGAGTTTATAACGGTGATACTCAGCGAGCCTAACAACAATACCCTATGGGACAACACAACTAAGCTTTTGGATTTCGCCTTTGAAGACTTTCAGCAGATGCCGGTGGTAAATAAGGGCAAAGTAATAGATAGCGTGGAGTTTTTGGGTACCAACTCGAATGTTGAAATAGTAACCGAGAAAGATTTTCACTATAATTATCCCATTAACGGCCAAAAACCCCATATTGAAGAGAACATAGTAATGGAAACGGTTAAGCCCACCGTGCCTTCCGGGGAACGGGTTGGATATATTGAATACAAAATAGGCGATGAAATAGTTGGAACGGTCAGGCTGATCACACGAAGGAAAGATGACGATAAAATAATGGCCTCCGGCATATTCAAGGGAAAATCTGGGAATCCAAAATACAGATTGTTCGGGTTTCTGCTGGCTCTGCCGATTTCGGTACTGACTTTTAGGTTTATTATAAAAAGCCGTAAGAGGAGAAGGTTCACCTATGTGCGGAAAAGAAGTATTTTCAGGAGAAAATAGGCTTCATGAAACGTCAGTGTTTCATGAAGCCTATTTGAGTATGTCTAAAAATAAAAAGGACAGAATGCCTGTCCTTTTTATTACAGTGCTGCAACAACTTCTATTTCCACAAGGGCATCCTTTGGCAGCCTGCCTACTTCAATACATGAACGGGCCGGGAAGTCGACGGTGAAATATTCTGCATACACCTCGTTCACATCGCCAAATTTTCCCATATCCGTTATGAACACTGTGGTTTTTACAACGTTTTCAAGGCTTGTACCGGAAGCCTCCAGCACCGCCTTTAAATTGGCGAACACCTGGTGGGTCTGCTCCTTAACACCGCCTTCCACCATTTGGCCCGTTCCGGGGTTAAGTGCTATCTGGCCGGCGGTGTATACCATATTACCGCATTTAACGGCCTGGGAATAGGGGCCCACAGCACCGGGTGCTTTTTTGGTTGAAACAATCTCCTTTTTCATTATAAGTAGCCTCCTTTTTTTATTCTCCTACCCTTACCTCATCCAGATAATTATAAACGGTGTACCTGGAAACACACAGTACCTTGGCAACGTAGTCAATGGCTCCCTTTATAAGGAATGCACCTTTTTGGTCCAGAATACTTACTATTTCCACCTTATCGTCCTTTGTCATATACGCCACCGGACGGCCGGAGTTATCTAACACACTGGTTACAAGGTTGCACAGCACCTCGTTTATATTAGCACCCCGGTACCCTTTTTCGATTTTATTCTCGTCTTGCTCCTCTGTATAACACAGAGCGTTTATTGAATTTCTTACCATAACGAACTCCGACAGGTCGAAGTTTATACAAAGGCATCCTATGGGTTTTTGATTTTCATCCCTTATTACAATGGTGGAAGATTTGAGTATCCTCCCATCGGGGGTCTTTTTGGTGTAATTGAGCTGGTCACCCGCGAACCCCCCCGCTGCAATTGCTTCAATATTTGCCTGGGACATTGGCCCTCCAAGATTCCTTTCGGTTACATGGCTGTTCTCAATTGCCACAATCGAATGGTAGGGGTCTGTTATATCGTGGAGTACTACTTCACAGCTCTTCCCAAAGGTCTTGGCTATGCCTCCCACTATGGGTATCATACCTTTTAGAACAGGATGCAGTTTTTCTTTCATACCCTCTACCCTCCCAAAACTACATTAATAAGCTTATCCGGCACTACTATGACCTTTTTGACAGTATCGCCAATTGTATAGGCCTTGATTCTTTCGTCCTCCAGTGCCAGTTGCTCCATTTCTTCCTTTTTCATTCCCGGGGATACCTGAATACGGCTTCTCACTTTACCGTTAACCTGCACCACCACCGTAACAAGGTCCCTGACCAAATATTCTTCATTATAGTCCGGCCATTCCTGCCTGTGGACGCTTCCCACCCCTCCGGTCATCTCCCAAAGTTCCTCGGCTATATGCGGAGCAAATGGTGCCATCAGCACTGTTAACTTTGTTATCCCTTCCTTAATCACCGCGGGATTAGGCCTTGGGTTTTCTTTGTACTGATAAAGCGCATTCACCATTTCCATTACGGCACTTATGGCAGTGTTGAAATTGAACCGCTCTTTGATATCCTCAGTAACCTTCTTTACGGTACGGTTTATTACGTATAGCATTTCCCTGTCATCGGCGTTTAAATGCCCACTGTATACCTCCCCGGCTTTCGCCGTCACATCTATGCTTTCTTCCACCAGCCTCCAGATTCTGTTCAGGAACCGGTAGCAACCCTCCACGCCCTGGTCGCTCCATTCCAAGTCCCTTTCCGGCGGTGCGGCAAACAGTATAAACAGTCTTGCGGTATCTGCACCGTATCTTTCAATAATATCCTCAGGGCTTACTACATTGCCCTTGGACTTGGACATCTTGGCCCCGTCCTTTAATACCATTCCCTGGGTAAGCAGGTTTTTAAATGGCTCGTCGCAGGTACAAAGCCCGAAGTCGCTAAGCACCTTTGTAAAGAATCTTGCGTACATAAGGTGCAAAATGGCGTGCTCCACACCGCCTATATACTGGTCAACCGGCATCCAGGCATCTGCCTTTTCTCTGTCAAAGGGTGCCTTTGTATTCTTCGGGTCGGTAAACCTTAAGAAATACCAGGACGAGCACACAAAGGTATCCATTGTATCCGTTTCCCGCCTGGCCGGCTTACCGCACCGTGGGCAGGTGGTGTTTACAAACTCTTCGCTCCTTGCAAGGGGCGAATCCCCCATGCCGGTAAGAGCAATATCAATGGGTAGTATTACCGGCAGGTCCGCTTCCGGCACCGGTACCTCGCCGCAATCGGGGCAGTATACTATGGGTATAGGCGTTCCCCAGTACCTCTGGCGGGATATGAGCCAGTCCCTTAATCTGTATTTTATCTCTTTGTTGCCCCTTCCCTTGCTCTCTAAGTCTTTCACTATTCCGTCCATTGCCTCCATATAATCCATGCCGTCGTATATGCCGGAATTAACCATGGTACCGGGGCCGTCATAGGCCTGGCCCTCCAGCACCTCTTCCCTGGCTGCCGGGCGCACCACCTGAATTATATCCAGGTTATACTTGGTGGCGAACTCGTAGTCCCTCTGGTCATGGGCGGGCACTCCCATTATTGCACCGGTCCCGTATTCGTAAAGTATATAATTGGCCGCATATATGGGAAGCCTTTTCCCGTTGGCCGGGTTAACAGCGTATCTGCCCAGAAATACCCCTTCCTTTTCCAGTTCTATGGAGGTCCTTTCTATTTCGGACATCTTCTTGATACCGTCTAGGAATTGGTCAAATCCCTCGTCCCATCCGGTACCCTTTACAATGTCCCTGCACATATGATGTTCTGGGGCAAGGCACATGAAGGTTGCCCCGAAAACAGTATCCGGTCTGGTAGTAAACACCCTTATATCCTGCTCTAACCCTTCTATTGCAAAGTCAATGGATGCCCCTTCGCTCCTGCCTATCCAGTTCCTTTGCATAAGCTTTACCTTGTCCGGCCATCCCCCCAGTTTTTCCAGGTCGTCCAGCAGCCTCTGGGCATAGTCGGTTATCTTGAAAAACCACTGCTCCAGTTCTTTTTTAGCAACAGTGCTACCGCACCTTTCACATTCCCCCGAAATAACCTGCTCGTTGGCCAGAACGGTGGTACAAGAAGGGCACCAGTTTACCTGGGATCGTTTCTTATAGGCAAGTCCTTTGTTGTAAAGCAACAAAAACAGCCACTGGTTCCATTTGTAATAATCGGGATGGCAGCTGGCCACTTCCCTATCCCAGTCATAGCTTATACCCAATCTCTTTAGCTGCACCCTCATGCTTTCTATATTGTTCCAGGTCCACTCGTTGGGGTGGGTGTTATTCTTTATCGCTGCATTTTCGGCGGGCAGCCCGAAGGCGTCCCAGCCCATCGGGTGTAGAACGTCGCTTCCGTTCATTCTTTTAAACCTGGACACCACGTCCCCTATCGAGTAGTTCCTCACATGCCCCATATGAAGCTTTCCGGAAGGATACGGGAACATCTCCAGAGCATAGTACCTGTTTTCTCCGGAATCACCAACTGCGTAAAGACCCTGTCCTTCCCAGTACGACTGCCATTTCTTTTCTATTTTTTCGAATTCATATTTCATAGCCTTCTACCTCCATAGCCAGTAAATTTTATAATAAAAAACCCCCGTCCCCGTTTTAGGGACGAGAGGCCATATGCTCGCGTTACCACCCTAATTGACGGCTTAAATGCCGTCCCCTCGGTTGATTTATAAAGGAATCACCCCTGTACAGACTCATCAGGCGAGTTTGGCTTTAAGACCTGACGGTTTTCACCGGACACCGCCTCTCTTTGAAAGTCCGCTGGCCTACTACTCCTGCAAATACAAAAACCTATCGTAATTTACAAGTATTATATGGTATTTTTAAAGCAGTGTCAACACGTAACGGGTCAAAAGGCCAGTACCTTCGCATCCCCCCACAGCTTTTCCAGGTTGTAGAACTCCCTTTCACGGGAATGGAACACGTGCACCACCACATCCCGATAATCCAGCAGTATCCATTTCTCTTCCCTGTAGCCCTCCATATGGCCAAGTTCATATCCTGACTCTTGCAGTTTTTCCTTAATCCCATCGGCAATGGATTTCACCTGGGTGTTTGAACCCCCGCTGCATATTACAAAATAATCTGCCAGTATTGACACGTCCCTAATATCAAGTACCGTTATATCCAACGCTTTCTTGTTTGCGGCCGCCCGCACGGCAAGCCTCGCCATATCCTTTATATTGTTTATAGTATTACCTCCCTGTATTTAAAGGTTACTTCTATCCTTTCCAAGGATGACAGTTACATCAGCCTTGGCTTTTTCATCCACATCCACCTGGTATTTTTCAACGTCCAGTACCTCCGCCACCTTTTTTGCGTTGTCCCCCTGTCCCTTACGGTCGTAGACATGGGTACTGCTGTATTCGGCCCCGTCAGCATTGCCTATACTGATTACGTCAAAGCCTTCACCCTTTAGCATATCGCCCACCCTGGCAGCCAGGCCGGCCACTCCGCTTCCGTTGAGCACCTCCACCTTAACCGTGCCGTTGTCCTTATCCGGTTTTCCAAACACTACCGAAACCAAATCACGAGTCTGCTTTTCGTCGTATAAAAAGTAGGAAATGCCGTTGATATATTTATCGTCACCCGGGAGACGGTACATATTAATGGCTTCCTTTTTTATCCCCGCAGCCCTGAAGGCGTATCTACTCATTTCAGCGGGGGTCATGTTTGTGCTTAGATGGCTGCTTAATGTATCGGCTATGGCAGGCAGTCTCAGTATGGTGCCGGCACTTAGAACCTTATCTATAACCGAATCGATAAGTGCCTGCTGAGCTCTAATCCTTCCTAGGTCACCGTCGGGATAACCCTCGCGGTTACGGACATACTGCAACGCTTTTTCACCGTTTAAGGTCTGCCACCCCTTTTTAAGGTTAATACGTAGCGGTGGATTGTCATAGGGGTCGGAATAATCCATATCAAAGGGAACGTTTACCCTTACCCCTCCTAAGTTGTCTATAAACTGCCTAAACCCCGCGTAGTCAATCTTGAAATAATAGTGTACGTCTATATCAAGTAAATTGCTCACCGTGTCCATCGCCAGTGCTGCTCCCCCGTAAGCGTGGGCATGACCCAGCTTGTCAAGGCCCTTACCCTTAATCTCCAGCCTTGTATCCCGGGGCAGTGATATAAGGTCAGCTCTGTTTTCTTCCGGGTCAAAGCTTGCCAGTATCATTGTATCGGTCCGGCTTGGAGCCTTGCTGTTGGTCGGGTCCCCCAGGTCGGTGCCCATAATAAGAACATTAACCCTCTCATCCTTTGCAGGAGGATCGGGTATCAAAAACTCCGGATCCCCGGTTATATTCCCCGGCTCTTCCGGCCCTATGGAGTGCAAAAAGAAAAAGAGTGCAGAAGCCGATACAATCACAAGGGCTAACAAAGATATACCCGCTATTTTCAAAAATCTTTTCATTGAGACCACCCCGTTCATAAAGTGACACTTGGTTCAGATGGGACTTTAACCCAACCTGGACCTTAGTGGGCCAGATAATGATTCCTGGCGTCTATCGTATCCAAATGTATAAGCATTCTCTTTTCAAGCAGATAGGCTATTGTGTTCTCCATCGCATACAGCACAGCCCTGTCAAGGCTCTGCTCCAGGATGTCTCTCGCGCCAGCGGCACCCTGAAAGTCCCTGGAGGGCTCGGTATAATCGGCTATGAATACTATTTTTTCAAGCATTGACATACCCTTCCTGCCGGTTGTATGATACCTTATGGCATCCAAAATATCATGATCATTTATATTATATTCAAACCTTGCCAGTGCCTCGCCTATTACCGCATGGATTATACCAGGCGAGTTTTTCGTAACATTATCTAATATAATACCAAAATTATTTGCCTCATTCAATGCCTCCCCAAAACTTAAATCCCTTGCACAATCGTGCAAAACCCCCGCCGTTTCTGCCTTGCGCGCATCCGCGCCAAACCGCCTGGCAAGTATTACCGACTGGTCCGCAACGCGTAGCGAATGGTCAAACCTTTCTTCGGACAAAACGCTTTTTAATTTTTCCTTTATATCATTTATGCACCTCAGCCAAACCACTCCTCTTTTTGCAACCAAGCGATATCGTATATTAGACGTATCATTTTTTCTATTTGTTCCAGAGTGTCGAATTATAGCGGAAAACTCTACCCAATAACTAGCACCTAGTGCCTATATATAACGCACTAATAGTATTACATTCTTTTATCTGTCATTCTGAGGACGAAGCCCGAAGAATCCGACTTTGTCGTTCTGAACGTAGTGAAGAATCTTCTTGGAGATAGATCCTTCGCTTCGCTTAGGATGACAGCTGTGTAAAACCTTTATCACGTTACATATATTACCTGTGACCTGTGACCTGTGATCTAAGGTCATCGGTACAAGCCTTTTTTTAGTATATAGTCCTCCACCTTCTCAGGCAGAAGGTACTTTATCGTAATGCCTTCTCTTACCCTACGCCTTATCTCAGTTGATGAAATTGCCAGGGCTGGCACCTCTATCATATGAATATTGCTCCTGTATACCCGCTCCAGCTCGTCCACCATGCTTTTGAACTTGTTGATATCCGAACCCGGCCTGTAGGCGGACACTATCCTGCACAGCTTTAGAATAGTGGATACGTCCTTCCATGTAAATATTTCCATAACCGCATCGGCACCGGTTATAAAATAAAACTGGACGTCTTCGTCATAAATTTTTATAAAGCCCTTCAGCGTGTCAACGGTATAGGTACATCCTTCCCGCTTGAGTTCTATATCCGAAACTTCAAAATATGGATTGTTGGCGATGGCAAGGACCGTCATATTTGCCCTGTCCATACCTGGGCTTATCGGCTTATCCTTCTTGTGCGGCGGATTTCCCGACGGCACAAACACCACCTTGTCCAGGCAAAACTTTTCCCTTGCCGCCTCCGCTGTAACCAGATGCCCGTAATGGATAGGGTCGAAGGTTCCCCCCATTATACCTATCTTTCCGGTTCCCATATAAGTATATCCACCTCCAGCTACTGCAAGTATAATTACACCTAACATTATACAGCATTATCTGCAAAAAACCAGCACAATTAAAACGAACAAAGTTTTATTCGCTCTCCAAAAATGATATTATATAGAAAAAGCCTGTTTTAATATAACGCACTAATAGTATCACATTCATTTATCCGTAATTCCGAAGAACCGGAGCCCGAATAATCGGATTTTAAGATAGATCCTTCGCTATCGCTCAGGATGACAGAAAAGCTCAGTATGACACACTAGTAAATATAAAGTTATTAATACGTTGTATATTAATAAAACAATGAAAAGGAAGTGAAAAAAGTGTTAAAGGTGCAATCGATATGGGAAGCCGACAACAATATTAGGGACTTTGCCGGGGTAACACCGATACTTCGTTCGCAGGCACTGCACTCCGACCTTGGTATTGAACTGCTTTTAAAGGCCGAAAACTTCCAGACGACCAATTCGTTTAAAATAAGGGGAGCCAGCAACTGCATAATCAAACAGCTAAAGAACACTCCAAACCTTCAGGGCGTTGTCACTGCATCCTCGGGTAACCACGGCCAGGCGGTAGCCTATGTAGCAAACCGGCTTGGAATACCCGCTTCCATTATTATGCCTGAGACAGCACCAAGGGCAAAGGTTAAAGCAGTATCAAGGTGGGGTGCAAATGTGGAGTTTTGCGGTACCACTTCACAACAAAGACTGGCCCGCTCAAAGGAAGTAGCCCTCGAAAAGGGTTACCTGGAAATACCCCCCTACGACCACTACGATGTAATAGCCGGCCAGGGAACCATAGGAAAGGAAATCTTAGAGCAGGTACCCGATGTGGATATTGTAATGGTCCCCATCGGCGGCGGAGGGCTTTTATCCGGCATATCAACGCTTATAAAAAACCTCCGGCCAAATGTACAGTTAATAGGCGTAGAGCCGGAAAACAGCAATTCCATGTCGGTATCGGTAGAAAGCGGCAGAATAACCCAACTGGAAAAAACCCATTCGGCAGCGGACGGCCTTCTGTCACTGAAGCCGGGGTCCTTGACGTTCCCACTGGTAAAAAAATACGTGGACCAAATAATGCTGGTGAAGGAATCAGAAATAATTGATGCCATAATAACCTGTATCAAATACTTTAAAACGATCCCCGAACCCTCCGGAGCCGTCACCACCGCAGCGGCACTTAAGGGCGATTGGGGCAAAGATAAAAAGGTGGTTGCAGTGGTAAGCGGTGGCAACTTCGATATGGACAAGCTTCCCGGTTTTCTTAGACCTTAGTCGGTATCCATTACGCTGTCCAGTTTGATGCTGTTTTCGGTTTCCTCCCTGAACTTTTCTATTTCCCACCGGACAAGGGCGGTGACCGAAAGGCACAGTAGTATAGAGGAAACAAGGATATAGTAAAGAGTATAGGGCACCATTACCGAGTACACGGCTATTAGAATGCTTAGCACCGCATAGGTCCTTATCCGCCTGAAAGCAAGTATTTTTCTTAGTCTGTGCTGCGTTTCACGGCTTTGTTCAAGTACGGTCTGTTCTATTTTGGCCTCAAGGTCCTTCATGGGGAACAAAAAGTCCCGCTTAAGAAAGCCTCTGTATAAAGCTCTGGTATCTGCTATAAATAAATCAAATGTATCAAGCCCCGCCGCATAGTCCCTGGAAGCGTAATCAAAGGCACCGTTGGCAATGTATATTCCGTTTTCTAAGCCCCTGCTTTCGCAGTACTGCACAAATTCCTTAAGGTCCTTTTCCTTAACCATCGACTCCGGTTTTAGTTTCCTTGCGTATACCCCTGCCTTTTCTCCCTTGAAATACCCTGTCATAAGCAGGGGACGGTCTTCATCGTCTTTTATAAGCTCCAGTTCCGCGAACAGTTCGCTCTTGTCCAAAAGGCCACGCACCATATAGAAAAACTCCCCCGGGTCCTTGTCCTCCGTCATACGCAAAAACCTGTCGACAGCCTCCTTTTCCAGCATTCTTTCCCTGTTTCCGACGATTCTTTTATTTCTCCGGCTTTTGGCTAACACGTGGAACATAATGGTCCACATCGCACCGGTAATTACGCTTATCAAAAAATTTTGGACCAGAAAATATACCAAAGAAGCGGTAAGGAAGAATACCACCCCGCGGGAAAAAAGGCGGTCTATACTTCTTGCCCTGAAATCCTTCTGGGTTTCACCTCCGCTGTAGTAATAGTCGTTCATCCTTGCCTTCCTCCACCGGGCGGCCAGCCATTCCCTCACGCATCCCAAAAGTCCTTTTATCTCACCCGACACCTTGGTCCACGATACTGCTTTAATCCAAGGTCTTTTCTTCATCCCCACACCTCCTAAGTCTATTATCCCTCCCATATGGAAAAATATTCATTTAAAGAGGCCGCTAATACCAGCCATCCACATTCATGAAGCTATATAATATGTAACTATATAAAAGGAACAGGCTACGGCCCGTTCCTTTTATACTTCCAATTCACTTTTTCTCAGCTTTCTCCTATGGGTTTCATAGTCAGGATAACCCTTTTTCCAACCAGTTCTTATTTTTTCCGTCTTGGGCGTATACTCGATGTTAACAACTATCTCGTTACGGGCAAAACAATAATAGGTCGGTTGACTTTTATTGGCACCCAAATCTATTCTAAGTACTCAAATTCGGTTTGGCCTATTCTCACAGTATCTCCTTCCCTGATACCCATCTTTTTTAGTTCGTCGACAATACCCCTCTTTCGAATAACCTTCTGGAAATACTTTAGGGATTCATCCCGGTCAACGTTAATACCCGCCATAAATCTGTCCACCCAGTTACCCTTTACCACAAACACGTCGCCAACCTTTTCAATAGTAAAGGGTTTTTCCGGTTCAAATCTATAATACCGCATTTTTTTTGTATCTTCAATATTTTCTTGTGCCTTTGGCTCCTCCAGACTGTCCAGCATTTTTAAGGCCCTGTCCATAAGACGGTCCAGCCCGGTATTTGTGGCGGCGGACACCTCAAATACCTCGTAGCCTTCCTTCTCCAGTTTCGCCTTAACCTGGGTAAGAAGCTCCCGGGCACCGGGCAGGTCGGTCTTATTGGCGGCAACTAGCTGCGGCCTTGTGGCAAGTTTGCTGCTGTACTTCTCCAACTCATGGTTTACCTGACGGAAGTCCTCAAGGGGTTCCCGCCCCTCCGAGCCGGATACGTCCAGAACGTGTATCAAAAGCCTTGTCCTTTCAATGTGCCTTAGAAAATCGTGCCCCAGACCCACTCCCTGATGGGCACCCTCAATAAGGCCGGGTATGTCCGCCAGCACAAAGCTCTTTCTTCCCTTCAGTTTCACAACGCCCAGGTTCGGTGTAAGGGTTGTAAAAGGATAGTTGGCAATCTTGGGTTTGGCACCGGTCACCACAGACAGTATGGTGGACTTGCCCACGTTGGGAAAACCGATAAGGCCCACATCGGCGAGCAGCTTGAGTTCTAAAACCAGCCATTTTTCCTCTCCCTCGTATCCTCTTTCGGCAAAGGTGGGTGCCTGCCTCACCGAGCTTTTGTATCTGGAATTGCCTCTGCCCCCTTTACCGCCCCTTGCCGCCACCACCCTCTGGCCCGTTGCCGTCAGGTCGGCTATTACAATATCGCCCTCCGAATCCTTTATAACGGTCCCTACCGGCACCTTCAGTATCAGGTCCTCTCCATTCTTTCCGGTCCTGTTATTACCGGCACCGTTTTGACCGTTTACAGCCCTGTAGCACTTTTTGTACCTGAAATCCATAAGCGTCTTTATTCCCGAGTCCGCTTCAAATATTATATCTCCGCCGCGGCCACCGTCTCCTCCGTCCGGTCCTCCGGCGGGAATGTATTTTTCACGGCGGAAGGAAACAGCACCGTGACCGCCGCGGCCTGCAACCGTATGTATCTTTACTATGTCGACAAACAATTAAACCACCACCCGTAATTAGTATTGCCAGGTATCAAATCCTTCTATCCCCATGACATATGTAAAAAAAGAACCTTCCTGGTGGAAGGTTTTTATATGACCGCCTCTTCTATGGCGTATACGCTTACCTGTTTTTTGTCCCTGCCCTTATTCTCGAAGTGTACTACTCCATCTACAAGAGCAAACAGCGTATCGTCTTTGCCCCTTTGGACATTGTTGCCGGGGTGTATCTTTGTTCCCCTCTGTCGGACCAGTATATTCCCCGCCTGCACAAACTGACCGTCTCCTCTTTTCACGCCAAGCCTTTTGGCTGCGCTGTCCCTTCCGTTCCTTGAGCTGCCCACTCCCTTTTTGTGGGCAAACAACTGCAGGTCTATTCTAAACATTCGTTACACCTCCGTTTCGGATATTAAAATGTTCCCGGGATAGCCGTCCCTAATACTCTCCAGCGTATAAAACATGGTATCCATCAAAAGGTCGGCCTCCCTCCGCCTTTGGCCCTCCAGATTAGGAATGGCGCAGTACAGGTCGCCGCCGTCTATGGAGTACTCCGCCTCAATGCCGGCCACCTTTACAAGGCCAATTATGGCCGCCTGAGCAATGGCCGAAACAGCACTGCATACCACATCCCTGCCGTACTCGTCATACCCGGCATGGCCGGTTACCCTGTACTCAACTATTCTGTTTCGTTTATCCCTTTTAACGCTTATCCTTATCATTTTTTTGCCTATCCGTTAATCTTGGTTATCCTAACCCTTGTAAACGGCTGGCGATGACCCTGCTTTTTCTTGTAATTCTTTTTGGCCTTGTACTTGAACACAATTATCTTTCTACCCTTTCCGTGGAACAGCACTTCGCCTTCAACTGCCGCTCCTTCCACATAGGGTTTTCCAACCTTGGTCCCGTCCTCGCCTCTAAGAAGCAGTACTTTATCAAAGCTAACCTTTTCGCCTTCGCCGATACTCAGTTTTTCTACAGAGAGGATATCACCCTCCTGTATCCTGTACTGTTTACCGCCGGTCTCAATCAATGCATACATATCCGGCACACCTCCTCAATCCAGTCTCGCCGAATGCAGGTACGCATTTCACGTTTTAAAACCCCATTCGTGCGGCTACATAGAACTTTAATATTATACCATCGCAAATGCGTCCTGTCAAACAAGCTTGCCCTTTGCGTAAGTTTTGTAGGCCTTTACTATCTTAACCTTCACCTTTTTACCGACCATCTTTCCCGCCCGCTCTACGTTTATCACATACCCGTCCATTTTGCCTATCCCGTCTTTATTATTTGCAGTATAGGTCTCGGATATTATAAGGTCCAATATTTCGCCGTCCCTTACAGGTAGAGCACACCTTTCAACGTATTCCTTATTCCCTGTTACCTTTACCTCAATTTCCTCGGGATGCAGGTGAAAGCTGCCCTTTATATATATATGCCTTTGAAACTGCTTTTCCAGGCGGGCCAAGTGCTCGCCACCGCTGCCTATAACCAGGGCGGCCACCGACGGATGGGCTTCTATTAGTGCCGCTTCTGCCTCGGATCCGGAAAAAACCCTTTTTAATTCCCTCTCGATTCTGTTGACCATGGTCTCCTCTGAAAGCACTCTGCCGGTACCCTCGCAAAAAGGGCACTCCTTTTGCAGTATTGAATCTATCCTCCTGCCCACCTTTTTCCTGGTTATTTCAACAAGGCCTAACTGCGTCATGCCCAGCACATTGCTTCTGGTCCTGTCCCGCTTTAAGTGCTTTTTGAGCTCTTCCAATACCCGTTTGCCATCCCTGCCGTTGTCCATATCTATAAAATCCACTATTATTATGCCGCCAATGTCCCGCAGTCTAAGCTGTCTTGCAATCTCGCGGGTCGCTTCAAGGTTGGTCTTAAACACCGTATCCTTAAGGTCCAAACTGCCCACGAACTTTCCTGTATTAACGTCTATGGCCGTTAAGGCTTCGGTCTTATCAATCACTATGTATCCGCCGCTTTTTAACCACACCTTTCTGCTGAGAGCGTTGGCAATCTTGGGCTCCACGCCGTAATAATCGAATATGTTATATTCCTTATCGAACAAAACCACCCGCTCCTTAAGCTGGGGCGATATTATATCCAAAAGCTCTAAAACTTTTTCGTATTCCGACCGGCTGTTTATTACAAAGCGGTCTATGCTGCGGGTGAACATATCCCTCACCGTTCTCATCACTAGGTTTAAATCCCTGTGAATTATTCTGGGAGCGTTATAGGTCCTACCCTTTTTTTTAATTGCCCCCCAAAGTTTCAATAAGACCTTCAGGTCATACCTGAAGTCCTGGAGGTCTTTTTCCTCCGAGGCCGTTCTTATTATAAGCCCCATATTATCCGGCTTTATCTCATGGGCTATCTCCCTAAGCCTATTTCGTTCCTCCTCGCTTTCTATCCTTCTTGATATGCCCACGTAATTGGCGTTGGGCAGAAGGACCATGAACCTTCCCGGCAGCGTTATATTGGTTGTAACCCGTGCACCCTTGCCGTCTAAAGGCTCCTTTATAACCTGCACCGTTAACTCCTGACCCTTTTTCAGCAGGTCCTTTATGGACACGTCTTCGTTTCTGCCCAAGTCGGGGTATTCATCCTCATACCCGACAAAGGCATCCTTGACATACAAAAAAGCGTTCTTTTCTAGCCCTATATTGACAAAGGCCGCCTGCATACCCGGGAGGACGTTCTCCACCCTTCCCTTGTATATGCTGCCTACATTTCGCTTGCTGCCAAACCTTTCAATGTATACTTCGTTGAGGTCCTCATTCTCCAACAGTGCAACCCTGGTCTGTTCAAAACTCACATCCACAATAATTTCGTTCATATAATCAACTCCCGAGTAACGTTGCGTCTTGCTCCTCAATCATAAACCCGCAGCGGTGGCAAATACCCTCCTCCCCTCCTTACCAGAAGTCTTTTCCTATGTATACCGGTTTCCTCTAAGAGTAACCCAGTATGCCTTTCCAACGCGCCCGTAAGGTCGGTAGGTTTGAGGTTGGATTTGCTCCCGGTATCAATTATGACCTCTATTACCACTTGCCCGTCCGCTACCTCTATTTTTTCAACCTCCACTATCATGGGCATAATGTTCAGCTTTTTTTCCCTGCCCCTTTTGTCGGTTCTCTCAATAAGAACATCGTCTAATGCAAAGAACTTCCTTATCCTTTGCCCGACGTTTTGCTCCGTCGTCTCAGTACGGCCGGTTATCCTGTATTCAGCAGCGTTTATAATTACGCTAAGAGACGGTGCCCCATCGGGTATATACTCTGCCGCCGTTACTCCCAGACCAGCCGGCAGGCTGGCGTTTAGCCTTTTTATAAACTCCGTTTCTTCCATTCGCTCCTTTAGTTCCATATCCAGAAATTCCCCGTCGCTGCTTAAGCCCACCGCCAGGGCCGGACCGTAGGCAATTTTTGAATGGGGATTAAACCCCTTTGAATACTCAACGGGTATATCCGCCCTCCTTACCGACCTTTGCATAGTCCTTATAAGGTCGAGGTGCGAAATATATTTCGCGGTATCCTTTTTGAAAAATTGAGTTCTAATAACTGGCATCGCAGACTCCTCCGCCAAAAAGCTCCATTATTCCGCAGTTTATGCAGCCCTCCCGGCAATGGGGGGTTGTGCTGCCCTTTTTGGCTCTCTCGTTTTCCCTTTTCAAAAACTCCCTCGACACGCCCACGTTTATATGGTCCCAGGGCAGCACCTCATCGTAGTCCCGTTTCCTTACTGCGTAAAAGTCCGGGTCTACGCCGCAGTCCTCAAAGGCCCTCTGCCATTTGGCAAAATCAAAATGCTCCTTCCACCCGTCAAAACGGCAGCCTAGCTCCCAGGCCCTTATCAGCACCTTGGAGAGCTTTCGGTCACCCCTTGCAAAAACCGCTTCCAGGTAGCTGGTTTCCGGCTGGTGCCAGTTATAGCTTATGTTCCTGTGTTTAAGCCTTTTCCTTAAGGTCTCCTGTTTAGCCCTGAAAATATCAATTTTGTCCTGGGGCTGCCACTGGAAAGGCGTGAAGGGTTTGGGCACAAAACAGGAGGTGCTTACGGTAACCTTAAGCCCCCTGCCTCTATTTTCCCTGTCGGTGGCATAATATTTATCCACCACCTTGTAGACCAGGTCGGCGATGCCCTCAATATCCTCCTTAGTTTCGGAGGGAAGCCCCACCATAAAATAGAGCTTTACGTTGTTGTATCCGGCAGAAAAAGCGGCCCCCACCGAATCCATCAGGTCCTCCTCCGTTACTCCCTTGTTTATCACGTCCCTAAGCCTTTGGGTTCCCGCCTCCGGCGCAAAGGTGAGCCCGGTCTTACGCACCTTTTGTATTTCCTTTATAAGGTCCAGCGAAAAACTGTCAATCCTAAGGGAGGGTAACGACAGCCCCACCCCCTTGTTGCCGTGGGCCGAAATAAGCGTTTTTACCAGCGGCTCCAGATGTGTATAGTCGCTTGTGCTTAAGGAAGCGAGGGACACTTCCTCGTACCCGGTATTCTTTATAAGCCTTTCGGCCTGTTCCGCCAAAACTTGCGGACTCTTTTCCCTGACCGGCCTGTATACCATACCCGCCTGGCAGAACCTGCAGCCCCGGGTGCATCCCCTGAATATCTCCAACATAATCCTGTCGTGCACTATATCCATAAATGGTACTATTATCTTTTCTGGGAAAAAGGCCCTATCCAAGTCCTTTACTATAACCTTGTTAATCCTTTTGAAGAACCGGGCGTCTGTGGGCAAAACGCTTTTTACCGTCCCGTCCTCACGATACTCAACATTGTATAGAGATGGTACGTACACCCCTTCAATAAGGGCGACCCTTTCCAGGAACTCCTGCCTGGTACCCCCTTTTTCCTTCCACGACCGGTATGTATCCAGGATGGGGGTTAGTACTTCCTCCCCTTCCCCTAAAACAAAAAAATCAAATATGTCCGCCAGCGGCTCCGCGTTATAGGCACAGGGACCGCCGCCTATTACAAAGGGCTGACCGTCTTCCCTTTCGCTGCTTAGAACCGGTATACCCGCCAGCGAAAGCATATTTACCACGTTTGAATAACCCATCTCATACTGCAACGTAAAGCCCAGGAAATCAAACCCCGATACCGGGTCTCTGCTTTCAAGGGCAAACAGCGGAATGCCCTTTTGCTTCATAAGGGCCTCCATATCGGTCCAGGGTGCAAAAACCCTCTCGCACCAGGTATCTTCCCTTTCGTTTAGAAGATAATAAAGTATTCGAAGCCCTAAATGGGACATGGCTATTTCGTATACGTCAGGGAAGGCAAAGGCAAACCTTATACCTAAATCTTCCTTATTCTTGTATACGCTGTTGTACTCGCCCCCGGCATACCTGGCGGGTTTTTCCACCCGGTTTAAAAGTCCTTCTATGTCCTTTGCTGTCATCCTGTGTCCTCCCATACCCTTTCCTTATGCTTTTTAACTAGTATTCCAAAAGCCCTTTTTGCTTATTACCGCCAGCGGCACGAGCCCTTTTTCGCCGGGCTGTTTCCATTTGTTATAATTATTATATAATAAAACTTCAGTTGTATCTATGTATAAAGTGTTAATAAAGTTACATTACTTGTCATTCTGACTTTTGTCTGTCGTTCTGAGGGCGAAGCCCGAAGAATCCGACTTTGTCGTTCTGAACGTAGTGAAGAATCTTCTTGGAGATAGATCCTTCGCTTCGCAAGATCCTTCGCTTCGCTCAGGATGACAGGGCCGCTCAGGATGACACACTAGGAAATATAAAGTTTTAAATCCATTCTATCTATGCTTTATGCATTTTAATTATTTCCTCCATCCTTATATTGTACCCATACCGCAGTATTCCGTCCAGAACCTGCCCTTCGCTTACCCTGCCCAGAACTTCGCCTTTTTCGCCCACCACAAACACTATATGATAGTACCCGGGCACAAAGCAGTTAATTACTCTACTGCCGCTGACATTATAAGCTGCCACAAGGGTCCTGGACCTTAAGAGCCCCCTTTTTCTCAGCAGGCTTTCCTTGGCACCAACCTGATTTATGGTCAGGGAGGGAGCCATCCTTCTCTCCTTATCCCCGGCAAAAAATAAAAAAATCGCTGCCGCAATCATGGATATCTCCAAGGGATTCTCGAGCCCCCGGTACAGCGACGTAAGTATAAGCAACCCTGCCGTGAGTCTGCCCAATACATGCACCGCCCTGGTGGCAGCCACCGTGCCCATTTTGCAGGACAGTATGCTCCTTAACACCCTGCCCCCGTCCACAGGAAGGGCGGGAAGCAAATTGAATAAAAAAATCACCGTGTTCACCGCTATAAAAAAATCTGCGTGCCGGTACGGCACAATACCAATGTTTTTTAGCCAAAGGCAGAACACGGCCAGCATAATATTAACGGCCGGTCCTGCTAGGGCCACAAGTGCTTCCCTAATTGGCTCAAGCCCGGATAGACCTCCTATCCTGACACTACCCCCAAGGGGGAACAGCCGGATTTCTTCTACACGATACCCCAAAAAAGCCGCCGTCAATGAGTGCGCCACTTCATGAAAAAAAACCACCACGACCAGCATGAGTACCCTGACCGTAAACCCGGAGCAGGCAACGGCCACGGCCAAAACAATCAGTACGGGGCTTAACACTATGTCAATCCCCTTTATCCTGGCCAACCTCATTACCCCGCCTCCCTCTTTAAGTGCCCGTAAGCCCTAAATCCAGTTCGTGGACGGGGTCCACCGGCCTGCCGTTTTTCCAGACCTCGAAATGTAAGTGAGCACCTGTGCTTAACCCGGTGCTGCCTATGGTACCTATTGTATCTCCCCGGGAAACCTCCTGACTTTCCTCAACCCTTATCTGGTCAAGATGCCCGTAAAGAGTCTTAAGGTCCGTGCTGTGCTCAATAACCACAACATTTCCAAACTCAGGATGGGGCCCGGCCTCAACAACCACCCCAGAAAGGGCCGCCTTGACAGGCTCGCCCGCCGAAGCGGCAATGTCTATCCCCTCGTGTTTACTTTCAACTTTAAATACTGGGTGGGTCCTAATACCGTACCCCGACGTTATTTCACCCTGTACCGGCATGGTCATTGGGCCTAGGGAATCCCCTGTGCCAAGAACCCTCATTATGCTGTTTCGTATGACTGGAATTGTGTCCTTTAGGGATACAACCCTTTCCTTCAGGTTGTATTCTCTTGTAATTATGGATTTGATACCGCTGGTAGCCTTATGGGCGTAAAAAAAGTCCATTTTCTTAAGTAGCAGTATTATTATAACCACCGCTATGCAGATGGTCAGATTTCGCAGGTTATTCTTTAATAGGTTCTTGTCCTTTGCACTGCCTGTACCGTACCTTCTCCTTATATCCTTTTTTTCAAATCTCCTTACGCTTCTCCTAAAACCCCTCTTCATGGGTTCCCCTCCCAAAAGGTTTTAGTATAATATATTTATACCTATGGGAGAATATGAGAACTATCAGAAATTGATTTTCTGCCTTCTCATACCGACATTTATAACAAGTCCTACCGCGATCATGTTGGCCAGCAGAGAGCTTCCTCCATAGCTTACAAAGGGTAGCGTAAGGCCGGTTATGGGCATTATGCCTATTGTCATGCCTATATTTTCAACTATCTGGAATGCAAACATGGAAAGGACCCCTATAACCATGAGATAGCCAAACCTGTCCTTTGCCTGCCGCGCAGCGTCCAGTATTCTGTAAAGCAAAAGAAACTGGAAGAATATAAGCACCACCGCACCTACAAAGCCCAGTTCCTCCCCTAGTACCGAAAAAATGAAATCGGTATGCGGTGCCGGCAAAAAGTCCAGCTTGTTCTGGGTGCCTTGATAAAGTCCTTTACCCAGCAGCCTTCCAGAACCAACGGCTATCATTGACTGTATAACATGATACCCGCCTCCAAGGGGGTCAATACCAGGATTTATAAAAACCAGAAGCCTTGTTTTCTGGGTCTCCGACAGCAAAAACATCCAGGCGGGAGGAATGGCGGCAATACCGGCGGCTATGCCCCACAGTATCAGCTTATAGCTTATACCCGCAGCAAACACCATGCCCACAAAAATGGCCAGAAATACCATAACACCGCCAAGGTCCGGCTCGGTAAACACAAGGGCTATAGGGACACCGACAAAAGCTGTCGGAAGGATAATATCCTTCAGCGTGCCAAGCCTTTCTTCTCGGGTTTCAAGGAACTTTGCAAAGGAAATTATTATCCCTATCTTGGCAAACTCCGACGGCTGGATGCTGGCAAAGCCCAGGTCAATCCAACTTCTGGCTCCGCCCCGTACCACTCCAATGCCGGGTACCTTTACAAGCAGAAGAAACAAAACGCTGCCAATATAGATTATATAGTACAAATTTCCCAGCGTATTGTAATCAATTATGATTACAACAAACCCAATAACGAGGCTTATTACCGCCCAGGCAGCCTGACGCTTTACAAAACCATAATCCCCTGTGTCCGGGGCATGGGTTGCGCTGCTTACCACCAGTATTCCTATGCACAGCAGCACCAGTATGGCAAAAATGAGCGTGTAATCTATATTTTTGATCAGCTTTTTTTCAATCAAACCTTCACCCCCGACAATCAAAAACCCATACCAATTATACCACAGCCCCTATGCTAAGACATTTGTAAAAGATAACCGGCTAAAACAGTAGCCGGTTATCTGGCAGCACCCTTCATGCGCTTTATTGGAATGTTTGCCACCAAAGCGGGGACCATTGTATCGCCCTCGTCACTTTTGGTCTTGGTTATTTTTACCTCCAGGCTGTCCTCGTCTATTTCCATATAATCGGATATTACCCGAATTATATCTCCCTTAATCATTTCCAAAAAGGTAGGAGAGACATTAACCCTGTCATGGACCAGAACCAGCTTCAATCTTTCCTTTGCAATGTTTTTACTACTGGCACTCTTCCTCATGTTAGACCTGAATAGGTCCATCCTAATTCCTCCCCCCCTGTTATTTTTTATTACTTATAAGTTTAATAAGCTTTATTATAAAACCTTCATCCACTTCCAAATCAAGGAACGGCACTTCGTTACCCAGAATCCTTAAGGCTATGTTGTTGAAGGCTTTCCCTGCCATAGACTTATTATCGCCTACCGCCGGCTCACCCCTGTTGGTGGAAACAACTATGCTCTCGTCGTCCGGCACCACCCCCAGTAGTTCTATGGCCAGTATATCTATCATATCCTCGGTATTCATCATATCGCCCTTTTTCACCATATCAATCCTTACCCTATTGACCAAGAGTTTCGGATTACGCAGTTCCGACGCCTCCAAAAGGCCTATTATTCTGTCAGCATCCCTTACCGCCGATATCTCGGGGGTGGTAACCACTATGGCACCATCCGCCCCGGCGACTGCGTTTTTAAACCCCTGTTCAATTCCTGCTGGGCAGTCTATAAGGACAAAATCGAATTCCTGCCTAAGCCTTTCGCAAAGTTCCTGCATCTGGGCCGGGGAAATCGCGTTCTTGTCCTTTGTCTGGGCTGCGGGAAGCAAAAAAAGGTCCGGATACCTTTTATCCTTTATAAGTGCCTGGCGGAGTCTGCATATCCCTTCCATTACATCCACAACGTCATATACGATTCTGTTTTCAAGGCCCATAACCACATCGAGATTTCTTAAGCCTATATCGGCATCCACCAGAACAACCTTTTTACCGTTAACCGCAAGGGCTGTTCCAATATTGGCGGTGGCGGTGGTCTTACCTACACCACCCTTCCCGGAAGTTATGACTATTACCTCACCCATAGGTTTATCCTCCCTCATTTGTGTTGTCTCCTGTCCAGATTATTTAACGTCGTAAACCGACCGTACATACATCTTGCCCTGCTCGACGTATGCCATCTCGGGCTCGTCTATATGCCGTTCCTCATCGGGCCACCGGACGGCAATACCTCCAATCCGCAACTGCGTAGGCTTAAGCAGTATGGCGGTTACCGAAGCCCCGTGATTGTCCGGCATCCCTGCCCTTGCGTTGCCGCGAAGAGTTCCCATAACAACTATGTTGCCCCCCGCTTCCACCTCCGCTCCGGCGTTAACATCGCCCAGGACCACCACGTTTCCTTCATAGGAAACCTTCTGGCCCGAACGTAGCGTTGAATAAACAAACCGTGTGGCCATCTCCCCGCCGCTGTCCTTTCCCAACGAACGGCTTTTTCTTGACAGGGGCCGTTTGGTTTTGATACCGTACTTATCTTCCAGTACTTTGGCGAGAATATCCTCCTCTATGTCGTCCAGTCCAATTCCGTATACGCCTGCCACATAGGCACCGGTAAAAAAGTCCCCGGAACCGTTCAGTTTTATTTCCAGTGCTTCAAGAAAATCCTCAAAGCTACCGGCACCTTTGTAAACCGCATAAAGCCCCTTCTTTAAACCTTTGAACTCCAAGCTGGTCTCCTGCATACCTGTTGTTTTACCTCCGTTAATAATTCTTCACCGGGCCCGCAATTCCTGCTATCTTTTTATCTATCTTGCAAGGACATTGCCAGGTTCCATTACGGTACCGCTACTTCCTACCTTCAAATACTCCTCAATAATAGCCTTTACTACGGGAGTAGAATAGCCACCGGAACCACCCTGGAAGATTACTACCGCCACCGCTATCTGAGGGTCTTCATAGGGTGCAAAACCGACAAACCATGCATACCCGTCATAGCCGGGATTCTGTGCTGTGCCGGTCTTTCCGGCGATGTTAACGGTGGTATCCCTGAATGAGGAAGCGGCGGTGCCCCCGGGTTTTGTTACCGCCAGCATACCGTCGAACACTGCCTTTAAGTTTTCCGGCGATATTTCTATCCTGTCCAGCACCTCCGGCTTATTGTAGCGGTATTCTCCCTTTTGCTGGTCATATATCTTCTTTATAAGGTGGGGTTTGTACCGGGTGCCTCCGTTTGCAATGGTAGCAATATAGTTCGCCATCTGCAGCGGAGTGTACATATGCTCCCCCTGGCCTATTGCAGCACTTAGGGTCTGGCCGGCAGTCCATCTGCTGGCGTTTATATAGCTTATCAGCTTGTTTATATGCTCGGTCTCGTTTATGCCGATTTCCTCCAGGGCCCTGCGCATCTGTGTCCAGGTGCTAAACTGGACACCCAAAAGGCTAAACACATCGTCAATCATTTCCTGTTCCTGCACGTTCATTGTATCGGACATATATCTTTTGATCACATTTTTCCATATCCCGGTCTTGTAAGTGGGCCCTGCCACAATGCCCGCCGATTCTCCAGGCAGTTCTATACCGGTTCGTTGCCCCAGACCTAACATACGTGCATATTCCTCAATCCGTTCGATTCCCGCAAGACGGCCGACTTCATAGAAGAAATAGTTGCACGAATCCTTTATAGCTTCTACCACGTTTTCGGGGCCGTGGGTGGTCCTGTTCTGATTCCATATCCAACAGGCGGGGCTTGCCCCCGGTATAACCCTGTATACCCCCTTGTCTACAATAACGGTTTTAGGAGTTATTATCTTTTCCTGGAGGGCCGCTACCGCCACCACCATTTTAAAGGTGGACCCCGGTGGTACCGCGGCCTGGATTGCGTTGTTATAAAGCGGTCTTGGTTCCAAAGGGTCGTTGGACTGCGGATTCAAAGCCCCCCAGTCCTCGCTGGAAATCCCGGTGGTAAACAGGTTAGGGTCGTAGGAAGGGTAACTGGCCATGGCCAGCACTTCGCCGGTGTTCACGTCTATAGCCACCGCTGCCCCCGACTTTGCATTGGGGTATTTTTTACCCATCTCCCCGGCCTGAATCTTTTCCATAGTCTCCTCTAGAGCCCGTTCCGCGGTCTGCTGCAGCCGGGAATCTAGCGTTAGAAATACATTGCTGCCGGGTATTGACGGCCTTTCTCCCAGCGTGCTTATCAGCCTTCCCACCGAGTTTACCTCAACCTGCCTGGCACCGCTTATGCCTTTTAGTTCCTCTTCCAAGACCCTCTCAAGACCCGATTTGCCTATTATGTCGTTTTGGGTATAACCCTTATCCTCAAGGCTCTCCAGTTCCTCATGGTTTATGCTCCCAAGGTATCCTAAAACATGGGAGGCGAGGTTTCCCTCCTTGTAATACCTTATCGGTTTAACTTCCACGTTGATTCCGGGAAGGTCCAGATGCCTTTCCTCTATCTGAGCAACCGTCAGCGCGGACACATCCCTGGCAATCTCCAGCGGCTGGTAGGCCAAGTAGCTTTGCTCACCAATCTTATGCAGTATGGCAAGGGCCTTCAGAGCCAACTCGTCGGTCATCTCCGGTGCTATACCGTGCTTTTCCCTCAGAAAAGCAAGGGCCTGAGCCGCATCGTATTCCCGGGGTATTTCGTATTTATCCTTCCATTCGGCTTCCTTCCCGCTGTCCAGTTTAAACCGGAGTGGGTCATCACCTATGGCAAAGTCCAACCTTATATGTTCTCCGTTGCTGTCCAGTATTCCTACAAGTTCCTGTGCAACGTAGCTTATTGTTTCCTGCACAATTTCGGTCTTAACTACTTCCACCACATAGCCCGGGCGGTTGCCAGCTATTTCACGGCCGTACCGGTCAAGAAACAGTCCCCTTGGGGCCTCTACTGCTATTCTCCTTATACGCTTATTTTCCGAGAGGTCGCTGTAGTATTCTCCATTTACGATCTGGAGCTGTACCAGCCTAAAAACAAGAACCACAGCAATAAGTGCCAGAAGAAGCGCTATTACGTTGTTTCTGTCCTTAAGCCTTTCCCAGACCATATCCGCACCACCCTTTTTACTTCCTTTTTCTCTTCATTTTAAGCCTGTCTTTATGGCTTTTTCTGCTAAAAAGCGCAAACAGGAACCTGTAAAGAACCATTGAAACAACGCAGTTGTATAACATTTCAATGGGTAAAAAATGCCGTATGTATGTTAATATCGGGGTTTGTATCCCCAGCGCGTAATTGAAGAAGATTACTATTACGTACTTTATTAGCGTTGCGCCGGCGGTAAATATTAGAGGCACCACCAGATGCTCCTTGAACACCTTATCACTGTTTTCACCAACAATATATCCGGTAAGCATATAGGAAAGGGTTGTAATACCCACCGGAGCACCGAATATGGTATCCTGCAACATTCCGGCGGTAGCACCTATAAGTGCTCCCCGCTCCTTTCCCATAAAAGTGCCAAGGGCTACAACGATGGCCAGGGCGGTATCCGGCTTCACACCCATTACGGCAATATACTGAAATACCGTAGACTGTAATATAAAATTCAGTATAAGGACCAGTGCCACAATCCACCCGTTCAATCCATCGTCTCTCCTCTTGAGGGAAGCTCTTCCACGTGTTTGAGTACAAAGACTTCCTCCAGTTTATCAAAATCCACCGCCGGTTCAACCTTTATGCTTTTTAGAAGCTGCCTGTCTCCGATGCTAATCCCGGTTATCTTACCCACATAAAGACCCTTGGGGTAAATACCGCCCATCCCCGATGTAACAATATCATCGCCTTCTACTATGGCCGCTTCCGGAGATATAGAACCGGTAATGTCAAAACTTATGTCCCCCTTAAGAATACCGGTATCCCTGGTCCTGTTTACCAGTATGCTTACGGAGCTTCTCTGGTCGTTTAAAGGCATCACCTTGGCCAAACCGCTTCCCACCTCTATCACCTGTCCCACCAGACCCTTACTGGTGACCACCGGCATATTCCTAATAATACCGTTTTCTAAGCCCTTATTTATTATAAAGACGCTGGAGGTGTTCTCCGGGCTCTTGCCTA